>Ga0209149_1002343_pt1 | contig 10549 bp, 7 predicted proteins | sample WorMetTyACAVOLI2_FD_187423 | JGI IMG/M metagenome (GOLD analysis project Ga0209149, IMG submission 187423) | Marine gutless worms symbiont microbial communities from Max Planck institute for Marine Microbiology, Germany - Olavius algarvensis... ...
TAGGGTGTGAACAACTTGCCTAAGGTTGTTACGCAGCAGCGTCGCGGCCGGGCCTCGAACCCGCGACTACTAGATCGCAAGTCCGATGCCCTACCACTAAGCCACCGCGCCACCCCGTAGGGCGAGGTTTGCTGTCCCAAGCACCGCCTGTTTGTCACAGTCATTAATGACACTTTAGCAAGCATATTCACTTTTCTCGGACACTGCTTGCTGGAACTACGGCACCAAGTTGTTTGGCAACAAATATCAGACTAGACATCAATGATCAACAGCCTTACGAAACATACACTGAAACAGCAATGCATCAACTACACACAAACTTGACTACACAGTCACGCAAGCGTCCCACAGAACAACGCAATAATAAATCACGCACGGCCGACAGTTTGATCATGTTTATATTAAGACAATAATAGCCGCGTTTTTCTCTCAACTAGAATGCAGTTGGTTAATTCTGACCAACCGCGGCGTGTTCAACAGCTCACCGGTCGAATAGGTCGGACCATTGGGACGGTCTACGTTAGACAGGTCAGCTGTTGGACAACTTTCATCCTTATCCAGTAGAACAAAATGGCAGCGATTGCCGGTAGGCGATACACTATGTCATACTCCAGCATAGTTTCCCCATTAAGGGGACCCCATAGGAATTTTGCCATAATTTTTTGAAGTGGCAAAACTAGAATGGTGGACTATACGGAAGTTGAAAAATCTTGAGGATGTTTACTGTTTCGACACAATACAAGAACGTGACGCGCGGATGGACACTGCACAATAACATAGGTTGCGCTATGGACAGTGCCACACGGCAAAAATCAAGGACTTTCAAGGAGCTCATGTGTGACGTCAAAGGACTGTCAAATACCAGCCAACTGCGTGAATGTACGTGCATATGTATAAGTTTGCTTTATGTACATGAAGCCAGCAATGTTGCTTATAACACTACCAACAAGTCAAATAAATACAAACAGACAAGTAAGACTGACAGTTTGATAACATTACATTACGACATCATGAGTACTAAGCATTTTGTAACGACTGCAATGTATGAAGTACATATTCCCACCAAGGACAGACTGAAGGTCTCCGAAAGATCGCGTTCATTTTTATGGATTTTCCAGGCACTGGAAAACATGAGGAAAAAAGTCGAGGACTTACAAGGAACCGTGAGTAGCGTGAAGCAAGTCGGAATATTCACAAAATTTACACATTTACTGTACAAATGAACAAATTAAAAAAAAACCGTCTGAATCCATTCACAGTATGTCATTTCTAATATGAGTTTTTGAGCGTGATGAATCTACTTCATAACTTAATAATACAACGTTCGCCCAATACTGACAATAATCAATAAATAACGTATCATTTCGACACTCATACACACGCTGTGGATTTGTGCCATAGTCTGAGAGACAAACACTAAGCAATGCATCAACATACATAGAACATACACAGAACAAAAAGCTCTGCTATCGCAGAGGCCACGCGATGCTATGTGTATGACAGTAGTTAGCTTCTGCAGCACAATACCTCGAGCGATCGCAGTCTTCTATTAATAGTTACTTCGGCTTCACATTTACCAATGCATACAATTAAATTGTGCTCTGTTCTCTTTGGCATAGTCATCCATGCTGCATGAGCTGTGATAAACAAGATCCACTGATGTGTGGTGGTCTGCGCGGTAAACGGACACACTAAATGCGATCTACCAATGCATCAACCGTGTATTGTTAATCGCACTTCACCAGTTGACAAAGTGACGTTTTATTATTAGCTGTCGATCCAAAAGCCAGATATTAGGTGGAAAATTGCAAGTTTTGCCCATCACACCTGCATTCGACGCGTCCGTCGGAATATTGCCACAAGGTCCATATACCAGATGGTGTAAAAAGTTTGAGACTAAGTTTATTCGTTTCGACATAATACACGAATATGACAGACACATGGATGGAAAGACACCGCACGACGCCACAGGCCGCGCTTATGCATAGCCTCGTGTGGCAAAATTGCAATACAGTTTGCTCTTTACTGTCTAAGCCTTCAAAGTGACTGACAAATGGCACATTAAAACTACATAATAATAATTATTATTAACAATTTGACAATAATAATGTAATTGCAATTATGACAAAATGTCACAGCTGCAGCCGTTTATGCTTTGCTTAGTTACTCACGCCTAATAAATTTAAAAAAAAAACAATAATAGTAATAATAGACAGCAATAAGGAACAGTTTTCAGTTCGATACCGGAATTATATATGATTATATATTCAATTTAATTCAATCTCATCAGTGACTTGTCATCACGTGGATAATATGCATATCAGATAACACTCATGACATACACTGTATTCAATATGTATATCACAAAACGAAAGACAAAGTACAAAGTTCAAATGACCTAACACAAGCAATCACTATACAGAATGCAGCCAGTGTTCTGCAGATGAAATATCTTCGGCAAACTTAAACTGGCGATATGGCAGGCAGGATGTCCCCTCTTTTTCAACTTTGGTTTTCCATGACTTTTCCTGACCAAGAAGTATGCAAATCCACAATTATCGGCACTGAATTGGTAACAACTGTGGAATGTCAGCGACAGTGTGGAGTGTCGTCGACAGTGTGCAATGTCGGCGACAGTGTGCAATGTCCCCGACAGTGTGCAATGTCGGCAACAGAAAATCAGCTGCTTGTTGAAAATCATTGCCAGTTGTCAGCGGTTGTCGGCAATTCAACACACAGCGAGTCATTGGTTTTACATTACGGTGAACAATTTGTGCAAATTGTTACAAAAATTCCATGATTTTACAATCATTTTCATGACTTTCCATGACGTACGTTATTTTCCACGACTTTTGAGGCCTGTAAAACGGTCTTACTAAATTCCAGGACTTTTCACGACTTTCCGTGACCAGGGGACACCCTGGGAAGGTGTGGATAAATAACTGATCTCCACGACACAAAATTACTGGCCAGCAGTGAAGCAATTCTGTACACAATACTGTCGACTCCGTTTTAATACTGTAAGTAAAGTACAAATAATCCACCCGTGACCCGTGTTATTGTCCTAGCTGTCAGGGCTTAAAATACTGTGCAGTGATACACAAAATGTGCAGTGATAACTTGCGACTGTGCAGTGATAAAGGTATGTTTTTGAAGTCAGAAAAATATCAGGAATAAGTAGCAACAAAAAATACATAACGTAAACTAAGGCTAAAAAGTACCAAATAAAAGACTGCAATACAACATACAAGAACAGCTCTCTTTTAAAGCAGAATGCAGAAAGAACAGACTACAGCACAAACTATTTTGCTGTATCAATAAGGATTAATGCAGTATGATTTGTACATTACTTAGATTTTTATTTCTTTGACTTCCCTCTCTCTCTGTCTCTGTCTCTCTCTATCTCTGCGTGTGCGCAGGCAGCAGTAAGTTGTAGTTTTGGAAGACCAAAGGCACCATTTTTGCATGCAAAACGGTAAATAATACCACCCAGAATGCACAAAAGCTCATTAAAAATTTTCTAAGGAGGGGCACAGCCCCCTCCCCAGACCACACCCCAATGGAGAAGGGATACCCCCTCCCCATACCCCATCCGGCTCAGCACCTCGATCCTCCCACCAGTATTAGTTATTTTATGCCCTGACTCGTGTTATTACAAGAACTGGAACTAAAATGATCAACGATACCTATTTGTTAATCAGAACGAGAAGCAGAACTGAAAAGAAAACCGAAAATAAATAAAAACGAGAAAAAAATGTGAAGCAATAAAATCTGCAGTGTGAGGCATGGCGAGCATACCCACCCCAGAACTGGAATGTCATGGCTTGTACTTAAACTAAATCAGACCATATGCGTCTTGTCTTAGTTACGGCCGAAAAACCATTTCAGCATTTTCGCATCCTTGACTTGAACTTTGACCGTAATAACGTCCCACTCGACACGTTACATATGTCATTTCGGGGACGATTTTATGGGCCACATGACCCAACCAACAGCATCATAGCACTGAAGGATAATGGCTAGTTGACCAGCTCAAGGGCCAATCCCACCAGACTAGCTCACTAAAACGACAACCTCAATATTCTGTCTTCAACATACAGTGAGTGCAGTAACAGAGGGACCATCAAGGACCGTTTTGATCTTTACTTGAACTGAATCATACAATTTTCTCAGTTTTCAGGATTTTTGCATCCTTTACCTTGACCTTTGACTTTCAAGGTCAAAGACATAGTCTTTACCATAGGGTACTAATAAAATTCCTACAGATTAGACGGGCCTTCTTTGGTGCACACAAGAATGTCATCAAAAATACCAACCCGAAAAATGGCAGACACTTCGAAAGACGAGCTGCTACTGGGCGGAGGAATACGCCACTTAACAGCTACCTTGCAGTATCACACACACAGAAAACAAGTTCCTGCTAGCATAAGTAATATTGTTTAAACGCGCTAATTTTTGGCAATATTTCGATTGCTTGTGCGAAAGAATATTTAATTGGCACAATGTATTAATGTCAAGTTAAAGTTGAAGTCCGCAATCGAATAATAAGCGGTTATCTCCGGATGCCATTTTTTTGGATGATCCCGGTAGTGACACTTTTTGTCAAAGGTGCGGGGGCTGTAGTCTTTACAATAAAGTAAGCCGGATCAATTATCTGCAGAGTTAAGACCAAAAAATATTTTGGCGTTTTAACATCGTTGACTTTGACCTAAATGTAGCAAGGCAACAGAGGGTTCATCCAGGAACATTTTGGTGTTTACCTGAAGCAAACTGGACTAACTGCAGTGGAGTTATGATCTTTCCACGTTTTCGTGATTTTGTACCCTTAACTTCCACTGACATCTCAAGATCAAAATGTAGCAGTGCGACAGACGGACATTTTGGTCTTTATTTGAAGTCACATCCTGAGCATGACTCATTGCTGAGAATAACGTTAGAAGGACAAATACAGGGGAAGAAGGTTTACGGAAGACCAAGAATGTTCTTGGATTGGCTGCTGAAGATGGAGGACGGCAATATTAGTTACAAAGAACTAAAGATGTTTGCCCAGGACAGGTCAAGATGGAGTCAATGAGGCCTGATATCCTTAGCCCAACATTGCTACGACTGACACCCAGGAAGCCGTTGTGGCTAGATTTGCAACCAGTTGTCATCAAAAGTCGATGGAGGCATAACTGAAAGTCGGCTCAGGTGGTCAATTCTTACCTAGTGTGTGACCCCACAATCTGGCAACTGAGTTTCGACCTCCCTCGGCAACAGTGGTCTCTGCTGAACCGTTTTCGCACGGAACAGGGACACTGCAGTGCCTACAAAAGTAAATGGCGACTTACAGACACTGATCCGTGTCCTTGTGCCGAGACCCAGACGATGTTCCACATTGTCGAATACTGTCCCCTGACAAAACTGAATGGCGGCTTATCTCGGCTACACTCTGCAGATGTAGACGCTGTTTCGTGGATGACCAGTCTTCTTCTTCTCGTATGCGTGTCATTAACCATAATTGGTCAGCCACGAAACAGCGTCTTCATCCGCAGAGTGTAGCCGAGATAAGCCGCCATTCAGTTTTGTCAGAGGACAAGATTTGACAATGTGAGACATCGTCTGGGTCTCGCCACAAGGACACAGATCAGTGTCTGTAAGTCGCCATTTCCTTCTGCAGGCACCGCAGTGTCCCTGACAGTCAGCGAGTGTTGCTGACTGCCCACGACTGTTGCTGATTCAGTATCAACAAGTTACGTATTTGCGATGACAGTTACGGTTCATGACACGCATACGAGAAGAAGAAGAATGAAGATGTAAACCTGCGATATGGCAGAACACTGCAGAGATCTGAAGTATGGTAAATTGGACTATATTGCATGACGAACCCATAAACAAAGACACAAAGATCCACGTGTTGTTCCCAATAACAGCACCCATCCACCTGCCGTATCTGGGAGTGGGTGATAACACCAATCTAGCCTTGTAGAGGCTTAAAAATTGGCTATATAAAACTGTGTCAAGCAGGGTGTCCCTTCTTTTACAACACTGATTTTCCGCGACTTTTCCCTGAGAGAAAAACACGCAAATCCGTAACTTATTGGCACTGAATCAGCAACAGTCGTGGGCCGTCAGCAACACTCGCAGACTGTCAATGACAGAAAATTAGCTGCTTGTTCAAAGTCGTTGCCAGCTGTTGACAGTTCAACACATAGTGAATTACTGCTTTTACATTATGGTCAATAATTTGTGCAAAATTTCACAACTTTACAACCATTTCTCACGACTTTCCATGACCTATGTCATCTTCCATAACTTTCCAGGCCTGGAAAATGGTCTTAATCAATTCCATGACACCCTGGTCAAAAAGGTTTATTTCAGTGCCACCACGTTGTTATAATCACACCGTGAGGCCCGTCCATCTGGGCTGAACATGCAGTTGAATGGTTGGTTCTGTGAAAATAAAAACTAAACAAACTAAAATTAAATAAACATCCGGAACGAGAACTGAATAACAACTAAAATATTACTTTCATGATAAACGTAAAGTGAATTAAATACTAATACTACAAGTAGCTCTGCTATCGCAACGAGGCCGCGCGATGCTTTGTGTTTGTCAGAAGTTAGCTTCAACAGTACAAAACGTTGAGTAGAGTCTTTTACTGTTAGTTACGTAGGCTACAGATCACTGAGTGCAGTTAAATGTGCTGTTCTGTTGTCTTTGGGGGTAACATTGAGGCTTCTTGTCATAAACATTTCGTCTTCTTTTCCCGCAATCAACACCGCCACTTACTACCAGCGATGTGTCACATTCAACTTGCGGCGGGACAGTGGCCGTGGTCCACCGGCGACCATGTTGACAACACCTGCCTGTTGCAGCCTTAACAGCAGGCACTGAAGCCAGATATGAGCTCAGAATCGCGATTTCTGCCTACCCCACCTGCATTAGACGGCCCCGTTAGGGGGGTTGTCGTCGTTATATCGCCATGCAGTTTGGTACGGAAAAACTAAAATGGCTTGGCTAGCCGACAGTGAAAATTTTGAAGATATGTTTATTCGTTTTGAAAGAATGTACGAATGTGACACGCACACACACACACACACACCTACACACACCGCATGACGACATGGGCCGCGCCTGTATAGCATCGCGCGGCAAAAAATTTCAACAAAAATAATATTTAAAAAAAACAAAAAAAATGGTGATCAGCAGCAGCTAAGAATTGTAAACAGGCAACGGATGAGCTTCAGTGTTGAAAACGTAATCATCGAGAGACAGAACGCTGAAATCATCGGAGAACAAAAGGTAGAGATACTTCAACGTTTCCGCCAAGTAGAACGTCTCCATTTTGTCTGTGTACTTAGGAATAAAAACATCCGATATTGATGCATAGCCTTCTTCCAGCCTGGTGTGTTTCTCGAACGCCATGAAGATCTTCCAACCCCACTCACGGTAGACAGGATCTCTCGTCGCCCGGTACATGTAGAACAGACTCTCGACAGTTTCCGGCCGGTGGATGTTGTATCGGTTGTTATACTACAACGGACGTTCCATAAATCACAATAATAATGGTACAATGTAGTATACACGGTGTGCCAAAAAATTAGACTCATATAATCTTGAATATCTTGTACAGTTGTAAGTCTATTGCACTGAAATTTAGCAACTGATATTCTGACGACCTTAGCTATGAAACACGTACATAATTTGCCACCTGACCTTAGTTATGTTTCTACACTACCTGACATTACACAAAAACTGAAACGCGACATTGACGAGCTGAAGCAGTGACACCTGGGACCGTATTCCTCAGGGCATCATCGACAAAGCCATTGACCAGTGGCAAACACGGCTGTGTGCATGTGTAAAGGCAAAGGGATGTCACTCCGAACACATACTACTGTGATCTAGCCACACAACCGGCTCTTTTCAGAGCCATTTACATGCCAAATCAGTTCTTTTCAGAACCACTCACACTACTAAGAGGAAGACAACATAAATTTTCGGCTTTTGTGTAGTCTAGAAACATAACTAAGGTGAAGTGGCAAATTATGTATGCGTTTAATAGCTAAGGTCATCAGGATGTCACAACATTGCAACAAACTTACAACTGTACAAGATATTTTGATTACACGAGTCACATTTTTTGGCACACTTTTTTGGGTTTAACGTCCAAAATGACACATTATACGTCATTCAGATGTGGCTAAGTAAAGCTAAGGGGTTAATGAGACTGATGCCTTTGTAAGTAAGTAAGCCAAGCAGCAGCATCTTTACTGTGCCAGTAAAGCAGACAGTGCCAATGCACTGCGGACAGCTAACAGACATGGTTTCATTAGTCGCCTGAACTGTCCGCCCATGGACCAAAAACTAATTTATAAATATATTTACCTCAGACAAAAAAGGAGGTAAATGTATTTTGCCTGTGTTTCTCTGACTGTTTGTGTGCAACATTACTCAAAAATGTGTGCATGGATTTGGATGCAATGTTCCGTGTCGACACATGTCGACACGGACGAACCAAGTAGCTTTTCAGCCCAATCCGGATTATAGTCCGGATGCCACAATCAGATTGCTTTCTCCGATATCGCATAAGCACTGCAACGGGGAATTTTATTACGTCGAGAAAATTCCACGTATACGAATTGGGCGCCCGTCGCTGCAGCGAAGCATGGTTTTAAAATGGTTTTATTCACCACGAGCCGTCGGAACACCTTTGTCGGAGGTAATGTGCTCTACCGAGTGTCCATCTAGTTTCATTTCATATATGAGGTCAAAATAAAAGTTCACTTTTGTGAATCGTAACTGTGCATTATTAGCTTCATTATATATATATTTTTGGTGGATGTGATAGTATCACATTAAGTGTGAGCTGAAAGCTCGGCAGATAGCTGCCTTTACTACCAGATGTTCTGAAGATATCAAACGTATCAATGAACCCCAGTTTTAGCTTCTGTTATGGAAGCATGCAAGGAGGGATATGAAATGTTTCATTGACAACAAATAAAGAAAATTCATTGGTCCACATTAAATGAAGAAGACGAATGAAGGGTGCTGAGAGGGACAGTGACGACAGTGGGGTTAATTTTCAACACTGTTTTCTGGTACCGACTCATACAGGTTGTCCTGAAAGATCTGAAAAACTGTATTAGTCTAAAAGGCAGAGTAAGTACGCCATAAGCTCTCTCACAGCCTACAGCGTTAGGGAGCGGCGCTCATCTCAGATCACGTAGGTCTTGAGCCGGCAGCGAGCATGCACTCCAGCCTACAGCCAGGAGCACTCGGTCACCTCACCTCTCACCAAGTGTTCTGCCGTTTACCTCCATAACCCACTTTTACATGGGCACTACGCATTTTATCGACCCCAGAAGGATGAAAGGCTGAGTCGGCCTGGTTGGCTGGCCTATAGCGGACAGTTTACACAGGAAATGGTCACCCGTCAGCTGTAAGCCGAGCATAGGACAGGGAAAGTTTGCTGGCCAAGACTGACGTTCTACCCACTGTGCAATGCAGCCAACCGATTGACAAATTACAGGGTCAGCACTCTGCAGACAATGTGAAATTCCCTGACAATTCCCTAATGGTTTGCGCCACTGCTGCCCATGTTAAGTGTTACTCATATCATGCCGGTACTAGTGTTATTGTGAGTGCCGGGAATAGGAATGCAAAACTGCATGATCCGAAACCAAAATGAAACGCACAAACTCAGCAAAGTCAACAAACAAGCAAATAAATATGCAAATATGCAGCTAACAATAAACAGTTTTATGCCATTTTCCCCTGACTTTTAGTAAAGCCCCTCTGACATTTCACTGATGGCTGTCAAATTCCCCGACATTCTCGAGGTTTTTCGCCCTAAAATCAACACACAATGTACTGCAATGTACGGATGGAATGAATAAGATCTGCGGCCGACCTGAGTGTCTATGTCATGCTGGCCGTCAGGACGCATGTTGAACACAGCCACTTCAGGACTCAGTCCAGTCGGCATTAGTTCATACATCTTATAGCAGGTCTTCATCAGCTCTTTGGCCATCTCCAAGTGACTTTTGTCCAAGCCGTGAACGACGCCCAAAGCAAGAGTACCAGGCAGGAAGCATGCCAGATGCTCCTTTACACACAAACCTTTCGATTCAATCCTACTGTTTTTCTAGAATAACCATCAACAGTAGCAAAGTTGACTGGTCTAAGACCAAAGTTTTGGTTTGAGACTGAGTTTTAGACCGAACCGTATGCAGACTGAAGATAAAGTGATTTTTTAAAGACTTAGGGCCGGTTTTTCAATCGCCAATTTAACTTTAATCGCTGATTACGAAATCGGTGATTAAAGTTAATGTTAGATTTGATCGTCAATCATGTACTTTACGTTTTTCCACATATTTTGATTCTCCAATTATGTGATCGGCGATTAGTTGATGGTAATTAAACTCGGCCTATTTTAGCTCGATAGGATTGGTTGACAGTGACCTCAATTCGTTAAGCCCAGACAATTCTTGTAAATATTATTGTAAATAATTGTAAATTTTGTGAATGAAATATAAAATGTCAACTAAAAACGCTCGTACCCTG
>Ga0209149_1002344_pt1 | contig 10548 bp, 8 predicted proteins | sample WorMetTyACAVOLI2_FD_187423 | JGI IMG/M metagenome (GOLD analysis project Ga0209149, IMG submission 187423) | Marine gutless worms symbiont microbial communities from Max Planck institute for Marine Microbiology, Germany - Olavius algarvensis... ...
GACACAGCCTATCTCAATAAGCGCCTCTTTTACTAACGTAAAGTGAGGCGCTTACAAATTCTGCTTGGTAGACGTTTTGTCTCCCAACTGATGGAATATACATGCCCAGCAGTCTCAGAGCCTTATGGTTTTAAGAATGTTGACACTGCACAGGTGCGTGAAACAGCCTGCCATCGTCTGTCAGAAATGCACCGTCGCTGACGACGTTCCGTTGCAAGCTGAAGACTGTACTTTTTTGGTCGTCGTTTGACAATGATTAGGCGATCGTGATTGTACTGCACAGTATAACTGTTGTCTGCCCGCGACTACTGACTGTCGGCGATTCTGTCGTTTTTGTTTGCTTTTATTTTTAATTTTGTACGGCGCCCCTGCAATATCTTTGACATGATAGTGTCACCTTAATCAGTACATTGTTACTTACTTACTTACTTCCTTACAGACAGATGGACACATGGACGGGCCTCTGATCAGTTTTACAAGTCATCTTGGGAGACAGGACTAAAAACATGCTGTCACGAGAAGTGTGAGTTTATGTTTTCACACAATACAGTCAAAAAAGATGCATACAATTTTGTCCTGATTGTTGACGGACCGCGACACAACAAGCAATGCTCGAACGACGTCTAAATGACCGCGGGAAGCTGCAAGATGTAATGCAGTATAGCCAGCCTGCAACAGACAACGACAGGCTACTAGGTATGGTACTGTGGTATGCTATAGTAGTGTTTAACGTCCCACTTGACACATTATAGGTCATCTTGGAGACGATCTTCCCAGCCAATCATTTGACTAATGCACAAAAATGATATTCGTAACCAATCACATGGCTGGTATTTAGTAGAAAGTAAGTAAGGTAACGGTAGATTTGTATTGTCGCAAACACGCCTCTGATGCGCTACCACTTCCCGTAAGTCGGTGCTGATCTCCGCTAGCCAGCCCGTTCAGCCAGGCATCAGCAGCACACTGCGAGACCACGAATATGTGCTGGAGTATCAAGCGATGTGCCTGTTTATTTCCCCAGCTTTCGCCAGGTACTCATTCCAGCCCGCCACAGAAGGCGGACGACTCAGGCTGAGTAGACCTGGGTGTCTGGTTCTGCGCCGAGGTGGTTTACCTGTCCAAAGATGGTCACCCACCCAGGCACTAACCTGGCCTAGCGTAGAGTAACTATGTTGATCAAGTCCAACGTGTTACCGCTACACTGAACTGGCAACCAGTACTAGTGAAACAAATACAACTACAACCAAGTGACATCATAAAAATCTTTAAAAAACAATTAATGAAAATAACTAACATATACAAAACTAAACCTGACAATACTCAAGCCTGGTTCAGGTCGCCTTACTCTACAGCTCCAGGAACGCATCAGGTGCAACAGGCTAACACTGATGTTAGTCAAATTATCAAGGACACTCAAGGACAAATATAAAGTTCTGTCCATGACTGTGAAGTCCTTGTCCTTGACCTTAACTAACAGTCATTTACTGCGTCCTTCTTTTATAGTATTTTGCATTTTCAAATGATTCAATCATGGAAATACAAACACAAAGGCGTTTAAGAAATGTTCAAAACGTGTTTTCAATTTTCCTTAAACATTATACCTATATTTTACTTCAGAGTTCAGGTGATATGCCACTGCGAACAGATGGAACACATGGCAGATGACACATGGTTTTGCCGATAATGTTCACACATTAAGTGCCTTATCTGCTCCAGTTTTGGCATGCCGTCAGTCACCCGTACAGCCAAAAAATTGCAGTATCCCACTATATTTTGAAAGTCAAATTCAAGCACTTTTCAAGAACTTCTAAAAAAGTACAGATTACATGATATAAATAAGTAAGCAAGACATACGCTGTCTCGGGCGTCAACTTTGTAGCCTCTAGTGACAAGGTTCTCGACCAGTCTTGCATGACCGTTGATGGCGGCGTAGTGCAGAGCAGTAAATCCATTCTACAGCATTGGCAAACAACTGGCCTAGTATCATTTGCCAATAACCATTAACAGCATGTTATAAATGTTTATAGATAACAAAGCCAAACACGTTGTGCCCGTCCGGGTAGCTCAGCACAGTGCAATTGAACCTGAACAAGAATAATGTCACTGCAGTAAGAAGCTGGCTTGCCTCCTCCCCCCCCCTTCAACTTTGGTGTCACACTAAAGGTGTTATCAACACAGCTGTCCGCATGTCGCTGACGCCTATCAGACAACTGCGTTCTGCCAACACTCAAACACTCGTTGTCAGTCGGACGCGCAGCAGTTATAGGACTTATGCCGCTGCAGGACTGCAAGTCTGGAAAAGTCTGCCGCCCAATCTCAGACTATATGGGCTTTTATATGGCCAGTTCAGGCGGTTACTGAAGACATTTTTATTCAGACAGTGAGGCCATGGCACAGTGTGAACTGTTATTAACTGTGCCGAATAGAGATATTCTTACTTACATGTACTTACTTACTTACAATGGAAGATGTGATTGTTAACAACAGGTTACGATGGTTGCAATCTGTTGACAACAGCTGTGGTCTGAAGCCAAAGTCGAACAGGAGGCCATATTAATATTTGAACAGATGTTTTTTTTTTATTTGAAACCAGCGTATCTCGCCCAAGTGGGTGTCTAACGGACGATGTGAATGCGGCAACAGAATCAACAGTGTTTCTAGAGTCTATCTTGCATAGTTTCCAAGATATGACCACAGGACGGACAACAGACTGATGGATGATGGACCAACGATGGCAAGTTGGCAACAAATGCATATCAGGCCCTTGGACAATTTCCAGCACAGACTGTCAGTCTCGTCCAATAATTTATGTCACGATTATCCTTTTGAATGTTCCGAGATTAATTGCTTGGACAGACAACAGGATTCCATGGTGTTCTCTATAACTGGTGACTACTGGTGACATTAAAAACAGTAACGCTTAAATGTCATCGAGGCTGGGCCTCTGCTAAAATTAAAGGACGACACTCTTCAGCTGTGGACCTCACACAGGTAGGGCCACATTCTGGCCTGGCTAGAGTGACCATAGTGAGTTGAGAACCAGCTTGACATGTCGGGATACCCGAATACTTAATGGGGCACCTAGACTTGCCAATTTTGCAATGATCCAAGCTAGTATGGCTGTGGCCTTCGCATGGCAGGACTATATTGGCTGTGGGTAGTTCGGAGTCCCAGAGGCCTAAGCTGAGTGTCCAGAGAAGCCTCGAGTTTTGTCTGAGAGAAAAAGAGGTAATGCACAGATGCTCAATAAAAACTCTGTCAGTGCCACACACCACTGAATGCGTCCACATCAGTTACACCACCTTAGCAACACTGCCGTAGTAACAAGTCAGTGTGGCTCAAATGGCCGACACGATAAGCCCCAGCCACCATCAGTATGTTGGACACTGGCCTGACTGGTCCGGCAGCACTCCAGCCACCAGCACTGCTGGGCCGGTCACGCCAGTGCCCGACAAGTACGCGTTTCAGTCGACAGAGAAACAAATAAACGACCAAACAGAATGACATGGCTATCGTGTAAAGCCCAGCGCAGTGTATGTGTGAACGGACTCTAAAGGGCTAAGATGTTGAGACACTGTGGGCAATGCGTGAAGGTTTCAGACACGGAAAAAGCTTGCATTACCTCGTCAGGCTCCAGTGTAGATGACGAGCTGTTGGCCAACAGCTGAATCACAAGCTCAGTGTTGCCAGTCGACGCTGCTGTCATCAGCTTATCGGAGGCTGACAGCACCCTGCCCGCCATCACTCAGGCATCATCCGCGTACAGCAACTCTGCGAAGAACACACAGTCCATATCAACAATCACTGATGACTGATTACAACGGACCATAACCGTGATATAGGTATTTGCTGCTGCAGGACAGAACGTGGCGGGAAGTCTTTGAAAACTGGCACTGGCAATGCAGTGTTGGCTGGCATTCCATTACACCTTGCACGGCGCTTGCAATCGGTGATGAACGCGGCAGCACGGCTCGTCTTGGCGTCATCAAAGTGCAACCACATCACGCCGCTCCTAACGCCAATTACACTAGCTGAAAGTTCCATGTCGGATAGATTACAAGCTGGCCGTTCTGGTTTACAAATGTCTTCATGGCCTGGCACCGTCATACCTCGCTGACGAACTTCATTATCCAGCAGAGTCGGAGTTTCGAAGGCGTCTGCAACTCTTGGGTGGCAGTAACCACAGTCTAAGATTGTTTAGTCGAGGAAAAGCTATGTCTGGGCACCCAAGTAATAATAAGATATGGCTTCATCTCATGAACTGTCTGTTCCCCGCACCCGACTCTCAATCTACGGCGACCGAGCTTTTCCAGTCGCCGCTGTACGGATCTGGAACAGTCTTCCGCAGCATATCACGTCAGCTCCGTCACTTCCTGTCTTCTGCTCTCGCTTGAAGACATACTTCTTCGAACTCTGTTACCCGTAATTACTGTTGTCGTGCCTGCGAAGTGACACTGTCATTTATGGACACGTTAATCGCTCTTACTTACTTACTCACTTAACCGGTACTCTTGACCCTATCCGACCCACAAGGCGGGGTCCTAACCCTAACCGATCCACGTACGGCAGCAAAGAAGGTGTTATAACCTACTGGGCTTTGTCCAGCGGGGGGGGGGTTCACTACCCAAAAATAACCGTGGCTAAAATACATGCCTGCAACTAACTACAGGATCGTTTTCCCGTCGAATCGACAGAGTCCGCATCACTGAGTAGTTAACTAGCACCCATACAAATACCTACGCTTACTTACTTACCCACGCAAGCACACACAGTGACGCGTCAGAAAAATATCCGGCGCCTGGAACCAGCTGCTTAGACGGCGGAAGAAACTGCAAAAGAAGAGTTAGTCATTAGCCCGGCGGACGGCTAAAACACACAGCGGCCCGCTAAGTAGCGTTCGTTATCACATGGACTGGAATGCAGGTCAACAGCTGACCAGGCGAACCGACGGAGGCCGTGTCAGTCCAGGCAGCTGCTGAAAACGTCGCAGCGGTCATCCGACAGCAACTGCACTGTGCAAACTAAAAACTTTACTGTAATGTGGTAGCGGCTGTCGGTAGCTACTCGACCAATGTAACAAATATGGCTGTTAACTAGCATATCGACAACATAAAACTGTCATCGGCAATGTTTACGAATGCAAGTAACCGTAAGCGACGACACAGTTCACAATAATTTACAATTATTAGTCTAAACATATAAAAACATACTACAAGCAAAACAAGAATTGTGGCCGCCAGTGCGGTCGACACGGTATGTCCCCGCCGGCCTCTAATGACACAGGTACATCATTGGGCGAAGACGGCTCAGACTGATCACGTAACCTTGCGACCTTGACCTTTGACCTTGGAGGTCATGGCGCCTGTGGCTGATGCGGGTCGTCGTCTACCTTCCGTATACTAAGTTTGAGGTTCGTAGGCCTTGCCGTTCGGAAGATATGGCGCATGATGTGTGTGAGCATTAATGGGCTTGGTGACCTATGCCATGCCATTGACCTTCTGACCTTGAAACTGGTATGCGAGTCGCATCAAAGGTGGGGAACCTTCCTTCCAAATTTGGGCACGATAGGCCTTTGGGTTCGCGAATTATTCGCCATGTATGCGACAGACGGACGGACAAAAGCAACGCTGATTGCCCCTTCCCTACGGGCGTGGGCATAATAATAAGCTACGCGTATGGGCGGGGCCATATTAGAAAGCAGCAACTCGGCGTCTCTTGCCCCAGCTGTTTTAATTCCAGACACCGCTACCAAACTCGTTCGGCAGCGGTCTGTCGGTTTGCGCAGCATTACGCAGCCGCTGAAATAATTCCGTCAGCCGCTGCCTGCACTGACACAGCCCGAGTCTCAAAGCGGGCACCTGTTAGTGCTTACCGCTAGACGCCGCTCGTCTCGCTGATGCTGAGAGTAACGTGACCTCGGGGAGGAGGTGCGGCATCTCTAAGAATCTGGCGTTATGGGGACCGGACCGGTAAGTGATGACAGGCTAAGGTGAAGGACAAATCACTTACTTACTGAAAGCAGAGGGCAAACTGAATACGGTTCTACTGCGTGTACACCGTTAAGCACAGGTGTGAAAACAACAAGCTCAGCTGTTGCAGATGCTTCATCTCATTGAATATTATGCCACGTCACTCAAGATCACTCATGGTCAATGAAAATGGCACAGTTCGATAGATCGCATGTGAGTTCCCATGGAAATTCCACAGTAACTATAGCACTATCTTGTATCATTTCCGAGATATTCAACGTCAAACAATTCACACCCGCCTCGTGGGTCGGTTATTGCCACAGTGATCGAATGTTGTGGAGCTTTCGGCAGCTAGTACTACACTCCGACCTGAACCCCACGCCCAATCCCTAGACGGTTACATAAACTTATGCATCAAGTTCCAATGTTTTTTAAGCGCCTCACTTTACTTTAGTAAAAGAGGCGCTTATTGAGATAGGCTGTGTCGTGACGTCGTTGGTTGGTTGGTTGTCACGCGCGTGCACTGTGGCCAAACGATGCATGCTAGGCCTATATAGTTACTATGGAACACTAATAGGAAACCCTACCCCAGGAATTCCATGGTACAACTTTCGACCCCCTGGGGTGACCCCTAACCGGGGAATGGGCCCCCCGTGAGGCGCTTTTTGTCAAATTACTTTGACCTCTTGTTTGGGTGTGCTGTAAGCTTGCAACAGTTTGCTCACATACTTTGGCCACCTAGCGGCCAGATTTCCACACTGTTGCCTGGACTGAAATACGAGACATTCTTAGCTGCTGTATCGGCTGCCGGGAAGCTATCCACGACGTTATTATTATCAAAGTATCTGAGGCGCCATGATGTCACACTCTCAAAGAGCAGTGAATTCTGAATACATCACACTATCGCCGATGAGCAGCATGTGCTGCGAAAGACAATCAGTACATAACGAAGCCGCCGGGGACTTGTTAACGACGCCGCCGACCAATACTGCAGTTTAATGGCTCTGGCTTCCGACGACGTCATTCCTGCCTGCGGCCGCGGAGCACCTGCTCCGCGGCCGCAGGCAGGAAGACCAGGTCAATTATCCAACGTCATCACTCATCAGCACACAACGTAAACAAGTACCTGTTCCCATAATCCACTCTTTCCGGGGTCTACTCTATAACAGCTGTCAACTGCGGTAATGTCGGTGTTCTACTTCTACAGACCCAGACACGTCATTTGCGACAGAAGCACCTAACAATATATTTATAAACAGCGCGTCATGACACACCCTTTAACTCTGAATGCTGAAAACTGCATTGCACTCGGTCAGTTCTGCGTTACGGACACTTTAATTTAGTGAGGAAACACAACAACATGTCCCCACAGTACAACCCTGAGGACGCTCTACGGCACTGGTAACTAACTGTACGATTTTTGCCGCGCGATGCTACGCATAAGCGCGGCCTATGCCGTCATGAGGTGTGTCTGTCTGTGTGTGTGTCTGTCATGTTCGTGCATTGTGTCAAAACGAATAAAGATATCTTCAGTTTGTTTCACCGTCGGGTAGCCACACCATTATAGTTTTTCCGCACCAAACGGGGTGGCAATACTCCGACGGGAACCCCCCCCCCCGACCTAACGGGGGCGTCAAATGCAGGTGGCTAGGCAGAAATCGCGATTCTGAGCCTATATCTGGCTTGACTGCCTGTGTTAACGCTGCAACAGGCAGGTGTTGTGTAAACGCGGTCACCGGTGGAGCACGGCCAGCGTGTCGCAAGTTATGACACATCGCTGGTAGTAAGTGGCGGTGTTGCTTGCTGGAGAAGACGACGAAATGTTTATGACAAGAAGCCTCCACGTTATGCCAAATACAACAGAAAAGCGCATTTAACTGCAAGCAGTGACAAATCTGTAGCCTACGTAAACAAAACGTCGAGTAGGGTCTTTTATTGTTAGTAACGTAGCCTACGTTACTAACAATAAAAGACTCTACTCGACGTTTTGTAGTGTTGAAGCTAACTACTGACAGACACGAAGCATCGAGCGGCCTCTTCGCGATAGCAGAGCTACTTGTTAGAAAGGCCATTCAATATTGATCCGGGTTGTCCATCTCGAAAAGCTCTCCGATGCACCGTTTTCAAACTAATGGCTGTCAAAGAGAATCACTTTCTCTAAGAAAACCACATTTTTGGCTTCCACCCCCTGGCGACCAGAGTTGTCCGTGGGTCCATTTTTGGTGACCCGACCCAACCCAAATCTAAAAATATGGACCCAACCCAACCCGATACAACTAACGGCAAAACTGTCGGCAGTTGACGCATGGTCTTCCACTGTAACTATGGCCGTATCTTGTACCGTTTTCGAACTAAACCTAGATATTGGTCGAAAAACGCCCATTCTTCATACTCCCTTGTATTTAACTTTACTTGCACAGGCCCTTCAATTGTGTGTTGTGTAATCATCAAAAAGTATAGTACTTTTTCATATTCGACCCAACCCAACCGAACCCATCGAAAACTGCAGAATCCAACCCGACCCACCTCAACCGAACCCATGGACAACTCTGCTGGCGACACACCCTCCAAGTTCCAACACGCTCGGATACGTTAACATACTTTGGCGCTATACAAATAATGTGTCACTGTATTACTCAGCAACTGGTTATATTTCGGAAACAGTTCAAGATAATAAGTTTAATGTAAAATGTATACTGACAATGTGTACTCTGTAACGTGAATACCGAGCAACTTATGGTGGCAGAACAGTTCCAAATACACTTCATATAAAGCAATGAGATTGTGGGATTACAGAAAATTATTACACGGATTGTCTGCAGCACGGTGTTAAAGTTACAATATCCTGCATCGAACAAACTTTCTATTGGTCAGCCGTCGTAAATATAGCAATATCTTGTAACATTTTTGAGTTATTTGACATTGAATAATATCGCGACCTTGAAATGTGGGTTAGATGTCACCCGAGGTCATTAAAACTGGTACCATTCAAAAGCTTGGGTACGGTTTACTATGGTCTTCTATAGTAACTATGACCGTATCTGTAGCCGTTTGTGAGATATTTAGCGTCGAAGAGTGGTGTGACCTTGAAAACAGGGTTAGGGTTCGTTCAAGGTCATTGGAAATGGCACCATTTGATAAATCGCATATGAGTTCCTATTCGCCTTCCGTAGTATGGTGTTATCTTGTATCAATTACGAGATTAATACAAAAAACCTTAAGACGTTTTATCACTGTTAAGGCCCATTGTTCATGACACATCTAAAACAGCAAAAATCACTTGGTTTATTTTAGTACTCCATTGGGCCATGGATGTAATAGAAGTCATATATTACATCCATGCCCCAGTGGAGTACTAGAATAAACCAAGTGATTTTTGCTGTTTTAGATGTGTCATAAACAATGGGCCTTAACAGTGATAAAACGTTTTTTGTATTAATATTTGCTGTTTTTCTACCAGATTTTATATTTTTTGTACAACAGTGGCAGTCAACTAAGTTTCATCAAAATTGTGGATGTTTTTGATCTGTACACCCCATAACACCAGAACGTTCACTGTGCAGTTAGCAGTAACGACCAAATACCAAAGAACCGGTTTTGCAGCAGAGGTGTTGCTTGGACGCGACTACACGAGAGTCGTCCCAATCGGTCCCATCGTAAGAGGAGTTACAGTATTTCCAATATTGGGAACATGATGGGATGCGACCACCTAAGTTGCGTCCCAGTCGGTCCATTTGCAGGCGAGTTATGGCATTTTGAATAATTTCCAACAACGACCGTCCGCCAACTTTTAATATTTGATCACATCACTGTCACTGTTTGTCCGAATTTGCTGTTGTATACAAATATCATCAAAATTGGTTCACGCGTTCGGCCTCCAGACGCCCATAACTGCAGAATGTTCAATGCGCCGTTGCTGGCAACCGAAACGTGTGGGACATGTCGGGGACATGATGGGATGTGACCACCCAAGTTGGGTGTCAGTTGGTCCATTGGTAGGCGAATTATGACATTTCGAATATTTTCAAACATGGCGATCGTCCGCCATTTTGAATTTTAAAATTTTTAATATTTGATCACGTTTCATCAAAATTGTGGATGTTTTTGATCTGTACACCCCATAACACCAGAACGTTCACTGTGCAGTTAGCAGTAACGACCAAATACCAAAGAAACGGTTTTGCAGCAGAGGTGTTGCTTGGACGCGACTACCCGAGAGTCGTCCCAATCGGTCCCATCGTAAGAGGAGTTACAGTATTTCCAATACTGGGAACATGATGGGATGCGACCACCTAAGTTGCGTCCCAGTCGGTCCATTTGCAGGCGAGTTATGGCATTTTGAATAATTTCCAACAACGACCGTCCGCCAGAATGTTCAATGCGCCGTTGCTGGCAACAGCCGTTGCAGCCGTTGCCATGGCAACCGAATCGTGGGGGACATGTCGGGGACACGATGGGATGTGACCACCCAAGTTGGGTGTCAGTTGGTCCATTGGTAGGCGAATTATGACATTTCGAATATTTTCAAACATGGCGATCGTCCGCCATTTTGAATTTTAAAATTTTTAATATTTGATCA
>Ga0209149_1002345_pt1 | contig 10548 bp, 9 predicted proteins | sample WorMetTyACAVOLI2_FD_187423 | JGI IMG/M metagenome (GOLD analysis project Ga0209149, IMG submission 187423) | Marine gutless worms symbiont microbial communities from Max Planck institute for Marine Microbiology, Germany - Olavius algarvensis... ...
TAGCGCGCTTTTTGTAGTACCTCACACTCAAGGCGCTCAGGCATGGATCACACAGTGTTACCTGCAGTTACACCAATGCCTGCCTTTACCTCGTAAGCGTTCACTAGATGGCGCCTCCCCAGACTGAAGTTGCGCATATCTAATTGCAGCCTACTACTCATTTATCTACCCGAAAGGATGAAAGGCTGTATTTTGTTTCACGTAAACCGCGGTCTCCAGTACGACACGACTACGACACGTCTTCATACAAATCTTGTACAAGTGCGCTACAAGTTTTCGACGAAAAAAGGAACTAACACGAAAATTGTACAGAGCTAATGACCGCGCGTGGTCGTATGATACCTCCGCAGGTGCATGTGTAAGGGACTCGCCAGCCCTGCTCACGCAGAGTGCCCGTCTATGCTGTGAAATTCGTGAAGTCATTCGCTACGTAGCAGCACCGGTTTCACGTCGATTCGAAGTTTCTGTCGTATCTTGTTCCCTTGTCCGCAGTACAGTTTCGCCAAAACGTAAAACCTGTTCATCTGTTGGTGGTAGTACCTTCTCCAAATTTCATCGAAATCCGTTCAGTATTCGCGCGAAGCAAAGAAAATGAAAACGTCGGCTCGGGACATCGGGACATAGGAAAAACGTTAATAGTCTCCGCTGCGCACAGCTTGCTGCTTGCGCGAGGCATAAAAAAGTCGTCAAAAAACTCGTAGCGCATTCAATGTGATCTCTGTGTGCATCACAGGAACTCGAACCTTTTCTCAGATTATAGTAACGATCTGTCGTTTTCAGGCAGATCCCTGTCACGTGCATTTCTTTTAGTTCGTTTTCATTAATTTTACCGCGCGACGCGTATGCATATCGCGGACTATGCCGTGGCAAGATGTCTGTCTGTCCGTCTGTCACACGCCGGTATTGTGTCTAAACGGTTACACTTTATCCTCAATGTTTTTTTCACCATCGGGTAGCCCCACCATTCTAGTTTTTCCGCATCAAACGGGATGGCAATATTCCGACGGGGACCCCCTAACTGGGGCGTCAAATGCAAGGGGGTATGAAAAAATTACGATTTTCAACAAATGTATCGCTTTATCTCGCAAATGATGCAAGATAGAGCCATAGTTACAACGGAAGGCGAATATGAGACCACACCGAAGCTTTCGAATGGTACCAGTTTTAATTACCTTGAGTGACCTCTAGCCCAGATTTCAAGGTCACGATATAATTCAACGTCAACTCAAAAACTGGCGAACCAATAGAAAGTCGTATGTAGTCTATCGATGACCTTGAACAACCCCTCACCCAGTTTTCACGGTCACGCTGTTCTTTGACGCTGAATATCTCATAAACGGTTAAAGATACAGCCATAGTTACTATGGAAGGTGAATCCGCACCAAAGCTTTCGAATGGTTTGAATGATCTTCAGTGACCTTTTCATGGTCACGATTATTCAAGGTCAAATAACTTGAAAATGGTACAACATACAGCTATACTTACATACAATGGCCGACCAATAGAAAGTCGTATATGACCTATCAAACAGCGCCATTTTCAATAACCTTGAACGACCCCTACCCCCTGTTTCAAGGTCACGCCGTTCTTTGACGCTGAATATTTCAGAAACGGTATACGACATACATAGTTTCAATGAAATACTAATAGGGACTTACACACGCCCTACTCAATAGTGTCATTTGGAATAACCCTGAGTAACTTAGCAAAATTTTCACCGACTCGAAGCGTCGTGCGGTCTCTCAGCGACAGCTGAGCTTTTTGTGAGTTTTATCCGTATAGAGTAGATTAAGCTGTTTTGCCGTCAGTTTGCAAGCGCACGTTAAACAGTGCTGTCGTTTCACAATGCGTAAACATTGAGCTTCTCAAGTTAAAACTTTAAACCAAAAAGTTCCAACAATTATTTAATAATCTCCAGTTATCTATGTTAATCTATGCGATGGCACTATTAATCAGTGGGTTCCACGTTCTTACATGGCCACTATCCCAGCAAGAAGCTCGAGCTGTTGCAGAGGTCGCGCGACTTGTCGTTGAAGATCTTGCTAAGTCACTAAAGGTCACTAAAGGTCATTTGAAATTACACCATTATGTATAGGGCGTGTGTAAGTTCTTGTTTGTATTCCGTTGTAACTATGTCTCTATCTTGTACCGTTTGTAAGATATTCATCGTCGACGTGCCGTTGAAATCTAGCTTAGAATTATTCGAGGTCATTGAAAATAGCACCACTTGATAGACTACATACGACTTCATATTAGTCTGCCTTGTATGTGTAGCTCTATCTTGCATCATTTTCGAGTTATTTGAAGTGGAAGAATGTCGTGACCTTAAAATGTAGATTGGGGGTCACTTAAGGTCATTGGAAGTTACACAATTTGATAGATCGCATACGATTTCCCGTTGGCGTTTCATAGTAACGTATTGTTTCCAAGATAATGCGAGATATTGGTAGAAAATCACGACTTTTTCATGTCCCACCTGCATTCAACGCCTTCTTTAAGGGGGACCGTCGGAATTTCGCCACAATAATGCGGAAAACTAGAATGTTGGTGCTACCAAAAGGACTAGACTCGGTAGACTGCTGTGGGCTACTTAGCCTATGAATCGTATGATAATTATGTAGAAATTTGAATTTACATAGTCACCGTCTAATTAATAATCATAAACTAATCACCTTTTTACTTATAACTCCGACAATAAGACGGCATCTCACTCATTCAAACGTATATTGGATTTGATTTAGTCCGGAGCGTTCATCCCTCCTATAAATCCGACGAAGCAAACTCCTCCCCGTTCAGCTGCCTCCCTTCCTTCTTCTCCCCTACATTGCTCTGGCTGACTGGGTTTGGGGAGCGTCACGGGTTTCCCAGCGCGTGCTATATAATCTCTGACCACGGCAGTCGAGCCCCGGCCGCCAAAAATTCTTGAGAATTTAAAAGGCAAATATGTGCAGCGAAATCTGATATCAGACAACTGTTGCCTATGTTGAGCCATTTGCATAGCGCGGACTATGCTGTTGCAAGATGTTCGTCTGTCCGTCAGTTACACGCCGGTTTTCTGTCTAAACGGCTATAAACGTATAATCGAACTTTATTTACCGTTGGGTAACCACACTATTCTAGTTTTTCCACGCAAAATCTTATGGCAATATTCCGATGGGGACCCTCTAACGGGGCGTCGAATGTAGGTGATGTATGAAAAATCGCAGTTTTCGATCAATATCTTGCTTTACCTGGAAAAGGATACAAGATATGGCCATAGTTACTATGGAACGCAATAGAAACCTGCAGTGTGTGACAGACATATCGAATCGTGCCATTTCCAATGATCTTGAGTGACTTATCGAAATATTCAATGACAAGTAGCTTTTTAATGCAGTATGCGCGGTCTGTCAGCGACAGCTGAGCTCCTTGTTCAGTAAATCAGGATTTTTATCATCTAAACAATTCCCATGACGCAATGTGCGTCATTCCGTCACAGGTTGGACGACTCTGAAGTCCCATCTGTCTTAGCTAGATCATTAGTCAACAGCAACTGCCGGGTGCGAACGTGCAGATGGTGTTTCGCAAGCTGGCCGACGTCCAGCGCGAGAAGGAACTGGCGGAACGGCGCAAGGACGACCCGCCACTCGACGTCTCCACCGACCTGGCCGTCCGTAAACTTCTCTCGCGTCTGCAGCGACGCACCAACGAAAACAATCGGACTATTTCCGTGTCGCCGACGGTGGAACTGGACGAGGAGCCGACGGGTAACAGCGGCGGCGGCGGCAATGCATGGGCGTCAAAGCCGAGCGCCAAGCTGCAGTTCGCCAAGCTGCTGCGTGGCACCGTGGCGTCAGTAGCGACCTCGCCGGTGTCGCCAACCACTGCAGCCACGACGTCGTCGGTGACCCCCAACAACACACCGGTTTCGCTCGACAGTTCTCCGACAGGCAGATCACTGTCACGCGCATTGACAAAACCTCCAGGTGCATCTATATAGGGCCACGGCCACATCAAACTGTTTAATACCGTACGCTCGGACTTTATTCAGATTTTTAACCCTTTATGGTGCAAAGACAATTATAATGCCACATCGAATGACATGAAGTTGGTATACTGGCCGTTGATGGGTGGGCTGTTATTTGGTACAGCGAGGAGGGGACTAGACGGGGCCGCAGCCCGCCCATGGCCCCTCCTCGCTGTACCAAATGTAATAGCCCACCCATCAACGGCCAGTGTACCAATCGCCGTGTTGCTGTATAATGGTCAGTTGCTCTGCGGTTTTATGTGCCCATAAATGGTTAACACCCTTATCAGTTTTTATTTTGTAGTTTTTTCTCCTTTAATTTTCTGGTTTAATTGTGCGGTAGACCAAGATGACTACCACCACTTGTTGGGTGTAAGCTAAATATTCCGTATCGTAAGTAAATAAGTAAGTAACAATGTACTGATTAAGGTGATACTATCACTCAAAGACATTGCAGGGGCACCGTACAAAATTTAAAAAAGCAAACAAAAACGACAGAATCGCCGACAGTCAGTAGTCGCGGGCAGACAACAGTTATACTGTATTTCATAGCAGCCGCTTTCATTTTTTTACGAATGTAGATAAATTTTAATTCTTTCGCCGTTATATTTAACAGTAAACTGCAGAGATGCTGGAATTCAACTTACCACATCACCTCAAATCTGTTGCCGCACTACCTTGCGAAATTTGACTGTTCAACTCTACAGCTTTTCATACTTATCAGTAATATCAACACAACGTCGGACGTGCATTTCCGTTTAAGATGATAAACTTGCAGGCGTTTTTGCTGGGTATATTTATTTTATTTCTTAAATAGATAGAAGTGAAAGGTTTTATGGCCAACAATACCAAGGTCAGTATTAATTCAGTACACAGAATCGGAAATACAGGTAGTCGCTATGTGGATATATAGCCTAAGCTTATTTATAAAGATATTAAATAGATTTGGGGAAAAATAATATTTAAATAGCACTTAAATGACGTTTATGTACAAGGAAAATTGGGGATATGTCTAAGAAAATGAAATTTCACATTGACAAAAACGCTGAACAGAAGTGTTTATTGCCGGTTTAGTGAGAAAATATTTATTTTGAGATGTAACAGATCGTACGTCAGGTGATGAACAGTCAGGAAAGGCGTTTATAGCGACGCAATTCAACTCAACTCGACGTCGATTTGAGTTGAGTTGAGTTGCGTCGTTGCAGGCCTTAAGACCTGAGTTGAGTTGAGTTGTGTCGCTATAAACGGGCCTTAACTCACGGAGATAGCCACTCAGGATTTCTTTGAAAAACACTTAACCCTTAATTGAATAATTGGCACGAAAAAAAGCCGCAGAGCAATGGACCATACTACATGCACAGCAATACGGTGATTGGTACACTGGCCGTTGATGGGTGGGCTGTTATACATTTACAGCGAGGAGGGTCTCCCCGGCGGTCCCAGCCCAGTCCCCTCGATCATGTAACAGCCCACCCATAAAGGGCCAGTGTACCAACTTCGTATTATTCGATGTGGCACTATAATTAGCCTGCACTCTAAAGGGGTTAAAATTTGGCACAGGCAGGCACAACAGTTTTGAAGTCTATCCGCTAACCGAGAGACTATACTATCGTAGTGTAAAATGTGCAGCAGGTACAAGCGCTCGTCGCACCGACACAGTTGCAGCGGCAGCCGATTCTCTACATTCACCGGCCGGCCACCACCAGCAGCCGAGCGTCGTCTCTCTCGTCGACGAAATGAGATCGGAGATGCAGCGCGAGATGGATCAGCTCAACAGACGCATCGACCAGATCGACAAGCAGGTGTCGACGATACTGCAGCTGTTGACCGTTAACACCGGTCAGGCGCCGTCACGAGAACCTGCCGTTATTCAGCAGAACGGTGGTCTCGTCGACAGCGCGTCGACGGACAAGAAGATCGTGATACGCGCAGTTCAGTCGCCGTCCTTCATGGACACCATCACTGAGCAGGAAGAGGAGATGAACTCGTCAGCAGAAGCCAACAACGACACTCGAAATGGCGGAATTAAAGCAGTGAAAAATGTCTAAAACTGAGCAATGCGGGCTGCACCAGCTGACATGCAACAGGACATGCTGCAGTCATCATTCAGTAAAGAATAGACACTGCAGTGCGTACGTGACGTTCTCTAAACTAAAACTATCGTCATCAAATTCCTTACTATCTGACCCAGATATGGACGTGGGTTGGATCCATCCACGGGTTGGATTGGGTTGGTTGGGTCGAAAATTTTCCCGCTTTGGTGGGTTGGGTTTATCTACGCACATGGCTTAGACACAGTGGTCCATTCTAGTTGTCTGATGACTATTAGTAGATCATTGCAGTTTGTTGCAAAATCATTCCCAAAATATTAAGATTGATAAATATTTGCATACTTGACAATTATTTGTGGACCACTGTGCACTATGTATGATGATTATGACTTCGATTCTCTTTAGTGGGTTGGGTTGGTTTGGGTTGGGTTGTTCTGCAGGCTTGTATCGTGGGTTGGGTTGGGTCCATTAGCTACTGGGTTGGGTTGGGTTGGATCACAGAAAATGGACCCACGTCCATGTCTGATCTGACCTCGAACGACCTGACTACATTGATAGTTGTGCTGTGGTGTAGTGGTAAATTTTTATTTGAGGGAGCGCCTCCCCTCACCATCCCTTCCCTTCCCTTCCCCCTCTCCCCTTCGCCTTTCCTTCCCTTCCTCCTTTTCCCATCCCCTCCCGTCCTCTCCCTTCCCCTGGCGTCCCCTTCCCTCCCTTCCCCACCCTTCCTCCCTCCCCTTAGAAGTAGGCCCCTTAAATCCAGCTTGGGGGTCTAGAGGATTGCTGAAAGCTCCCCCAGCGTGGTCTGGGGCGGAGCCCCAGCCGAAATCGAATTTGGTGCATTTTAGCCTTAAAATCTGACATCTGGTGGCAACAATTTTAATGATTTTCCTGAGAATCAACTGACCAAATTGCGTGCAGTTTAAACAGTAAAGGCAAATCGGGACCAAACTTTTTGTCAGTGTCATCCAGCCATGAATTCGTGCCTCTGGTTCTTCGGTCTCGTCGAATTTTTGGGGGGTCTGAATTTGTTAGGGGGAATTTCCTCGGAAGAGGCTTAGAATAAACACTGGCCAATCAGGAGGTTCGGGGACGGAAGTCCCCCAGTGGGGTCGAAAGGTGAGGTGTTGTTTTGCATGTCCTGTGTTTGTTTCTCTGTTACGATACAATACGATACGATGTTGTGTATTTAACGTGCATTAAAAAGCTGACGCGTATCAGGTTTCTTTTTAGTAACATTATCACTGGCTTAGTCTACCACACGGAATAAACAAAAAAATAAATAAAATGTGAAACTAAAAAAATATACGGATGAGCGTGATAGACCATGACTTATCTATAGTCTGTTCTTGAAACTATTGACAGAGACTGCTGAACCACGGAATCTGCAAATAGTTTCTGCAAAAAGTTCTCTGTTTGCCTGTTTGGTAGCTCGTTGGGCTATTCCACTGGGCTGCAATGCATTAACCGTGTGGCCGTCGGGCCGCGGATCGGTCCGGGCCACTCCGAGGTTGAAATGCTTGGGATTATGGCATGCAGCCGGATCAATCAGCGCACATTAAGAGATTAATGTATCTCGGGCAGTGTCCTCTTAAATCTGTGACAGGCCACTAGAACCAGGTTTAAGTGTGGCCGGACTCGGCGGACCGCTAGTGTGAGCTATCACTGGGTGCGATAACAGATGACGCCGTAGTGCATACCTCAGACAAACTCGACGTACAGGCTTATAGCTCGTAGAATAACAAGAAGCCCAGCTATAGTGCTGGGAATAGCCAACCGTCCGTTGGTTCATGAATAATTCATGAGGTTGCTATTAATAGAGTCATAACGTAACGCGCTTCTGCTGCAACTTATGCAAGAGTTTTAACAGTTCTGGAGGCAGGCAAATACGGTACGGCGCAACGGGGGGTGATGCCCCCAGACTAGGATGATGAAACTTGGCGTCCAGGTAGCGAAGGGATGTCACTTTCATGTCGTGAAGACAGAATGATGATATGTGGAATCGTTTTGAGACAGCACCGGAACGTTACAGACGTCATCCTCATGCCATATAGCCAACCGTCTATATAGATAGACGGTTGGCTAAAAAGCACAAATCTACCCCCTTCTCCATCGCACACACTTCACACACGCACTGCCAGCAAAAATGGCGGTAGCAACGCACCACTTACACTTGCATACATCCCCCATTCCTTCCCATTCCAGCACGGCCTCATTGCTAATTGAATTGGCCTCAGCCGCTCAGCGTTATAGTCGTGGGCTCGTGGCAAATCTAGGCCATGGCGGCTCAGATGGTAGGCCTACACTTACAGCTCACGCATGTGTTAGACAAACGGTCAGACAGACGAAAACGTACCAGTGACCTCAGTAGCGCGGATCGAGCGTTTACTACGGCTAAAAATGGATAGTTTGAAAGTCAGTGTAGGGACCTAAGCGGCCGTAGCGCTAAAAGTCATAGTTCTGAAACAGCATGTCACTTTGTCGTGACCACAGCAATCACAAAGCAAAGTAGAGAAACAGTTGTAGGCACTAGTGCATCTATAACCGTATCTTCAGTAACAACTTTAAATAGTACTTTATAAAACAGTTTCTAATTTAAACTCCGATCTGTCTCCGGTTCCAGTTATTTCATCGATCCAGTCAAATCTTGATTACCCCAAAGTTTGTCTAATCTTGTATCAAATTATTTAAGAGAATTGACATCTACTACATGATCCGGTAAACTGTTCCACACGTTAACTACTCGTGCAGCAAAAATTTTTTTTCGAAAGTTGTAACGAAAGCTGTGGTTTTGCAATTTATATTTATTACCTCTAGTACTAGATACATTACGAGGTAATTCTAGCGCAAGTCTTCTGTCATACATAATGAATAATTTTGTATACCTCTATCATGTCTCCACGTAATTGTCTATAATTTCAAAGTATGTAAATTTAATTGTAATAAACGTTCTTTCTATGGTAACTTTTTGAGTGATATTAATAATTTTGTTGCTCTCTTTTGAACTTTTTCAATAGCCTCTATATCTCTTTTTTGTAAGGGGACCAAATTGAATTAGCGTACTCAACATGTAAGTAAGTAAGTAAGTAAGTAAGTAAGTAAGTAAGTAAGTAAGTAAGTAAGTAAGTAACAATGTACTGATTAAGGTGACACTATCACGTCAAAGACATTGCAGGGGCACCGTATAAAATTAAAAAGAAAGAAAGAAAAGAAAAGAAAAACAAAACAACAGAATCGCCGACAGTCAGTAGTCGCGGGCAGACAACAGTTACTGTTATACTGTGCAGTACAATCACGATCGCCTAATCATTGTCGAACGACGACCGAAAAAGTACAGTCTTCAGCTCGCGACGGAAAGTCGTCAGCGACGGTGCATTCCTGACAGACGATCGACGGCAGGCTGTTCCACGCACGTGCCGAAGCCACTGGGAAGGCATGGTCACCGAGTGTTGAACGTCTAGTGGACGGTACCACCAGCATGGCTGAGTCAGCAGAGCGCAGACGACGCCGAGTGTCGACGTCAGATGTCCGGTGCAGGCTCTCAGCAAGGTACGTCGGCGCTGTTCCATAAAGACAGCGGTAAGCCAGAACGTAAGAAAGAAAGCTTGCTCTTACTAACAAGTTACGAAGGAAGGTGAAGTCATTTGAAACAAGAAATACGTTCTGTCGAACTCGGAGTCTGTCCAATGCAACTTTTTCATTTTTGATCACGTGACGTTCATCCAGTTCAAAATCTGCTGCTGTGTACAAAATTTCATGAATATCGGATGATTTTACGCTGAGATATGGCGAATATAGATTTTTAAAATGGCGGCCGTCCGCTATCTTGGAATTGTTTCACACCATACGAGACCACCCACGAAGTCTCTGTTGCTGGCCGCAGCTGCCTGTCAAATTTCATGTCAATCTGATACACATATCTGAAGATATAGTTATTTGAATTTTTCGCATTTGGCTTGAAATGCCTATTCAGGCCCCAAAATGGGGGGTTTTGGGGGACTTTGGAACCCTAAATGTGATTATTCATCATCGAGAGTCCCCCAAAAGGCACATCCTTGCGTAAATCCTCGTCTTTTAAGCTATCAACTGTAAAAATCCGTTGAGGGGTCTGACCTGTAGGCGAGTTGACAGACAGTGTGACGGACACATAAACACACAGACAGAAACACACAGGTAAACTTATATTTTGTCCATGCATAGCATTGGACATACAAAAATTTAATTCCGTACCTCACTAATGTCCAAATTAAAGGAGCTACTCACAACATCACTAATGATGGGTACGATTAACGAGTGGGAAGTTTAAATTGTAGTTTAGTTGATAATTGTTTCAATCTTAGCCATAATATTGTCACATACGGTTTCTGACTATGATTTTCGCTACATAATCAACAATGCAGATGAACGGATGCAGGCACTTAGTGCCTCTATATCCGTATCACGCTACTAATTACAAATACTAATCTAATAACTTTCAACTGTGTACTCTGA
>Ga0209149_1002347_pt1 | contig 10546 bp, 4 predicted proteins | sample WorMetTyACAVOLI2_FD_187423 | JGI IMG/M metagenome (GOLD analysis project Ga0209149, IMG submission 187423) | Marine gutless worms symbiont microbial communities from Max Planck institute for Marine Microbiology, Germany - Olavius algarvensis... ...
CAGCCGGTAAGTCGATATTCGACAGTGGTCCAGCACGACGGGCGGCTTTCTCCGAAGCACGCAGCGCTCGCTTGGCGTTACGACAGTCGTCGTCGAACCAGGTGAGGGAACTGTACATCAGTTTTGGGCCCCCAACAGGTGGTTGTGGGCCCCTGAACGTTTTGATAAAATTTGAGGTGTGGGAACGCTGGATCTCAATAATTGGAGGTGCAGGAACTGCGTTCCCTTGCGTTCAATGGCACTTTAACCACTGATTCTCCAGACATTGTTATTGGTTATTAAGTATCTTCTGAAACAGTTTAGTGTGTTAGCTGACACAACACGGCTGGATACAAACTAACACCTTTATAGTGAAACAAAATTAACATAAGTCATATTTTAGGGTTACTGTTAGGGTTAGCCGATCTACCGCTATCACTGACCTTATCGTAACGCCAGCTGTCTCAGCAACAGCTGAGCTTCTTGTTATCAGATACTTATAATCAGTCGTTGCACTGGTATATTGTCTGATATTTCCATTTAAATTGCTTAATTTTTATGTGAACTATACATCACAATATAAGGGTTCCTTATTTCAAGCGAAAACAGGCAATGATTTAAATAACTACAGTTTTATACGTATCAAGTTTAACGGCACTGTCAGCATAACTAGGCTACATCATGCCATGCGAAAAATCTAAGTTTGTTAAATGTATTTATGTCGGATAGGAAGTTGCCAATATATTGTTTAGAGGTATTGTAGGTAAAATGTGAGAGAGCTGGAAAATTGTGACAAGATGATCCTGATGAAGATCAACAACGAAAAAATAAACAAAAACTATAATGAAAACATCAAAAGAGTCCATATGAACTGTTTCGTTTACAGCTTAACGCATCCTCATGCAATTGCAACTGGTCTTGTGAAGACTTAGGCCAGCTTCTCGACATAGGCATCATTCGACATGGCCCATCTAGCCAATTACTTGACAAAGTAGTCCAGAAAAACTAGGCTATAACAGAAACAATACACAACACACAAAAAACCCAAACAACTAATGAAACCAAACTAGCCTTGGTTTAGTCAGCCTTTTACGCCATCCGGCCAGAAAACGGGTTGGGCCTATCTACTTGACTTGAGTTGACTTGACTATAACGGCCCCGGGACTCAAACGGTCCACACAATCAGTAACAACGTACCCAGAAAGTCTATTCTTAGTGGAACTGTTATATAATCACGACAAAATAACCTTATTTTAACGTTGCTTACAGCTCAGATGTGACAACGTCGATTAAAAAATATAAACGTAGCCACTGCAATGATCAGAATCACAACCCATAAGCTTATATATTACCCATACAAACACATTCTTTAGAGATTCATCTTGGAATACAAGGCACTAACAGGCTACACTTAAGTGCAAACAAATGGGCGGAAATGCCAAGCATAACAGATCCATAACAACATTAATATACATCATCATCATCGTCATCGTCATCGTTATCGTCATCATCACAATAATGGTGTACTGGCTGAAACAATGCAACAAATCGAGTAATTATATCGCAAATACTGTATTAAAGCTCGCTGGTTAAAACTACGTATACTCTTTGCTTGAGCGACCTGGGTTCGATTCACGCTCAACGGCGGTACCAGAAAATCCATCTTGCCAAAATTGCAAAAAAATTGCAAAATTGCAAAAAGTCCCATCACCATTCGTGACATCGCTGCGCCGGATAAAGGCCGTGACACACGAGCCGTCTAGATGGACCGTCTCGAGTCTCGACGGCCGTCCAGACGGTTCGTCTGTCATGGACTTCAGTGTTATTATCGACAACATTCCACAGTAACATACTAGCTACAGGCACGAAGAGAAAGGTCGTCATAGCAATATACACTATATTTTCAGACACAGCACGATATATCAGTGCGTACGTAATCAATCGTAGGGCTGTTCCGAGTACTCGAGTAGCTCGAGCCTGCTCGAGCTCAAAAAAGCTCGAGCTTTATTTTTGAGCTCGAGCTGCTCTATAATTTAAAAAAAAATAAATTTCTATGCAAATTTCTATGCCTATTTACTAGCAAATTGTAGCAATCAGTAATATTTTCACAGTTATAATAATGTTTAGTTAAGTCGTTCGGTTTATTTTTTAATTTTATGCAGTAATTTTGACTCATTTCGAACCGTTGTTATAACACAAACTTGAATGAGGAACCAGGTATCCGTTTGTTATGGACCACCCTATGGTTAATAGCTACTTCCGGTATCCATCGAGTACTCAAGTACTCGATAAGATACTCGATAGAGTGCTCGAGCAGTAAAAAGCTCGATTCGCACAGCCCTAATCAATCGCCAGGGCTAAAGATTGTCAGACAAAAAGGTAAAAACTAAACAGCAAAATCAAAGTTGATAACAACATTAGACGCAGATCGATCGACAAAAAAACAACATAAATCAGCGAATTACATAACAGCTATCATTGTGAAAAGTACACTGTATAGTACAGTACGCATGCACCACACTGCAGAAAAAAAGCTATACCGTACAAAAAGCTGAAATATATACACGTGCAATTTTATTTCGAAGTATGTGTATTAATAAGCCACGTATGTTTTACTACTAACATTCATTAGCCTAGATTGCACAAACCAATGGAACGACAAACTAAAAATAGCGAATTGATTTTTCGTGACAATTCATCCACATTTTTGAGTAATAATGTTAGTTAGCATTGATAAAATTTTTAGACAATTTTGTTTATAAAATTTGTATAGGACTTATTCCTGAATCCACTCCGGACACAGTTACAGTTGAATTTCCACCGAAGCCTGTGTAATACCCTTACCTGAGATGTAATAATGACGTCTTGCATAACTGAAACAGAAACTGTTAGCTAAATGGGTAAAGCCGGACCGTTCAATTGTTGTTGCAGCCATCAGTCACTGGCGTCGCCGTCTCTCTGCTTGTGTCAGGGCTCGCGGTGGATATTCTGAGCACGTCGTCATGGACTCATGGTTCAATGTGTTAAGTTAGTGCTGCAATTGTGGTTTTTACTGTTTGACTGTTTTGTTTGTCGGGAAAATGTAACTTGTCTAAAACTTTCACCACGTATGGGCATTACAGAGATGAGATGGAAGACATAATCATAGCCAATGTTTCTTAAATCATTGTGTCAAAAATTAGATCGTTTAGCTGCGGTTTGATCATGACGTTATGCTAAAAAATAGTTGGCTTGTTTTTTTGTGGACACACTAAACATATATAAACCGAGTGTAACCTCCTTGGCGGAGGTCGTGATGGTTGGCGAATGTACGTGACGTTATCGGCATAACGCATGACTGTATCACGCCGTAATCGAATGTCTCACAATGTCCACATATACATTATTCAAGACCCATCCACATCGTCAGTGCTGCTGAAATGCACATATCGCCAGCGGTTATTTGGCGACGTTAACTGTATATATGACCAGCGGTCTTACAGTGCAAACAAAACAGCCTTTTCATCAGCATAAAAGCATTCTTAATATTCTGTAAACGATACAGTTAAACGTATGCAATGCAAATACAAAGAAAGAAACAGATCCAAATAGTTAAACAATAGCACAATAAGCAATACAATTCATTATTGCGTTCGACTAACATGTTTATTTTTTCTGTTTCGGTTTGTCAATTTCGTTTATTTTAATGCTGGCCATGGCCATCACAACAGATTCGCATATACAACAGAAATTAAGCTGTAAACTATACGTACAGTCAAAGAACACAACAGCAAGTATTTAACGAAAAAAAACATAAAACGTACGTAAAGTACTGCAGTGACTGTTACAAAGTTATGGTCACAATCATACGGCAACAACAGTATGAAATCATAAACAATGTTAATACAATTAAATGAAACCATAAATAAAACTAGAAATTAACCCTATCACGTCACTGGGTCACTCATTTGGGTGGCGCGGTGGCTGTGTGGGTAGCGTCTCGGCCCGAAGCTTGCAGACTGAGCCAACTGCAAGGTTGTGGGTTCGAGTCCGCTCCACTGACGTCTATCGCGTAATATCCTTGGGCAAGATATTTACACCCACTCGCCTAGGTTAAACGGTTCAACTGGTTAAGTGCTCTAGATTAAGCTCATCTAGAAATGATCGAGCTTTTATGAGCACTATAATCTCCTTGACCTTTTTTTGACTGAAGCTACGGCCTTACGGCGCTATACAAATCTGATTATTATTATTATTATTATTATTATTATTATTATTACTGGAACAGAAAAACTGAAAACTGGCCAGTCTGTAGAACGACAATAGAAAGTGGAATATTTTTTTATTAAAACAGAACGGAATTGGTATAAAACTAACATTAGGAGATCCATATCAAACACTGAAAATATTGCAACGGAAAATAAGGATCTTACATCAAACAATGGGCATTGCATCCATCAGTTACTTCCTCCCACAAAAGGTTCTGCCCATGAAGCTTAGAGATTCTCACTGTGTATTTGCCTTACACAAGTGTCATTATAACCTGTACAAACATTCTTTTGTTCTTAGAAATTTGTTTCTTAGAAATTTGTTTGTTTCTGCTTATTGATTGGATGTTCGGTAACGTTGTATTTTTTGTATTGTTTAATTTTGATTCTCTGCTCATGCTATGTTATGCCTTCAACTTGCTGATGGCGATTGACCGTCTTTTATTAAAAGGATTACTTACTTACTTACTTACTTACTTACTTACTAACTTACTTACATGTATGTGTCGGTAACTATTATATGTATCAATAGATGATTAGACTTAATAACGTTGCATTAGCTTGCGTGCACACTTTGCGCTGGGTGTGAACAATGGAACGGAAACGTAAAATCTAAAACTAGAAAAAAACGAAACCGAAAATAACACATCAAAATAATTGGAATAAGATCAGAACTATCATTAGCCACAAGAAATGAAATAGGAATAGATGGTAAAATATGGAAGTGAAATACCACAGCAAAAAACTGCTAATGGTCATTTCTGTATTCAGATGTTATCGATACACAGTGTAGACATCAACAGACCACAAGTTCGTGTATTAGTGTAAGACAGTTGTACTGTAATTACCTGAAGGACTACGAGACTATGAGAAATTTCTGTTCCTAATATCTTTCTTTTTCCCCACAGGCTCCTTAATATTTCATGTTCCTGAAAGCAAAGTAATAGTATCATTGAATACTTAACTGGCTGTTGGATCTATCACTGGCATAAAACGGTAACAGGACGTTTCGCTACTTTGTCAGTTCGCCACCTGGACGTTTCGCTACCACTTTAGATGATTCGCTACCTGGACGCTTCGCTACCCGGACGGTTCGACACCTGGACGTTTAGCACCTTTGGACGCTTCGCTACCTGGACGGTTAGCCACCTGGACGTTTAGCACCTTTGGACGCTTCGCTACCTGGACGGTTAGCCACCTGGACGTTTCGCTACCACTTTAGATGATTTGCTACCTGGACGCTTCGCTACCTGGACGGTTAGCCACCTGGACGTTTAGCACCTTTGGACGTTTCGCTACCTCTTTGGATGTTTCGCCACCGGACGACAAAGACTAGCACATCACTAAATCACGCTATGCCTCTTTTGCATAGGTCTAAGATTCCAGAGCTTCGATTCAGCGAACAAGGATTACAAAATTTAACATCGACCAAGATGAATATGGATAACGGGATAATACTAAAATGTACAAAAAAACAAAGACTACATTATTTGGATTTCTGATTTATCTCATTTACTTGCAAGGTTCAGCACTTTCCTGTTACATCAAAAAGGCATGCAGTTTACTGAGTTTAGGCCTATGCTAGCAAGTCTTTGTCGTCCGTCCAAAGAATGTTAAGATTCGCTAAAGTTGTCACAGTATCACAAATTACCAACTTTGAGACAAGTGGCGAAACGTCCAGGGAGGTAGCGAAACGTCCTGGTATCGAAACGTTCAAACGCGCGAACGTCCAGGTGGCGAACCGTCGAGGTAGTGAAACGTCCAGGTAGCGAATCGTCTAAGGTGGTAGCGAAACGTCCAGGTGGCGAACCGTCGAGGTAGCGAAACGTCCAGCAACCCGTAAAACAGGGAAGGTACACAGTTTAGTGTAGATTTGCAGCTGTAATAAGGTGTTATCCAGTTAATTTTTAAAACGTTTCTGTTACATTAATGATAAAATGGAATACGGAGATGTGGTTAGTTGCACATAAGCGCAACAGCTAGTCTGAAATGGTGTCGACTTACTGTAAGCGCAAAAAACAGTAACAAGCGGAGACGTTGAACTGATGGCGAAATTGCGTGTCATAAAAACGTTATCAAAATGTTAGCGCTCGCAAGAACAGTGGGTGACGGTTCAGTAGTATACAGCTGAACAAAGTCATTATCCTCGAAGCAAAAAACCTTGAGAACGAGTGGTCCACGAAACGTAAAACGTAACTAGTGTCAGGGGACATTCAAGCTTTTAGGGGGGGGGGCTAATCCAATGAAAAATTGGGGCAAACCGGTGCGACCCTAGGGTGTCTGCTGTCCGGACGTCTCACCCCGAAAAAAAATAAATTTTCGTTGCGAACTGGTTCAATCTTAAGTATATACAAGAAACTTAGGTATCGCTTACAGGTCGCGCTCAGCATCATAATGTCCTTTCCGCTCAAAAACAACAATAGAAATAGGTCATCACATCTGACGTCCGACCGTTGTCAGTGACTTCGTGCATTATATATGGCGTTTGAGCGCTGTTGCCAGGGGAGTTCCCCTGGAACCAAGGTGTGGACGTTGGTGTCAAAAAAACTAGAATCAATGGGCTATCGGACGGTGAAAACGTATATATATATATATGAGCATGTCTTCATAGGGTACCGGCTTGTTAGACGGACGTACAGACAGACAGACGGACAGACGGACGGAGGGCGCCACCTATGACTACGTCGCGCTCTAGCATAGCTGAGCGCGACAAAAATCGGGGAAACTTTGGTGATTTTTGGGGATAACTTGTGGTCAGGCTGAGTTCACTCCTGTTTAATGGAACAAGTATCGTCCACTTAAGGGTGGTTTCCATTAGTACGTAGGGGATTGCGCAACGCAATGCAAGGCACGCACCGCCAGCGTTTTTCATTCTGCAGAAAACGTCGCGAAAGAAACGCCGTAACGCAGGAGCTTGCCGCAAGCAATTAGAATCGTGTTGTATTTTTTCCGCAAGTGCCAGCGGCATGCCGGCGGAATTGCGGCGCGGCGCGTTGCGTTGCGTAAGGATGGAAACCACGCTTAAGTGATGGGTTAGCGACGCCCGATGTTAAGATACTCGGTCGGTGCTGTCGCCGCAGCATGCTGCTGCTGCTGGCCTTGATTGAAGTAGTCGGGATTGGCAATGGCAAACCCACGGCTCGGTCCGTCAACATCCGGCGTCTTCATATCGATATACTGGTTGCCTTTCAACGTAAACACAACAAACACCGAATCAAACATTTCTCTGTTAACTGCAATATACTGCACAATAAAACATTACGAATGAAAACTGGCGATACCTCGACTATATTCCCAACTTATTCGCTAATCTATCTCAAGCCCTAACGATGGCCTAGCCTTGAGCTCTGCAGTTTTACTTCAAAAATGGTAAGTTCTTTGTCATTTTCTCGTGACCTTCGCCATACAAATTTTAGACTGTAGCGTCTCGAATTCTAGTTCTAGCAAAACGGAACATCTCTAAAAGACTGTTACGGCTTAGCAAGAATGCGTTGCAACGTCGCGAAATTTCCAGTTCAGTAAAGCATTAATATTGTTCACCATTATGCTGTGGTATGTTAACCCTGTAAGGCACATTAAAACCGCAGACCAACGGACCATTATACAGCAATACGGTGATTGGTACACTGGCTGTTCATGGGTGGGCTGCTACATTTGTTACCGCGAGAAGGGGCCTGGGCGGGCTGCGGCCCCGCCCAGTCCCCTCCTCACTGTACCAAATGTAACAGTCCACCAATCAACGGCCAGTGTACCAACTTCATATTACTCAATGTGGCACTATAATTGCCTCTGAATGCTAAGGGTTAAAATATGTGTGTTCGATGTTACGCGTGTAATGACGGTGGCGTGGTGACGAAATTGTTTGAATCACCCGACTTGCAATCCAGAGGTTGCAGGTTCGATTCTCGACTGTGCACTACTACGTAACAATCTTGGGCTAATTACTCATGTCCTTGAGCATATCGTGTCGGAAGCTACGGCCAAATGGCGCTATAGAAATGTGTTTATTTTTTTAAACACGACTTCGTAAAATGTCCCACTTCGGAGCCATTCAATATAAATATAGAAACGGTCTCTGGCCCATGCAATACGTGTTTTTGATATGCTCGAGCGCCGGCTGTAAGAAATATGTCACGAGGCGGAGCCGAGTAGTAGTAGTAGTAGTAGTAGTAGTAGTAGTAGTAGTAGTAGTAGTAGTAGTAGTAGTAGTAGTAGCAGTAGCAGCAGCAGCAGCAGCAGCAGATGATGATGGGAGATGAGAGATGATGATGTAATGTCACGAGGCGGAGCCGAGTGACGTATTTCTTACCGCCGGCGCAAGAGCGTATCAAAAACACGTATTGCATGGGCCAGAGACCGTTTCTATATTTGTATCCCATGCTGAATTTTTGGGGCAAAACACCACATGATTTAACCCCTTTTTCGGCAGCGGCCAGTCTGTGGGCGGCCTTTCCGCAGAAACGAGGCAACTTATCGAAATTCTGAAGCAAACTTGTCCTAAGGAGATAGTTTGACTACATTTGCCTCCAGTTTGGTGAAGTTCCGCCCAGTCACCCCTGAGAAACGTTCCGTCATTTGGTCACTGCGGTGCGGTGGCTATACAATGGCAAAGAATGCCCTCAATATAGTTTAGTTATCATCATCAGCTGATCATCACTGAAAGCTTTGAAGCGCAGCATAAAGAATGTTGACTTTAGCAATTTCTTAAGAAGAGAATAGTCTATAGTTGTAGGGTGTGTTTTATGTTTTACTGTTTTACGTTGCAACTACATGTAATGTTAAACGTGTACGTACTTCTGTGTTCGTGTTTCTGTCAATATCCAGTGACAGCCTTGCTATCCGGCTCATGCTTGCATTGCGAATGAATGAATGAATGAATAAATAAATAAATGAATAAATAAATGAATGAATAAATGAATGAATGAATAAATAAATGAATAAATAAATGAATGAATGAATAAATAAATAAATAAATAAATAAATAAGAAATACAGAAGAAATAAAACAAACAAACAAACAAACAGATACCGGTAACTAAATAATCACCGTTAGAAGCAGCATCTGTTGACACGCATATTACCTGGCGGAACAGGTTCAACGGCGTCAAGGTACGCGGGAGGAACATCATCATCGCACGTGGCTCCGAAGTTCGTCTCCAAGTATCCATCTTTGTCTGTCTTCATCCGTTGGTCGTTGGCCTTGGCAGCGCCATGGGAGGTCGGGACGGGCGGCGGTCGTTTCTCGGGCGGCCACAGCTCGGCGTCGGCGCACGGCTCCTTGGTGTAGCGGGCACTCTGCTGGCGGGTGTAGTCGGCTGACCCGGGCGGCGACTGCGAAGAACTTGTCCGTGCCTTGCCGCCGTCGACTTCATCCGTCGACGACAACAGTGGAGCGTTCTGGTAACTCTCCTCAGCTATCTACAATCGATTTGTCTACGTTTAAATATGCTATGCATAAGCGCGGCCTGTGCCATCGTACGGTGTCTGTCCGTCTGTCTGTCTCTCACGTTTGTGTATTCTGTCGAAACGAGTAAAAAATTGTCACCTTCGGGTAGCCACACCATTCTAGTTTTTCCACACCAAACGTTATGGCAATATTCCGACGGGGACTCCCCTAACCGGGGTGTCGAATGCAGGTGTGGTAGGCAAAAATCGCGATTCTTGACAAATATCTGGCTATGGGATCGATGACTGCTGGAGTGCGATTAATTATTGCGACGGTAGACCGTGCAGTTTACCACACACAGGCCGCCACGCATAAGTGAAGCTTGTTTATCAGAACCAGCATGGGCGACCACGACGAACAGAAAAGAAGAGAACAGAATTTAATTGTAAGCTGCCTTAAATCTTAATCCGAAGTAACCAACAAGTGTGTCAGCAAGACGCATATCGACAAACGTGGGGGTGCAGTTAAAACTGTGCAACACCCCGCTCCTTTTTCAAAGGCAACATCTCTGTCGCTGACAGTCAGCAACGGAGATATCTAGCCTACTGAAAACTATTAAAATTAACGGCGGCGTCGAGCGCTAGGTCTGTATGAACAACTCGCGATTCTCGACGAATATCTGGTCGATCACTGCAAGATCGTCACCATTTGGAGTGACGACCGTCTTAGTTTATACCACGTCAGCGACGACGGTGGAGGCTCCATATAGTTTTCATGCATTTCACGATGCTATGCATAAGCGCGGTCTATGCCGTCATGCGGTGTCCGTCCGTCGGTCCGTCTGTCTGTCTGTCACGTTCGTGGATCATGTCAAAACGAATAAACATATCTTCGAAATTTTTTCACCATCGGGTAGCCACACCATTCTAGTTTTT
>Ga0209149_1002348_pt1 | contig 10546 bp, 8 predicted proteins | sample WorMetTyACAVOLI2_FD_187423 | JGI IMG/M metagenome (GOLD analysis project Ga0209149, IMG submission 187423) | Marine gutless worms symbiont microbial communities from Max Planck institute for Marine Microbiology, Germany - Olavius algarvensis... ...
TAGTTAAGTTTGTTATTTTAGATATTTTCTATTCTTCTTTATTTTGTTATTATGTCTACCTTTGGTGAATAAAGCTGATCATTTCATTGAAATATGTCTGTAGCTCGTACCGTTTCTAATATTCAGCATCAAAAAATGGCGTGACCGTGAAACTGGGGGTAGGGGTCGTTCAAGGACATTGGAAATTGCGCCGTTCGATAGACCATACGACATTTTATTGGTCCGCCATTGTATATGTAGCTCTATCTGGTACCGTTTCTATCGCGCGTCAGCATACTGACGCGCGATATTGATATAACAGATCTGTCCGTCCGTCTGTCTGTCTGTCCGTTACGCTCCGGTGTCAGATGAAAACGGCTTAACATATCGTCACAGTTTTTTCACCATACGGTAGCCCAATCATTCTGGTTTTACCAGCATCAAAATTTTTCACAAAATTCCGACGGGGTCACCCACCCCCTGTGGTGGCGCTAAATACAGGTGTGGTATAAAAATTTCGCGATTTTCTACCAATAAGTCGCTATATCTTGCAAACGATACAATATATCGCCATAGTTGCTATGGAAGGCGAATAGGAATTCGTATGCGATCTACCAAATGGTGCCATTTCCAATGACCTTGAACGAACCCTAACCCCATTTTCAAGGTCACGTCACTCTTTGACGCTAAATATCTCATAAACGGCTACAGATACGGCCATAGTCACTATAGAAGGCGAATAGGAAACCGCACCCAAGCTTTCGAATGGCCCCAATTTCAATGACCTTGAGTGACCTCTAACCCGATTTCAAGGTCACGATATTATCCAACGTCAAATAACTCGAAAATGATACAAGACTGAGCTATATTTACAATGGCGGACCAATAGAAAGTCGCATATGATCTATCGAACGGCGCCATTTTCAATGACCTTGAACAACCCCTAACCCAGTTTTCAGTTTTCTATTGGTCCGCCATTGTAAATATAGCTCTATCTGGTGCCGTTTTTGAGTTATTTGATGTCGAATGATATCGTGACCTTGAAATCTGGGTTAGAGGTCACTCAAGGTCATTCAAAATGGTACCACTCGAAAGCTTGGGTGCGGTTTTCTATTCGCCTTCCACAGTAATCATCAGTTTAATAGCAGACTTGCGGCCCGAGGGCCGAATAGCAAATGAAATGCAAGTGAAATAGTACATAAAAACCATGGCTCTATCTTGCATCAGTTCCGAGATAAAGCGACATATTGGTCGAAAATCGTGATTTTTCATACCCCCCTTGCATTCGACGCCCCCGTTAGGGGGTCCCTGTCGGAATATTGCCATCCTGTTTGCTACGGAAAAACTTGGAAGGTGGGGCTACCCGATGGTGAAAAAACTTTGAGGGTATGTGTAATCGTTTAGACACAATACAGGCGTGTGACGGACGGACAGACAGACAGACATCTTGCCACGGCATAGTGCGCGCTATGCATACGCGTCGCGCGGTAAAAACTAGAAGGGCACTTGGCGGAGAGCACATACCTCTGACAAAGGTGTTTCGACGGCTCACTGGCTCAGTGAAACCATGTTAAAACCACGCGTCGCTGCAGCAGCCAATACGTATACGTCGGATTTTCCAGACGGAAAAATTCGCCTCGCAGCGCTTAAACGATATCGGAGAAAGCAATCCGGTTCCGGCATCCGGACTATAATCCGGATCGGGCTCAAAAGTTAATCAGTTCGTCAATGTCCCGAAATCTGTCGACACGCAACATTTCATCCAAATCCATGCACGCGTTTTTGACCAATCTTGCTAACAGACAGACAGACAGACAAACAAACAAACAAACAAACAAACAAACACGGGCAAAAACATACACCTCCTCTTTTGTCGGAGGTAAATTAGACAAAAACTGTACGTAGGAGGAGTAGTGATTTGAAAAAGTTTGACGACACACAGACAGCCAATCATCTAGCTGCGAGGCCATGCATCTCGTTACGTATACCTTTCCGTGTCACTGTCAGCACTGCGAGTGCAGAGACGGAAAATGTACGAAATGAAAACACGAAACGAACGCTTGCGCTCATCGTCGACGCCGAAGGCCCCTCATATGGAAGACAAGGCGAGGCGTGGCTAGTCGGCGGCGTGCCCCGCCCGCCCAGCATCGCTCGTCAGCCCAGCCGCCCGCGTTATTACATGATATCAATAAGCGATCACGCGTGCCCGTTGGACGACGGGGCACCTGCCTGGCGCCAGCCTCGCTATATAGACGCGCCGTTCGTCCGCCCCCGGCGTCGCTGCTACGACCGTCGTAGTCACGTCGCTGTCGTCTTCGCCGTTCAACGACCTCGAGTGACGTTGCGTTCATCTGACAAGTTAACCCTTTAATGAACACAGGTAATTATAGTGCCAGTGCCACATCGAATCACATGAAGTAGGTACACTGGCCGTTGATAGATGGGCTGTTACATTTGGTACAGCGAGGAGGGGACTGTGCGGGGCCGCAGCCGCCAGGCTCCTCCTCGCTGTACCAAATGTAACAGCCCACCCATCAACGGCCAGTGTACCAATCACCGTATTGCTGTATAATGGTCTGTTGCTCTGCGGTTTTTATGTGCCCATTAGTTAACATTGTTTAGGAGTGACTGGTCGTATGCTGAAAATTTGGTTTTGTTTCGTTTGAATTCAAATGCAGCAAAATGGAGAGTAATTATTTCAAGTTTTGACTTCTTCAGGCGACATGCGTTAATAGAGACCGTCGCCGTCGGATCTGTGGGTGATGATGACGACGACGACGACGACGACGACGCTGATAGTATTAATAATAATAATAATAACTAGATGATTAACATCGCAGTGTTGTGAGTCGAGCACCTCCGTGTTTGGCTTACGCTCGTAGCAGAAATAGCGCCATCTGTCGAAAGAGACCAACTCAATGTTTCTCTGTTAAGCAGTGTCCCAGAGTCGGAATTAGGAACAAATGCGTCAAAGGATCTCGGCCATCCGTTGACGGATTTTCGCGCGCGTTTCAGCATTTGGTGGAGAAATTATCCGGCCAAGGTCAGACAGGTTTATTTTTTCGATAAGTAAATCTGTTTTGCTGCCATGCTCGATTTCGTGAGGATAGGTCCGCCAAAAAGTGGCCTCTTTGAACCTCCCCCCCCCGAAAGCGTTCAGAAACCAAAAACTTAATTATTTTCTATTATAGAAGTGACGGTGATCAAGCCGGTGATCCGGAATTGAATCCCGGATCGCTTGAGGCAATCACAGTTGAGGGATCAGATGCACTTCTAGTTAGTCGAGCGCCCTCTAGTAAATGCAAATGGATCTCGGCAAATGGGCAAAGACGGCAAATGGGCTATCGCCCATTTGCCCATTTGCCGTCTTCCTGCGATATTTGGTGAAGGTCAGGTCGGCAGTCTTGGAGATATCGCGACCTAAAAAAGAAAGCAATAAAGATCGACATAACATGTACACTAGAGCAGGGTTTATTTTAGCACGCGTAATACGCGTAAAAATGAAAACGGTCGGAAATTTACGCGTAAATATAATGGCGACAGGTAGGCCTACGCGTTTGAAATGGCAACACAGGGGTAGCGTTACGCATTTTATATTACTACATATGCGTAGTAAATTAGTAGTTTTGGGTGAATAGTGGTTTCTTTTCGCGAGAAATGGCTAACATTGTACGCATTATGCCACGCTAAACTCGTCAATCATCATTGTTGGTACGATGCGTTAGCGTTAATAATGCAAACTGGATACGAAGTCAGTAGTCTTTCTGTACCAGTAATTAGTCGTATTAATGACTGGGCCGTATGCTATAAAAACCACTTGGTTTTATTAGTGATTGATTACACCTTCAAGGAGTAACTACCCCTTTTTATATGTTCAAGGGGTAGCTCTACCCCTTTTCTACAATGGCAAGGGGTATAGCACTACACCTTTTTCAGAGGCCTAAAATAAACCCTGCACTAGAGGGCGCTCGACTAACTAGAAGTGCACCTGATCTCTGAACTGTGATTGCCTCAAGCGATCCGGGATTCAATTCCGGATCACCGGCTTGATCTGGATTCGGGTATCTGCTGAATCGCTCCCAAAATGTATATCCCGGATCACTTTTGGCTGTGGCAACCAAAAGTCAGGGGCTCAGGTGCGTTTGGCGTTGGCGGATGTATGCTCTTTCAGAATGCTCTCTAGTTACCATTGCGTTTACTTTTACGCTGCTGTTTTTGTCCCGACCTGTGCAGTGTCCACTAAAGTGATTGTGATGACGATGACGATGATGAAGGGTTAAGATCTTTTTCGCTTGTACCGTTCATTTTCTCCCGAGAGTTTGTGCGTAACGAAAAGGTCAGCAACGGTAGAAGCCTGACAGGACACAGTCACGGAAGGCCTGGCTTTATGGTCGGTTCGCTGCTCTATTCGGCGCGGAGACAGGCAATCACGAGCGAAACTTGTTGACGATGTGCATATGGCGAGTTACAAGCGGAGTTCTGTTACGAAAACGCTGCGGCTAAGGCCAACATTGTGCCACGTACAATCAACACCGACAGACCGTACCGTTGTGTTTCACCACAGTACGACTCACAGTTTGGAGTGAGTGACTGCAGACTGTGGTGATTCATGCGCTGTGCGCTGCCGTCGTTTACAGGAACACGAAGATTAATCTGCTTCGTCATCGATATACAGGGTGCAGCTAACAAACGTTTAAGTTTATTAACCCTTTACGGGCACATTAAAACAGCAGAGTAGCGGACTAATATACAGCAATACGGTGATTGGTACACTGGCCGTTGATGGGTGGGCTGTTACATTTATTACAACGTGGAGGGGACTGGGCGGGCTGCGGCCCCGCCCAGTCGGTCGGTCCCCTCTTCGCTGTACCAAATATAACAGGCCACCCATCATCGGCCAGTATAGCAACTTCATATTATTCGATGGGTGACTACTTATGTGGGTAAACCGTCCGCTGTAGGTCAGCCAACCAGGCTGATTCAACCTTTCATCCTTTCGGGGTAGATAAATGAGGAGTAGGTTGCAATTAGATGTTCGCAACCTCAGTTTGGGAAGGCGCCATCTGGTGAACGCTTACGAGGTAAAGGCAGACATCGGTGTAATTGCAGGTAACACTGTGTGATCCATGCCTGAGCGCCTTAGAGGTTTCACGACTAGGCGCTATATAAACCCACTTTACCTTTAACTTATCTTACCTTCACATATTTCAGGCTCTCGTGGGTCTTTAGCTGGCGGTATATTATCTGGTGTAAGTTATCGTTGAGTGGTCTCAATCGACGACAGACTACAGCGGCACTTACAACAAAACAGGCGTTCTGTCTCTCAGCTGACGAATGCAGGCCTAACATATGCACCCTGTACTGTATAGTCTGTGGCCTTTTATTACCGATGACCTTTCGTATCACTGGCCACAGAACTACCGCCAACCCTGCTACTGAATTCTGATCCTGAACACCGTAATGTACCACACCCACTCACCCCAATCCTTCGGCCCCGGGCAAAGAAGTTTTCAAAATATCATGTTCACAAGTTTGGTAACGAACGGTCGGACCGGTAAGAAACATTATGTCTTCGGTCAGACTAGACTGGCGGAGGCATAAACAAGAAACTTAGCTATTGCTAACAGATCGCGCGTCAGCTGCGCACACAAAGTAACAACAACACGAAATGACCTTCAAAGGTCACTCAAGGTCATCGGAAATGTCACGGTTCGATAGAGCGTATATGATTTCCTATTACCGTTCCATACTAACTATGGTCCTATCTTGTATCGTTTCCCATATATAGCCAGATATTGGTCGAAAATCGCGAAATTTAATTTATATCCCACCTCCCACTGTATTGATGTTTAGTACATGGGAAAACCGGAATGGTGGGGCTACCATACGCTGAAGAAAGTACGATGATATGTTATGCCGTTTCGATACAATACCGGAGAGTGACAGACGGACGGACAGACAGAATTCCTATATCAATATCGCGCGATAAAATGAAATTTTAGTCTCGGATTTGGGAATTTTGGTGCATAAAGGAGCTGTAACACTCGATATGCGCGATTTAGAAACTGTTGTATTTAGAAGTCTATGGGGAGCACTTGTTATGCAACTGTTCCCTAAGATGACGCATTACGAATTAACTTACATCTGTTCGTACGTCTGTCTGTCTGTCACGTACCCACCGTCAACTCGAAAACAGAAGACTATACAACTTTTATCATCTACCATGCTATTGGTGAATAAAGATTTGCATATATACATCTTTATTCATCATAACATCATAGAAAGCAGTGAACAAAAAGAACAACAAAAATCAACACAAAAACGAAAGAAAAAAGCAACAACAATGGCACAAGTTACGCAAATTTACATATAACATTTTCACACGAACGATATTTTGCAACAGACTTCTTACTACGTTTCTCAACAACAGTGCTAGGTAGATCATATTCACACTGTGCACGGCAGTAATTTTACTATATCAATATTATTTGTCTGAAGCAATTTCATGAAAAAAGCGATTTACAACAAAATCTAACGAACTGATATCGAATATTCGCAGAGGACACGCTTCCAAACCATAAAGTAATGCAGGCAAACATTTACTACGGATAAGCTCCAAAATTACATCGTCGGGTGCCCGACCTCCTACCTTTCCAAGTATAGCATTAGCAGCCCTATAAAACGAACGTTTGGCCATATCATATCATAGGTGACGCACTTCAGGAGTAACTGCCAGATCAATTTTGAGGGCAAATGTTAAGGTAACTGGGACGAACAAGAAGCTCAGCTGCTGCAGAGAGACCGCGCGACGCTTCGTGTCATTGAATATTTTGCTAATTCACTCAAGGTCATTCGAAATAACACTGTTGAGTAGGGCGCGTGTAAGTCCCCATTAGTATTTCATTGGAAGTATGTCTGTATCTCGTACCGTTTCTGAGATATTCAGCGTAAAAAAATGGCGTGACCTTGAAACAGGAGTAGGGGTCGTTCAAGGTCATTGGAAATGGCGCCGTTCGATAGATTACATACGACTTTTTATTGGTCCGCCATTGTATATATAGCTCTATCTGGTACCGTTTTTGAGCTACGTGACGTTGAAAAATACTGACCTTGAACTCTGGATTAGAGGTCACTGAAGGTCACTCAAACTGGTACCATTTGAAAGCCTGGGTGCAGTTTCCTATTCGCCTTCCATAGCAACTATGACCGTGTCTTTAACCGTTTATGAGATATTCAGCGTCAAAGAATAGCGTAACCTTGAAAACTGGGTTAGGGGTTGTTCAAGATCATTGAAAATGGCGCCGTTCGATAGACCATATACGACTTTCTATTGGTCCGCCATAGTAAGTATAGCTCTATTTGGTACCGTTTTTGAGCTACTTGACGTTGAAAAAAATCGTGACCTTGAAATCTGGGTTAGAGGTCACTGAATGCCATTCAAACTGGTACCATTCGAAAGCTTTGTTGCGGTTTCCTATTCGCCTTCCATAGTAACTATGGCTCTATCTTGCATCAGTTCCGAGATAAAGCCCGATATTGGTCGCAAATTGCGATTTGGTCATACCCTCTTGCATTTGGCGCCCCCGTTAGGGGGGGGGGGGTTCCCGTCGGAATATTGCCATTCCGTTTAGTGTGAAAAACTAGAATGGTGGGGCTACCCGGTGGTGAAAAAACTTAGACGATATGTGTAACCGTTTACACACAATACCGGCGTGTGGCGGACGGAGGGACAGACAGACAGACAAACAGACATCTTGCCACGGCGTAGTCCGCGCTATGCATACGCGTCGCGCCGTAAAAATGTGAAAATTGCTAGGAGGGAGGGCTGCATATCGTGTCGGCCACACGTTCTTGTTCCACATGGTCTATATATACGGGCTGCGCTACGTTGTGCGACGACTGTCTACTGTCGACTGTAAGGTTCTGTTGTTATCAGGTCACCAGAGATAAGGCGAAGACGATCGTAAATTTCCAGATGCCGTCATCGTTCTGCCGCGCGTTGTAGTTACTAAATTTTAATTACAGCTTTATCAGTTTGGCTTGTCGCAGCTGCAGGTGGTGAGATGTATGCGGCGAGGCCGTCTGCGAGGCCGATCTGGACGTATGGCGTGTTTCCAATGCATTGTAGACAAGAACTTAACTGCCCCACACAGGACGCGCTCAGCAGTCAGCATAGTATCATTTTACGAACGCGATACTTTGAAAACGAGTAAACCTATTTTGATGCTACGTTGCACAAGTGGTCCACGAGGAAAAGGCATGAAACGGTCACTGTTAGGGTCAGAAGGTCAAAGGTCAAGTCACACGAGGTCGACGTCAGATTTAGAGGCCTGGTGGAGGCATCGTTCTTGTCCCCTTTGGGGCGAGTAGCTTTTCTATTTTTAGAATTTCGCTCAACGTGTGTTTAAAACTTTCTGTTGCTGGTTTCCAGACGTCACCACTCAGACCAAGGCTTGAACCCGTAAGACCAAGGCAAGCCAAGGCTTTTAAGCATACGGCCATTGCAGTAATTAAGATATGCAGTACGCGTCTGACAGCCTGACAGGATATATAATGAACTAAATTTTGATTTGTTTGCTTAGACATTCATTTATTATTAATTACATATAAATTATTATTAATTTATTATTATAACTATCGTCAGTTAATATAATTGATTTTCCAGCTTGTGTAATATTTTGACAGTGCAGCTTTCAAGCGAAATGCCTGGACCTCCGAGACCAAGGCCAAGACCATAAAAAAATTGGTCTCACAACACCTCGAGGCCAAGGCTTGGCCTCGAGGTGTACATCACCGGTAACTGCGCTTGTTTGTAGCGTGTTGGCAACTTACGGAAAGAAGATACAGCCGTCATCACGAAACTGTCAGCATATAGACAGCAATTGCTGTTGAATCATGCCACTGAATCTGCCAGGTGGCAGCACCCTGCAGTTGCGCGCGAGGCGAGGTTTGCTGTGTCTGGTGCTGCACGTGTAGTGAATGAAATGATGCCACGTGACAGGGAATTGTCGTGGCGTGAAAGTGACATCGGCGCTCGATAACAACGCCAATCAACAGTCGCTGTTCGTGTTCGTCGGCGACGTCCATCAGTCGGAACTACTTCCGGTCCGACGCCATGGCGACGCCGAGCGATGGCCGCCGCCGCTGACGCCGCCGTCGGAGACAAAAGACGTCGAAGACGGCGGCGGCTCGACGACGACGCAGCTGGATGGCGTAAAACTGGACGTGGATGAGGCGACGAGAATGACGTCACCGTCGCTGTCTCCATCATCATCATCATCATCATCATCATCTTCGTCGTCGTCAGCATCATTTGACGTCACCAACTGCAAAGATGACGCTGATGTGCGGCCGACTAATGACGTTCACAAGCACCTGGCAGATGACGTCATCCAGACACAGAATCTCCACGTCCGTCACCAGCCAGTGGCAGACAAGGTACTGCAGCAGGGCCGCGTCTGTCTGTCTAAGTTAACCTCATAAGAACTGTTCAGAATGCACGTACAGATTCAGATTTAACCATTTATAGCTCAACGACAATTATTGTGCCACATCTAATAAGATGAAGTTGGTACACTGGCCGTGATGGCTGAACTGTTACATTTGGTACAGCGAGGAGTGGACTAGGCGGGGCTGCAGCCCGCCCAGTCCCCTCCTCGCTGTACAAAATGTAACAGCCCACCCGTCACGGCCAGTGTACCAATCACCGTATTGCTGTATAGTGGTGCGTTACTGATGTGCGGTTTTAATGTTGCCCGTTATAGGTTTAACAACATTTCTAAAGAAGTGTATCGGAGTCGATACGATAAGCCCCCGCTCGCCTCCAGGCGCTGGCACGTACGAATGACTTAACAAATTTCACCGGCGACAGACAAAGGAACGAACAGAAGGACAGCGCCATCGCGTAAAGGCACCGCTTTTGAGGGCGGGGCTTAGTAATGACAGCAAGTTTCTGTTGATTTTCGGTGCTACGCTGTGCAAGCGCAGCATATGCTATGGCAGTTCTGTTTGTCTGTCTGTCTGTCACACGTAATTACAATTTCCGATTATAAGTTTTGTTCTTGTAATTAATTAATCTTAATCTTAATTAAGCAGCGTCCGAGAGGGGGATATAAATCTGCGCGCCACAGCTGCAAATAAAATCCCCTAACTCGTAACGTTAATGAAATTGGAAAATGATCCTGTATCCACATCCGAAACCGGACTTCTAATTTGGTCGACATCGATCAACGCATCCGTGAGTTGTTCTGCGGACAGCCGGACGCACACATAGAGAGACACGAAGACACACGCACACAGACGCGCAGGGTGGTAACAGTACCTGCTCGTCTTCTAGGCCCTATAACTATACCCAGGCGCGCAGGTAATCACCGCTTAAGTAATTAATTCATGCGGCATAGTTCAACACAGTCTATACCCAGCGCTTTCCTGGCCTCCTCGTCATCTGCCACTTATGTCCCATTCGTGTATTTGCTACGAAACTGGTTACCAGACAAACGTGAACGTGGGAATTGCCCATACGATACGATACGATACGATACGATACGATAGTGTGTATTTAACGTGC
>Ga0209149_1002349_pt1 | contig 10546 bp, 12 predicted proteins | sample WorMetTyACAVOLI2_FD_187423 | JGI IMG/M metagenome (GOLD analysis project Ga0209149, IMG submission 187423) | Marine gutless worms symbiont microbial communities from Max Planck institute for Marine Microbiology, Germany - Olavius algarvensis... ...
GACTCCGGTCTGCTGCCACGTCGACACTGGTCGTGCCGCCAACGCGACGCGCCACACTTGGTGACCGCGCCTTCCCGGTGGCAGCGGCACGTGCCTGGAATGCCCTGCCGTTGTCTGTCAGGGCCGCTCCATCGTTGCTGCTGTTCCGCCGGGAACTGAAGACGACACTGTTTCGTGCGTCCTACGCCTGAAGACTGCAGGGGCTACAGCTGTTACTAACAATAATCTTGTACAGTGCCCCTGCAACAGTTCTGTGACAGTGTCACTTTAATCTTAGCATTTGTATGTATGTATGTATTTATAACGGTTGCAGAGATAGAGACGAAAATTTTCGAAATGGTCAAAAAAATCGAATTTGCTTGAACTTTCTGGCCCACCCTGTGGAAACCGCTTGGATAACCTAGATGGCTCAATGCCAGAATGTGCGCAGGTCTGTGCCCTACATGTTGAACTACATTTGGAAGCGCTGGGAAAAATAGAAATGGTAGCTGTTCACTGCACGAATGAGACCGTCCCCCATTTTTTCAGTTTTTAACTCTCCCTACACTCGCCCCCAGGGGCGGATGGACCCCAGAGGAAGAAGGGGCACGTCAGCAGACATTGTCCACGCGTTGCTGAGATATCGCTCAAAAACCACCAAAATCCAAAAATTATCCATTGACTCCTACAGTAACAAAAATTTCATTTCCCCCTTTTTCCGCCCACGTAGGCCGCTAACCCCCAAAGGGGAGAAGACATCCGAAACCAGAGTACGTCCGCATGCAAAATTTGGCGAGAATCGGCGGACGGGTTGTCGAGAAATCGCTGACCAAACAAAAAAAGAAAAACAACAAGTGCGTCAGAACTGACACAAACCCGCCATTCGCATTCGACATAGCTTTTTCACGGGCACAGTTTTCACGGGGTTTCTACAGGGGGTACAGGGACGGTGAAAATGGTACGTATGCTGCTTGCGTGGCTCAATTTTTAGCGGTTGCTGAGATATAGGGGACGTAAAGGCTAGAAATGATCGAAAAGATGTAAATTTCTCGAAGTTTTTGATCCTCCGTGTGGAAACTGCTTTGCCACCTGGATGGCTATGTGCCGTAATGTGCGCATGTCTGTGCCCTACATATTCGGCCGCACTTGACGACGCTCAGAACAAACAGAAACGGTAGTTGGCTCAGGTGTTATAGCCGTAATGCGCAAAATTAGTATTGTGTCACTAAGTTTTTGACCCAGGCTCTAGAACGCTGTGCGAGATACCCCGATATAAATGCGATAGGTGGATAGGGGAGGTACTAGGATTTTTTCCTGACTTGAATCATAAGCCTCTAGTTGCAACTGTTGCTGAGATATAGGGACGTTAAGAAACTACACACTCACTCACGCTGAGATATAGGGACGTAAAATCTCGAAGTGCTCAAAAATTCGAAATTTTTTGAAAGTTTTTGTCTGACTCTTGGCCAACCTGGATGGCTCTATGCCAGAATGTGCGTACGTCTGCGCCCTACATACGCGAAAACGGTAGACGGCTCATAGTCCTCAAAACTGGCATTACATCACTTACTTTTTGGACCACCCTGTAGAACCTCGTGGGCGATATGGGTCCGTAATGCGCAAAATTGGTACTGTGTCACTAACTTTTTGACCCAGCCTGTAGAACGCTGTGGGAGATACGCCGATATAGATGCGACAGGTGGATAGGGAGGTACTGGGATATTTTCATGACTTGGATCATATGCCTCTAGTTGTAACCGTTGCTGAGATATAGGGACTAAAGTCTCGAAATGCTCAAAAATTCAAAAGTTTTTGGCCAACCATTGACCAACGTTCATGGTTCTATGGCAGGTCTGTGTCGTACATCGTACATGCGCGACCGCATTTGACGACGCTGAGGAAAACAGAAACGGTAGACGGCTCATAATCTCCAATTACATTACTTACTTTTTCGACCACCCTGTAGAGCCTCGTGGGCGATGGGTCCATACACATGCGACAGTTGGATAGGGTATGGATAAAGCATTAATCCGTATGCTGCTTGTATGCCTCTATTTATAACGGTTGTAGAGATATAGGGACGAAAATTTTCGAAATGGTCAAAAATTCGATTTTTTTTCGAATTTTTTGGCCCACTCTGTGGAAGCCCCTTGGATAACCTAGATGGCTCAATGTGCGCAGGTCTGTGCCCTACATATTCAACTACATTTGGAAGCGCTGGGAAAAATAGAAATGGTAGCTGTTCACTGCACGAATGAGACCGTCCCCCATTTTTCAGTTTTTAACTCCCCCTACACCCGCATCCCAGGGGCCGATGGATTCTAGAGGGGGAGGGGCACGTCAGCAGACATTGTCCACGCGTTGCTGAGATATCGCTCAAAAACCACCAAAATCCAAAAATTTTTGATTGACTCCTACAGTAACAAAAATTTCATTTCCCCCTTTTTCCGCCTCCCGGGAGCCGCTAACCCCCAAAAGGGGAGAAGACATCCGGAATCAGAGTACGCCCACATGCAAAATTTGGCGTGAATCGGCGGACGGGTTGTCGAGAAATCGCTGACCAAACAAAAAAAGAAAGAAAAAAAAACAAGTGCGTCAGAACTGACACAAACCCGCCATTCGCATTCGACATAGTTTTTTTCATGGGCACAGTTTTTACGGGATTTCTACAGGGAGTACAGGGACGGTGAAAATGATACGTATGCTGCTTGTATGGCTCTATTTTTAGCGGTTGCTGAGATATAGGGGACGTAAAGGCTAGAAATGATCGAAAAAATGTAAATTTTTCGAAGCTTTTGATCCTCCGTGTGGAAACTCCTTGGCCACCTGGATGGCTCTGTGCCGTAATGTGCGCATGTCTGTGCCCTACATATTCGGCAGCACTTGACGACGCTCAGAACAAACAGAAACGGTAGTTGGCTCAGGTGCTATAGCCGTAATGCGCAAAATTGGTATTGTGTCACTAAGTTTGACCCAGCCTCTGGAACGCTGTGAGAGATACCCCGATATAAGTGCGATAGGTGGATAGGGGAGGTACTAGGATTTTTTCCTGATTCGGATCATATGCCTCTAGTTGTAACTGTTGCTGAGATATAGGGACGTTAAGAAACTACACACTCACTCACGCTGAGATATAGGGACGTAAAATCTCGAAATGCTCAAAAATTCGATTTTTTAAAGTTTTTGTCTCACCCTGTAGAGACTCCTTGGCCAACCTGGATGGCTCTATGCCAGAATGTGCGTAGGTCTGCGCCCTACATACGCGAAAACGGTAGACGGCTCATAGTCCTCAAAACTGGCATTACATCACTTACTTTTTGGACCACCCTGAAGAACCTCGTGGGCGATGGGTCCATACACATGCGACAGTTGAATATGGGATAGATAAAGCACTTTTCTGTACGCTGCTTATATGCCTATATTTATAACGGTTGCAGAGATATAGGGATGTTAATTTTCGAAATGGTCAAAAATTCGAATTTTTTCGTACTTTTTGGCCCACCCTGTGGAAACCCCTTGGTCAACCTAGATGGCTCAATGCCAGAATGTGTGCAGGTATATGCCGTAGTTATGGGACCGCACTTGACGACGCTCAGGAAAACAGAAGCGGTTGCTGTAGGCGTAATCCGCAAAACTGGTATTACGTCACTCAATTTGTGGCCCACCCTGTAGAATCCCGTGAGCGATGGGTCCACACATGCGACAGTCTGATTGGGAAGGGATAAACCTTTTCCGTACGCTGCTACGTTTCTGAGATATATGGACGTAAAGTCGCGAAATGTTAAAAAAATAGAAATGTTTTCGAACTTTTTGACCCACCCTGTAGAATCGCCTTGGCCGATCTTGACTGTTCTACACCAGAATGTGCTCAGGTCTGCGCCGTATACATTGAACCACATTTGGAAGCGCTGAGAAAAATAGAAATGGTAGCTGTCCACTGCACGAATGAGACCACCCCCATTTTTTGAATATTTAACTCCCCATGCACCCGACCCCCAACAAGTGCGTCAGAACTGACACAAACCCGCCATTCGCATTCGACATAGCTTTTTCACGGGCACAGTTTTCACGGGGTTTCTACAGGGGGTACAGGGACGGTGAAAACGGTGAAAATGGTACGTATGCTGCTTGTATGGCTCTATTTTTAGCAGTTGCTGAGATATAGGGGACGTAAAAGCTAGAAATTATCGACAAAGATGTAAATTTCTCGAAGTTTTTGATCCTCCGTGTCCATCTGGAACTGCTTGGCCAACTTAGATGGCTCTGTGCCGTAATGTGGGCATGTCTGTGCCCTAAATATTCGACCGTACTTGACGACGCTCACAACAAACAGAAACGGTAGTTGGCTAAGGTGCCATAGCCGTAATGCGCAAAATTGGTACGGTGTCACTAACTTTTTGACCCAGCCTCTAGAACGCTGTGGGAGATACGCCGATATAGATGCGACAGGTGGTTAGGGGAGGTACTAGGATTTTTTCCTGACTTGGATCATATACCTCTAGTTGTAACTGTTGCTAAGATATAGGGACGTAAAGTCTCGAAATGCTCAATAATTCGATTTTTTTTTAAATTTTTGACCCACCCCTTGGCCAACCTCGATGGCTCTATGCCAGAATTTGCGTAGGTCTGTGCCCTACATACGCGACCACACTTGACGACGCTCAGGAAAACAGTAACGGTAGACGGCTCATAATCCTCAATACTGATATTACGTCACTTACTTTTTGGACCACCCTGTAGAACCCCGTGGGCGATGGGTCCATACACATGCGAAAGTTGGATATGGGATGGATAAAGCATTTTTTTCCGTATGCGGCTGATATGCCTCTATTTATAACAGTTGCATAAATATAGGGAATAGGGAGGGATGTAAATTTTCGAAATGGTCAAAAAATCGATTTTATTGGAATTTTTTGGCCCACCCTGTGGAAATCCCTTGGCCAACCTGGATGGCTCAATGCCAGAATGTGCGCAGGTCTGTGCCGTAGATATGCGATCGCAATTGACGACGCTCAGGAAAACAGAAACAGTTGCTCTAGGCGTAATCCGCAAAACTGGTATTACGTCACTCAATTTGTGGCCCACCCTGTAGAACGCCGTGAGCGACGGTTGGATTGGGGAGGGATAAACTTTTTTTCCGTACGCTGCTTATATCTCTATTTTTAATCGTTTCTGAGATATATTGACGTAAAGTCTCGAAATGTTAAAAAATTCGAAATGTTTTCGAACTTTTTGGCCCACCCTGTAGAATCGCCTTAGCCGATCTTGACGGTTCTACACCAGAATGTGCTCAGGTCTGCGCCGTATACATTGAACCACATTTGGAAGCGCTGAGAAAAATAGAAATGGTAGCGGCGAAGGCTCCTGTGGTGTGTCTCCGACTGCCTCCTCCTCAACGAAAACGTCGCTAACTGCACTACTGCTGCTGACGTCCCCGAACACATCTTCTTTCGTCAATTTGCGAGCTGGCGAAAGACCTTTCGTCGGCTTGGCGTTGTACCGAGCGTACCTCGCTTTCGTTTGCTCGTCCAGTGGTCCTCCGTCAGTTCCTTTGCCGTAAATGATTCCTCGGTGTCGATTCATATTCGATACTTGCGAAAATTCTTTCGCGCAATCAGGGCAACGAAAGGAAGGGTTTCGTTACTTTCGTCAATGATTGAGATCCACTCTTTGGTTCTGTGTGTTTCGCTCGAGTCATGGCGAAACGTAGTTCTGAACGGTCTGAACTGGATGGTTGTTGCGAAACTAATGATGTTTTCGTCATTCTGTGGCTTCTTATATAGGCAGGTGGCCGCCCGGCGACCTGCCAGCCAGTCAGTGGTGCGCTGTGCTCAGCTAGAGCTAGGCGAACAGACGAAGGCGGCGACTCGCCTGCTGCACTGGCCCGTGCTGTAGGCTGTAGTCTTTCGCCGTCAATTCTTTCGTTTCGTCGTTTTCGTATAAGACGAAAGATACAACGAATCTGCTTCGGCCATGGCGTGATGAAGTTTTTATACCTGCTCGGTCTAATCAGCGTTCGCCGCGCGTACTTTCGCGGCGGTTCATCATATTCGTACTGTGACGAATCGGCCAAAGTGGTCGCTGCAGTCGCCTCAGACGAAACTAACTTTCGTTTCGCGGTTTTCGCGCGAATCGCTTCTACTTCACTACTGTTTCGTGGCAATTCGGCGCGAACATTTTCGCCCGTTACCAAACTTTGGTCCAACTCTGGACCTTTACATGGTTCGTAATCCATTTCAGACGAAACACTCGTTTCGTCGTAAGATTCAGCCGAACCATTTCGTGGTGCTTTCTTCCGAACGTCTTCGGTTCGCACCACACTACTGGGTAATAGTTCGTCTTCGGTCCTCCCGCCCGAAGCGCTCACTTCGTCTGGAGGCTCTTCAGAACCGTCACGTAACTGCGATTTTGTCTGTGGTTTCGCCAACCACGATTTCGGCGGCGTGCCTAAGAATTCCTTAAGTTTATCAATATGCACAACTCGTGCAATTGATTTCGCCGTCCTTTGAATCTCGGTAGTAAGAGACGAAGGGATTCGCGTTATCAAAAACGGCCCTTCGTTCGTACTGCCTTCGCCATTTCATCTGCTTTCCTCTACACTTTCGCGGATAAAAGTATAAGACCATTGGCCTACTTTAAACTTGTTCGGTTTTACCGAAATGTCATAGTACTTTTTGTTTCGCTCTGTACTTCGTCTTAGCGTTTCGCGAATCTCGGCGAATGCTGCTGTCATTCGCTCGCGAACGTTTTCGACGAAACGATCATAGCTTTCGTCGCAGTCTTCGTCAACACTTCCGTATACTATGTCCACTGCAAGGAAGTTCGGCGAATATCCGGAGGCCTCGTGTCTACTAGCACGATATGCCGCCATGGCGAAAAGAGACGAACGTCCCAGTCCTTCTGGTGTTCGGTCAGGTTTTCGCCAGAATCGCATTCATTGTCTTATGAAATCTTTCTACTTGGTTCATGGACGGCTTATACGGCGAAGTACGAAGTTTTTCAATGCCGAAAAGACGGCAAACCTCGCGTATTATTCGTCCGTCCACTTCCATACCCTGGTCACTACAAAGCGAAATTGGAGTGCCGAAACGAATGAAATCCTGTTCGACTATAACTTTAGCAATCGTTACAGCCTCCATGTTACGAATTGGAATGGCTTCTGCCCACTTCGTTTACGAATCTAAGCATGTCAGAATCCATACGTGGCCACGATCCGATTTCGGATGTGGGACCGTTAAGTCAATATACCATATTTCGTATGAGAGGTCCTTGTTTCGTCAACTTACCTCGGTGATACGTATTACATTCGGCACATTGCCGAACGAAACGTCTAGTATCGCCTTTCCAAGAAAGCCAGTAGAACTTTCGTCTGACTTGGTCTAACGTCTTTCGTACGCCGAAGTGGCCGCCGACCGTACCAGAGTGGCATAGACGAAGTACTTCGTCTACATCACTTCGTGGCACTAATAGCTGTAAATACTTCGGCTCGCCACTCTTTCGACTAGTGTATTTCCGAAAGACCTTTTTATCATGTATCTCCAGGTCTTCCCATCGGAGGCAGAGCTTTTTCGTCAGCTCTGACATAGCCTCTAAATCTTCGTTTACTGGCCTTTTGTTACTGGCCAGGCGAAGACGAACTATAGGCCCTATTTCGTCATCTGTCTGCTGTCGTTTCGGGAGGCCCTCCCTCACCTAAGGGTTGGTTTCTCCTCCTGTTTTGTCAATGATCCGAGCTTTCGGAATCGGTCTTTTATTTTCAACAAGTACCGCGCTTTCGCCTACCGGTCTACGGCTTAGCCCATCAGCATTCCCGTGTCTTCGTGCTTCGCGGTGCACGACTTCGTAATCATATTGCTCAATGAATACAAACCATCTCGCTAGCTGAGGCATGGGTTCGGGCGTCTTCCGAAGCCACGAAAGCGTCATGTGGTCAGTCCGGATAACAAAATGTCTGCCAAGTAAGTACTGGCGAAACTGCTTCAATCCATTGACCACAGCCAACAGCTCCTTCGAGTGGTTTCGTATTTCCTCTCAGCCTTACTTAATGTTCTTGACGAAAACGCTATGACTCGTTCTTCGTCATTCTGCTGCTGCGGAAGGACGGCCCCTAGGCCATATTCGGAGGCATCCGTATCCAAGATGTACATTCATTCGTCAGTCGGTAAGGCAAGCACGGGTTCAGATACGAGTTTCATTTTTAGCTCTTCAAATACTTCTTGATATTCTTTCGTCCAAACGAATGGAATTCGGAATTCCTTTCTTCATGAGGTTGTAGAGTGGCGAAGCTATCGACGAAAAGCCTTTGACAAAACGGCGGTAGTAGCCACAAGTCCCCATAAATGCTCGCAGTTCGGTGAGGTTTCGGCAAGGAGGCCAATCTCGAACGACTGCTATCTTTTCGCCCTCCATAGCGATTCCTGCTTCGGACACAACGTGTCCTAGGAATTCAACCTTTCGTCGAAATAGCGAACATTTCGACGGCTTTAACTTCAAATTCGCCTTTCGTATTCGGGCGAAGAATTCGTCTAGACGTTCCAGTTGTTCGGCTTAAGTTCTCCTGAAAACAATAATATCGTCCAGATAGACCAGGCACGTTAGGTATGACAAGCCACACAAGACGAAATCCATTAGTCGCTGAAAGACACTTGGTGCACAGGTCATACCAAATGGCATTACAGTGAAACGAAAGCATCCGCTTCGTGTAACGAAAGCTCATTTATCACGGTCCTCTTCAGCAATAGGTATATTATAGTATCCAGAGCGAAGGTCCAATGTACTGAACCACGAAGATCCGGATAAGGCATTCAAGCAGTTATCAACGAGAGGTAAAAATAGCTGTCTTTCTTCGCGATGGCGTTTAATCTTCGGTAATCCACACAAAAACGAAGCGATCCATCCTTCTTTCGTACTAAGTCAACATTCGATAACTCCATGCTTCGTCATTTCGTCAACTTGCCGGTCTATGGTTTCAAGGTGCTGGAGTGGATGACGACGAAGTGGTTGACGAATCGGCCGGTTTTCGCCGGTGTCTATCCGATACTCAACCAGATGCGTTCGTCCAATGTCGTGTTCGCCTGTCGAGAATATAGCTAGGTTTTCGCGAAGAAGCTGTTTTACCTTGTTTCGTTGCTCTTCGGTCAATTCTTTCGGCAGGTCGTTCGTCATCTTCGACCTGTAGTGAGCTCATCTCATCTTCGTCTTTCGTTTCGGGATTCGATTCTATTATTTCGGATTCGTGTAGCACTCCTAATTTTGCCCCTTTCTTGAGTGTCTGTCTCCGTTTGTCTATATTCAAGAACGGTATCTTGACATTCGTAAATTTTGCCGGTATCACGCTTCGTTCGCTATATACTTTTGTCATGTCTGGTACTTCACCATTCTCTATCATTCGCGAATAATGACTAATTCGTACCGGTACTTCGGCCTGCTGCGATGGAGGTAGGATAACGTCTTCCTCCACATAGATTGAATTCGCCCAAACGCCCGCCATATTGGAATTCTACATTTGGTTTCCATTTCCACATAGCACCGCAGTCGACATGTCATTCTGTACCAGTCTGCGAAATGTTATCCAAATCCTTCGTATATTCGCTTCGTCTTGGTCTTCTTCATGTAGATTCATCCATTTACCATCGGCGAACTTAATCTGCTGGTTTCGGAAGTCCCAAACGAATTCGCTTTGTTTTGCCAGCCAGTCAATGCCGACAATCAATCCATTAAGATCCGGTGTGATCAGGATCTCAGACTCGATGTTTCGTCCTCCGACAGATAGAGTCACTTTCGCCACTCCGTAGACGATCATGTGTTCACCATTCGCCGTCTTCACTGAAGTTACTGGATGCGAAGCGATGGCCCAACGAAACTTTTTTCGCCAAGTCATTCCCAGCGATAGTAATGTCGCTTCCAGTATCCACTAAGGCTCTGATTCGGTGCTTCTTATACTCGACTATAATTCACGTCCGAATCGACTTTTCCCAAATAGGACGAAGGCTTTTCGGTACGGCCTTATAGTTTTCGTAAAGTTGCTTCTTTTCGTAGGCGGTCTTCTTCGTACAAGCCCATAACGAATGTCCACTATCTCCACATCCTCAGCAGGCGAAGTTCTTCGACCTCCTATCCGTTTCGAAAGCCTTCGCTTCGATCGGCTGTTTCGTCACTGCACTTTTCGCCATTTGTTCTTCCAGTTCAGCTATCTTTTTTCGTTGCTCGGCAACTTCCTTTCGTAGTGCTTCATTCGTCTTTACTACTGTCTCTGTTCGCTGATCACTCTTCGGCTCTAATTTCGTCAACTCTTGCATCTTCCTTTCGTCAGACCGCTTTTTACTCCGGAGCCTATCGACATCTTTCATCCACACTTCGAGCTGCAGTGCAATCCGAAGGGCCGAATCCAAGTCAACTGGGTTTCGTTCACGGACCCTGAAGGCGAAGTCGGGATCCGCTAGGGCATACAGAAAGACATCGCACGAAATAGTTTCGCGAAATTGGTGTTTGATGCCCACCAATATTTTCGTTGTCTAATTTAATTAACGCTGGCTGGCTAGTTAGAAAGTGTGTTAATATATATATA
>Ga0209149_1002350_pt1 | contig 10545 bp, 6 predicted proteins | sample WorMetTyACAVOLI2_FD_187423 | JGI IMG/M metagenome (GOLD analysis project Ga0209149, IMG submission 187423) | Marine gutless worms symbiont microbial communities from Max Planck institute for Marine Microbiology, Germany - Olavius algarvensis... ...
ATAGGTCACTCGATGACGACGAGCGCAGCTGGCGACGACCCGGGATGCCAGCAAGCGGACGACAGATGAGATGAATGATGAGAAACCTGCTATTACTGAGGCAACTAGTAACAAGCATCTCTTGTCTTTTGTGACGGTTTTCGTTTACTTTTTTCTTAATGTTGCATAGAGCTCGATTATGATCGGGCCGCGGTATAGTCAGATTTAGGACCGTATATATCGGTTAGCCACGTCCACGGCAGTGTTCACGATTAATGTTCGGATTTTCGGGTATTTTCAAGTCCACTCAGCCACGGGCCGAATTGCATAATTTTTTTCTTGAAGTCAGTTGCACATGGCTTTGTGTATTCGGCGGACTCTGTGTAGACCTGTGACGATTGGTACACCGATGGTCATTTTTGCTGTTTTAGTGTTTTGACTGTTTTTGACCATTGGTGTACCAGTCGTCACATGTTTACACAGAGTCCGCCGAATACACAAAGCCGTTGCACATATTGCATCCGTCGTCATACAACGGCGGGACGGCGCCGGGCGGGTCTTATCTAAATTGAACTCCATGCTATTACAAATTATTGACATGGGCGACAAGAAGGGACAGCGATAGGCCTGCCCTATAGATCTATATGCACATGATGCAGCGTCGTGCGTCAGGCGGATATGGGTGCAATATGCAGGCTACAGCGAGGCGTTCGTGTGTTGAGCACGTCGACGGCCGTTCTCGGCAGTCTGATGTATAGGTGCAATCGTCGCCTGAGAGTTGACCGCTGTTGGTCGGATGCAGAGTATACGCCAAGCGAAGATTTATCGCGCGACCGTCGTCTAACGGTCTAAGAGCGGGCGCTTCGGCATTAGTTGTATTGACGAAATGGCTACCCGTGCGTCGCCGTCCGGCCGGCAGGCTACGTGTGTGGTCGTCGCTGAGCTGTCTATAGCCGCCTGGAGACTTGGTCTGACCGCCTATAGTCTGTGATCAGCGCTTTAGCAAACATTTTGTGTTATGCGACCCCAATACTTCAGCCCGTCGAAACGTCGAGGTATATGTTTGGGGGTTGCTTCCCAGGGATCCGGACATTTCCCCGGACATATTTCCCTCGGCACATCCCTCCCGGACATTCTCTCTCCCGGGCAATTCCCCTCCCTTTTTACATGGTGTAGGACAGTTCCCTCCTTCCATCATCACCATTCGCCAATCTACAGTATGAAGCGATCTCGATCTATCGTTATCGTGTACAAAATTGACAGCGCTTAGGGTCAGGAATATTGGTTAGTAATAATAATAATAATAATAATAATAATAACCAAGACAATGTTTATGGTGCTGTCATCATGCATGGCAGAGCCATTGCGAGAGTTCACGCGGTTCATTTGATGAATGTAGAATGGCGCCAAGCGGCCGCTGACTCAAGACCAAGCCAGACGACTTAGGCTGTAAGTCCGCCTGTACAGGCTGCCAGAAACTACATCCACCATCGCCATTTATTATTATTAGTGTCAGTTTTCGGATAATTCCCGCCACGTGGGTCGGTTGGGGTTATGGTTAAGGTTAGGGTCAGGATCCCCGAGTCATGGGACGGTTAGGGTCAAGATTATGGGTTTGCGCCAGTTTTCAAATTTTTGCTTTAACACTCGGGGGGGGGAATGTCCTAGGTTGGGGAGGAAAATTGTCCCGCGATGGAAATGTCTGGAAGAATATGTGCGAGGGGAATGTCCGGAGGGAATGTCCTCCACTCGCTTGCCAGAACGTCATCCTGCCCGCAGAGCACCTGACTGATTAGGTGTCCGGACAGGCGGACTTACAGCCTAAGTCGCAGTTTTCTCAAAACTAAGCGATTTAGAGCCATGCCGTGCTTTGCCATCAGGTTACTGATGCGGCGGGGACTTACCGTGTCGACCCATTACCGTTTTTCGTATACATGATTCAGATTTATATGAAGATTAATAATTTTAAAAATCTTTCAGCCTCTGCGGAATGTAGAGTGTTTTTGTTTCCGGACGTCACGTCATCATATTTCCTGTGAACGATGCACAGTCAGGCACACTGCACGAAACTGCATGTATGCCAACAAAGCTGGATAACAAGATCAGCTGTCTCAGAGAGGCCGCGCAACGCTTCGTGTTGTTGTAAATTGTGCTAAGTCACTCAGGGTCGTTTAAAATTACACCGTTGAGTAGGGTGTGTGTAAGTTCCTATTAGTATTCCGTTGTAATTACTTTTCTATCTTGTACTGTTTTCTAAGACATTCATCGTCGAATAATGGCGTGCCCTTAAAACAGTCTGGATTAGGTTTTATTCATTGAAAATAGCACCATTCGATAGATTGCAAGTACATACGAGTTCCGTACGTTGGCGTTCCATAGTAGCTATGGCCCTGTCATGTATTATTTTCGAGGTAAAGCGAGATATTGGCTCGAAAATGGCATTTTGTCATACCCACCTGCATTCGACGCCCCCGTTAGGGGGTGGCTGTCGGAATATTGCTATAACTTTTGTACTAGTGGTCGTTCAAGGTCGTTGAAAATGGCGCCGTTCGATAGACCATTATACGACTTTCTGTTGGTCCGCTATTGTAAATATAGCTCTGTCTTGTACCGTTTTTGAGTTATTGACGTTGAATAATATGACCTTGAAATCTGTGGTAGAGGTCACTCAAGATCATTCAAACTGGTACCATCGAAAGCTTGGGTGCGGTTTCCTATTCGCCTTCCATAGTAACTATGGCTCTGTCTTGCATCATTTTCGAGATAAAGCGAGATATTGGTCGAGAATCGTGATTTTTTATACCCCCTTGCATTCGACGCCCTCGTTAGGGGGGGGGCGTCAGAATATATATTGCCATGATGTTTGGTTCGGGAAAACTAGAATGGTGTGGCTACCCGATGGTGAAAAAATGTGAAGATATGTTTATTCGTTTTGACACAATCCATGAACGTGACAGATGGACAGACAGACACCGCACCACGGCCATGGCCGCGCTTGCATAGCATCGCGTAGCAAAAAAATTAGAATGGTGGTCCTATCATACGGTAAAAAGTTTGAGAATGTGTTTACTCGTTTAGATACAATACACAAACCTGACGGACAGGCAGACAGACAGATATCGCACGATGGCATAGGCCACGCTGTGCGTAGCGTCGCGCGGCAAAAACTGTGAGCAAGAAGCGTGTCTTCCATACCATTTTTGTCCATCGTCTGTGTTTATTAATTATAGCATTAAGCAAAACAGCTAGATGAATTAGGGCTGTCGAAGAGCGTAAGTTTACGCCTTCCCGGGCTTTCACATTCACATCTGCGACTGTCTGTAGGGCCGGCCCTATACAGAGACAGTCGGAGCGTTGCTGTCTTTAGTGCTTTAGGTGGTAGGTGCATTTACTACGTTCGTCATAAATTACGTTTAGAACGACAGATAGTCTGGTCTGCTGGCGCCTCGACACACACGTCGAGTGAACTGATTAACCCTTGCGTGACAGACCCGACTGTATATTCGTTTAGTCACACCTGCTATATTGTACGTATAACCGGGTCTGTTGTTAATGTTGACCATGCACGCGATACAGTCGCATGGTCGATATATCACAGACGGTCTGGTCGGACGTTCAATAAAATATGTAAATTAGTATAGTCTTTGCCAAACAGCCATTACAGTCGCTTTCTGTTACGCTGCTGCCACTGCCAGTGCTGATTGAGTATCGTATTTGGATTGATACTGTATCTGACTTTGTTACACCGAAAGTGACCGAAGGTTCATATAGGCGGTCGATACAGCCAATCCAGTTGTTCCGTTCGTTTATAACGACTTTTATTAATTTTTTTTTTGGGGGGGGAGGGGGCGGTGATGGTGGGGATAAGTCGCGACTTTTGACGACTTTTTTTCTTTGAACGAAGACTTACATCTATTATTTCCAAACAGTATACTTTCCTTTCTGGCAGTTTTGTTTCTTATTTTGTTTTCCTGCTATAGCACTGTGGAATTGCCTCATTTGTCATTGTGCATGTTTTCAGAGTTGAGCTAATAGACTGATAATGACGATGATTATGCCGTCTGAAAACTCACTGTTCTATTCACTCACAATGAACGAACGGAACAGCTACAGTGTGTCCACAAAAACAAAGCCAGCTACTTTTAGCGTAACGTCATCAAACCGCAGCTAAACGCGCTAGTTTTTGGCACAGCTATTTAGGAAACAGCTGCGAATCTATAGCTATTTTGTCTGCTGTGGCCCATACCTGATAAAACGTTTCAGACAAGTTACCATTCTGGCGACGAACAAAAACAATCAAACAGTAGAAACCACAAATGCAGAAATTTACTCAGCATTAGCTTAGCACGTTGAACCATGAATCCGTCACAGAACGTGCTCAAAAATCAAAATGTCTACTCTAAGCCGTGACACAAGCCTGAGAGACGGCGGTACCGCTCCGCTGCATGACTGATGATGGCTGCAACAACAATCTGAATCGTCCAGCTATCTCCATTCAACTATTTACGGTCTGTGTTTCAAGTCTGCAAGACGTCGTTATTACGTCCCAGATAACGGTATTACACAGGCTTCGGTGGAAATGCAATAAAATCGTCCCCGAAAATAACTAGAATGTGTCGAGTGGGATGTTAAACCGTACTGTACTGATCTACTGTGCTGTACCTTGCCAGCTGCCCTCCGGTCACGTGCAGTGAGTGAGATCCAACCCGACTAATCAGCTTAGAGACCCAACACATCCCAACCCACTCAATGACATTCTGTTGGATGTGATGTTTTCAATGTGGAGTTCAACTAAATAACTTCCGAAGCCGTCGTCACATGTACACGATATGATCACGATGTGATCTCGTACGAGTTCGTATACGTACCGTTAACTGTAGATAAACATATCGTCGTTGCGTTGCGTTCCAGATATGCTTAATAATATTGTGTCTATGTAAAATTGCAGTTAATGCTTTCAAGACTGACCCAACCCAACCCCAGGTAGCTAGGTATCTAAGTGTATTTTTACATAGCACACTTTTTGTAGTACCTCACACTCAAGGCGCTCAGGCATGGATCACACAGATGCTGTGGCGCGGTGGCTTAGTTGTAGGGCGTCGGACTTGTGATCTAGTAATCGCGTGTTCGAGCCGACGCTGCTGCGTAACAACCTTAGGCAAGTTGTTCACACCCTACTGCCTCTGTCACCAAGCAGTATAATTTGGTACCAGCGAAAGCTGGTAAGTAAACAAGCATATCGCGTGGTGCACCAACCCGTATCATGTGGTTTCGCAGTGTTCGCTGATGCCTGGCTATCGGGTTGGCTTGCGGAGATCAGCGCCGACTTACGGGAAAACGGTAGCGCATTAGAGGTGGTGCTCCACGACTATGCGCTATACAAATCCACGTTTACTTTACTTTACTTTACTTTACCTGCAATTACACCAATGCATACCCAACCCGACACGCCGAATTTTGTCAACGCTACCAACCCGTTCCGAATTCCAACCAATGGGTTGAGTCGACCCATGTCCAACTTCTGTTTACCTGGAACGTATACCACTAGAACGAAAGCCGATTTCGATCTAATGTGACGGGTTAGGGTTATGGGTTGGGTTTCGTTCTACCAGGCCTTTTACCGACGTGGAACGGCCTATGAAAAGGAGATGAGCACCTCGCCTACGCTCCTTTAGAGTATGGCCCTCCGCCTCCGTTACCTTTACCTTTACGTGGAACAGCGGTCACGAACTGTGGGCTATGTGGTGTCAGGTGAGGCGTCACGAAGTCTGGTCATCATACCGAACGACGACTCGTTCTCGAAGGCGATCGGCGACTCCATAGTGTTGACATGCAAGGTGGTGAGGAGCGACGGACAACGGCCGCCGGCTGGATCAAGCTTGCGTTGGCTTGACGACAACGACCAGGAGATCGTCGACGTCAACGGGAGGTTTGACTCCACATCTATTTCGGTCATGTACCTCACAACAGTTGCGTTGGGGATGCTGGAACGCTGTTTAGTTTCTCGTCTAACGTGAAGTTTGACCCTTTATGGGCACATTAAGACCGCATAGCAACGGGTGCATTATACAGCAATACGGTGATTGGTACACTGTCCGTTGATGGGTGGGCTGTTACATTTGGTACAGCGATGAGGGGCCTGGGCGGGCTGAGGCCCCGCCCAGTCCCCTCATCGCTGTACCAAATTTAACAGCCCACCCATCAACGTCCAGTGTACGAACTTCATATTATTTGATGTGGCACTATAATTGCCTCTGGACTCTAAAGGGTTAAGAAGCTGTCATCTCGTTGCTGCATAGCTAGTAAAAATGTCAAACATACTGTATTTCTAACCACTACAAGTTTGCACCTAGATTTGTCCCGCAGGTTTTGCCAGGTACCGCGTGTTGTCTGATGCATAGAGTGTCATGGGAAGTGACACTGCTAGGAGCCATGCTGGCTGTCGACCATACTTAGTAGACACATGCTCTACTAGACGTGATTGAATTTTGGTGTTGATCGAATTACGGATGTGCACTGATCTAGGATTACTTTTACGCTTTTAACATTACAAATAGGACATTTTACGATATTTCGCAGCTGCTGCGTGCATGTTTGTCTCCCTGTCAAATTAACAAGTTTAGGGGCCTACTAATTACAGTACTAAAATAAAGTACTAAATTACTATTAAAATGCAAACAAACAGTGGCGGTCCAACGTCATCCTTGTTTTCGAATTCCGACGTCAACTGGCAGAAAATTTTACGTGCCTTACCTCAGCAAGCAGTTGTAATTGTTGAAGTACCAGTAGTTTTCTGTAACTACGCAGTACGCACGTGCATTGTTTCAATGAGTGGGCCGGCTGTTGACGTTATTTAACCAGGTTTCCGCAATTGCGAAATTTACATGTAACCGTCAGCGATAGCGTTAACGCGTGCTGATAAAACGTGCAGGGCGTGTAAACTTCAGTTGCGGATGCTGTCAGGAGACATGCAATGCATCAGTTGCGTATAAAGGCAGACATTGGCCACACATGGGGACTGCTTATCTGCTGCACGACGTCACTTCTGTTCATTACACACGGCTGATCAATCGGTGTGTCGCCGGCTCTCATTTATAGCTACACTTCCACTTAATTCCTCGAGACTGCGCGTTCTATGCGTGAAAATCTTGAATTACTGTCGCCAGAGCAAGCTTAGTGGCATATGTAGCGTTAGGTGCATAAATTCCAATTGTTCCATGTCGACGGAAATGTATACTGCAGCCTTCTGAATCCGCCAATGATGGTGTCCAGAAGACAACTGTTAGAGAGAATGAAGAATTACATGAAATTGTGAGCAAGTGCATTGTTAGTGAATAGTACGAGAATAACCAAAAAAATAGCTATGCGTGAGCCTCACAACAGAGAATACTATACGGAGTAGGAAAAGCTGTGAGTGATGTGTTCTCCTGTGGGATCCAGACATCCCCCCTGCCCCTGACATATTACCCCTGGACGTCTTCCTCCCCGGACATTTTCCCCGCCTGGACAATTCCCCCTCCCTTTTTAAATGTTGTAGGACATCCCTCCACCACCACCACCATGTGCCAATCTATATAAAGCGATCTACCGCTATAGCGTGTACAAAATTGATAGCGATTAGGGTCAGGAATATGGGTTAGTGTTAGTTTTCTAAAAAAATTCTTCGCCTCATGGGTCGGTTAGGGTAAGGAGTCAGGACCCCATGTCGTGGGTTGGTTAGGGTCAGGAATACGGGTTAGTGCCAGTTTTCAGTTGCGGTAGATCGCTTTATATAGATTTGCACACGGTGGTGGTGGTAGGGGGAAATGTCTTATACCATGTAAAAAGGGAGGGAGAACTGTCTGGGCGGGAGGGGAAAATGTCCAGGGGGGGAATTTCCCATACTCTCTCGTGTAACATGCATAAACGAAGCAAGAAACTCGGGCTGATAGACAGACAGACATCATGTGAATGTTTGCTTGTCCTTGTAGACGATACGTCGAAACAGATGACACGTTCAAGAAGCTGTACATAGTGAACATTGTGCGTAGTGATGCTGGAAACTACAAGTGTGTACTGAATGCCAGAGTTCCTCTCCAAAAGTCAGTGGTACTCAATATATTCCGTAAGTAAACTTCTTCTCACGCTGATCTTGTATATATAGTTTACTTTTGAGATATCAAAATGTTTTTGTGCTTCAGCTTAAAGTAGTGATTGTGATAACATGATGATGATGATAGTGATGGTGTGGCTTTAATAATAAAAAAATGCCGTAATGTGTTTTTCTGAAAAAGCTGAATCTGAATTGTGGACTTAGGTCTAGCTAAAATGGATTAAAAGTTGTGTGAAGCCTTGGAGATGTGTATAACTTGAAGGGAAAAGTGAAAGCAATTTATTTCCAGTGTAGTCTGTGATTAACTTAGGATGATTGAACGCTGCACTCCAAACACAGTAGAACTTACAAGGTCTGGGCTGTATTTATCACCAGAACAAAGTGCAGTGGGATAAACACTCTGATGCAAGTTTAGCAATATCAGCATCGATATCTTTGGTTTTTCTTCCTCACACGGGCCACTGCTGGACCAGGAGGTGGAGGCATAATGTAATTAATGTTCTCAACCTGTCTGTTTGTCTGTTTGTTCGTCTGTTACCAAACTTGTCACGAATAAACCAATTTTGATACTTATGGGCAGGGCTCGAGTGGAGCCGGAACGCCGTTCCAGTTCCTTTTTTGACGACCGGAACGCCGTTCCGGTTCCGTTTTGAGAAAACGAGCGTTAAAAACTTTTTTACTGGAATATTAGACAGAGAATTGTCATGTTTTGCTCTGGTCATAACTTGCGGAGCTCAATCTTATGTCGTGTCTTTTCATTTTCATATATTTGTCACATATATTATTTTATACATTTTTGTGACATACTGCTACCATTTCTCAGTTGGGAAATAATGGAAGGCTAATATTTCCACTTGGATGAGAGACCACCAAAAGGGCCATGCTTGCTTTGTCGTTGTCCGCCCTACAGCCACGTGCGCACCTTTGAATTGAACGTATCAGCAGATGTATGATCTAACTACAGTACTACTGTACTAGCAGTACTAGCACAGTCCCTAACACTTGGAAGTTGTATTTTGGAAGCTATACTTTGAGGCAGTAGCTTTTTGTAGTAACATAGCCATATTATACTGCAACAGTCTGTGGAAATCTCCCTTCTGCTCATGTTGCCTAAGCTAATAGTGTCACTGTTTGTACTAATGATAAGTGATTCCCCGCAAAATTTCGTCCCAGAAGCCCAGTTTAACTTCTTTAAAAAAATGGTTTCAGCTTCAGGGGGCTTTGCCCCTCTGGCCCCTTGATCAGGGGCTCTACCCCTGGACCCCGCTGGGGGCACAGCCCCAGACCCCCATTATAGGCTCACGCTCCCGCACTCGCCATGACCTGTGCGTTCCGGTTCTTTTTTTTCTACGATTAGAGCCCTGCCTATGGGCACAAGTGGTCCACGAGGTAAGGGCATGAAACGATCAGTTAGAAGGTCAGAAGGTCAAAAGTCAAGGTCACACGAGGTCGAAATAGGTCGCAACTAGAAAAGCTACTTGACTCAACTTGGTCGAGGATGATGCCTGCGCCAGGCCTGCAAAAGTGAACTTTGGCCCCGTAGATCACTTGTGACAGTTGGCATTAAAATCGGTTCATTCTTTTTTAAAATATTCATGTTCACACGATTGGGTAACGGATGAACAGATGGACGTATAAACTGGCCGGTAGAAGACATTATGACTGCAGCGAGTCTAGACTGGTGGAGGCACAAAAACCCCTTCGGCGAGATATCTCAAGAACTATCCTGTGAATTTTAGCAAAACTGGCATGCACATGAAAAATACATTAAATGTCCGTTGTATCACAACAGTTCGGTTGCAAAAGGTCACAAGATCGTCACACGAGGCTGAAGATAGGTTTTGGAGGGCTGAAGGAGGCATATTTTTTACCCGCTTTGGTCGAGTAACTTTTCTAGTTTCCTTTTAATAAAAAAAACATTTAATAAGACTGTTGTGGTTCTGTGTATATAGAGGACATAACATTTGAAAGAACGCCTAGCAATCAGTACCTACGACGTCATGCCAATGGTGTGATCCAGTGCATCGTCAGTGGTCAACCTCAGCCTACAGTCTCATGGAGGTTTCGTGGTTCCAGGATCACCACAGGTCTGTAGTCTGTAATCAATAAATAAACCAGTCATTTTTCTTTGTAGAACACAGAAATAAAATTAAAATGAGAAACAGATTATGAAAATGTGGTTTACAGTACACAAGATGCTCTAAATTGTTGGTTTTTCAGTGCCTCACTTTACTTTAGTAAAAGAGGCACTTATTATGGGCGCCCGCTCAGCGTAAGCGGGCGACCATGTTATATTTTGCCAATGTTTTTTTTATTTATTTATTTTTTTTTATGGCCGCTTTATTCTTCGGCCCTGGTTAACGGAGGTTCGCGAAAATTTTACACGTGGTAGACCTTGAGTGTCATTAGAGAAGTTAGGTCTTGGATTTTTTCCTGGTCACCCTTAAACTACAGGGTGGGCCAAAAAGTGACGA
>Ga0209149_1002351_pt1 | contig 10543 bp, 9 predicted proteins | sample WorMetTyACAVOLI2_FD_187423 | JGI IMG/M metagenome (GOLD analysis project Ga0209149, IMG submission 187423) | Marine gutless worms symbiont microbial communities from Max Planck institute for Marine Microbiology, Germany - Olavius algarvensis... ...
CCTTCCCTCTCATTTCCTCCCCCTCCCCTTAGAAGTAGGCCCCCTTATATCCAGCTACAGGGAGTCTGGGGGAGCGCTGTAAGCTCCCCCAGCGGGGTCCGGGCAAAGCCCCGGTCGCAAAATCAATTTTGGCATATTTGGAGCCCAGGAAAGGCATCTGATGGCAAGGATTTAGGTTCTTCTTGTGCCCTTAACTTTTTCCAAAACTTGCCCTAATGGGCTCAGAACCCCACGTAATACTATATTGTCACAATGCTTGGGGGTAACCCTCACACGAAAGGGCAACTTGATCCGTTCCGTCGTTTGAGCACAGCACATGAGTGTGACAGATAGACGGACAGACAGACGGACAACCTCGTAGCAAAGGGTCCACTCCGTGTACTTCGTACACTGCATACGGTCAACCCCAAACAACGTGTGAAAGGCTAAGGCATATCTGTATTGTGACGTTCAAGAGACTCGCCGTCGTTTGCTGCGAACTTGTGCTCAGCACTGTCTGCTGTGAATTTGTCTTACTTATTTACTGTGACTGATATATATGTTCAGTTTGGCATTTTGGTCTATTTTTAGTTGTCGATAGGCGTCGATTCATCTAGAATCTTCCGGTTGCATGTGTGTGTCTCTGGCTGTACTGGCTAGGAATTGTTTCAAGGTTCTAGTAGATTTCTAATAGATTTTTCTAGAGTTTTGAGGATTATAACGGTCGACCATGCGGTCGATCGTTCTCTTGGTCGAGCAGACTTTGCGGCGGTACGTATGTACGGGGTGGTACCGAATTTACTGTGGTAAATTTGGTTTGTGAGTTTAGCCGAACAGTTGGATGTGTGGGGGAGTCATACGTAGATGAACCCCTAGTTGGTACGGTAATTTTGCCTCAGATAGGAGAATTGCCGGTTCGCCTTAGTATAGGTGAAGTGTAGCTCTGACCGGATAGTTTATGCCGGTAGAGTGAGTTGTATGAGTAGTTGTTACTCATTGGGTGAGATTTGCGTAGGCCAAATCTGACACTTGGGGCAGTTTTCTTATATATAAATAAGATCTGCGAGAGAGTGTAGTAGTCTGACCTGATCCAGTTGTGATAGGTAGACTGTGTGTGTGAAGAGAACATTACGTTCTAGCTTATCTTGGTGATAACATTGATTTTGAACATTTAATTGACACTTGGACTGTCTTACCCAGTTTCTAGTATATTACTCAGTTTTCTACTAATTCTTGATTGTATGTACACTATTGTTTATTGTTGATTTGTGTTTTTCGGATGTTTTACTTATAATACAAAACTTTATTTAGAACCATTTGTGTTTTAAATATTAAAATATCATAAGTTTAGGTACCCCGACTTTACCTCCGTCACAAACGTCACACACCTCGGTGCAGCAAACGGTGTTACTGGCTGTACACCCCCTCCCCACACCAGATCCCCCCTCTGCAACATTTTCTCGTTTATAGCCAGTTATTGTAGACCTATGTGCTAAGTGTAAAAGGACTAGATGATAAGCCCCTCGCCCTTATTGGTAAACCGGTGCCTGATGCATCAAAAATGTGTATTGCACCGTACTATGGACTCTATGGTAGATACAAAATAAAAAAAGTGCGTCAGCAAGACACAAACGCGTCATACAGGGAGGGGTTGTAGTTAAAACTATGTGCAGCAATGGATGTTACACTTCATCTCTTAAAGACCAAATGTATTCCTGTTCTTCTATATGGACTCGAGGCTCTCCCATTGAATAAGTCACAAATATCTTAATAGATTCTTCATGAAACTGTTTAATACAAATAATATCGAAATTGTCAAGTGTTGTCAGCAGGAACAGGGACACCGCGGTGCCTGCAGAAGGAAATGGCTTACAGACACTGATCTGTGTCCTTGTGGCGAGACCCAGACGATGTCTCACATTGTCGAATCCTGTCCCCTGAAAAAACTGAATGGCGGCTTATCTCAGCTACACTCTGCGGATGAAGACGCTGTTTCGTGGCTGACCAGTTATGGTTCATGACACGCATACGAGAAGAAGAAGAAGAAGCAGGAGTTCTGTTTCAGTCTACTAAGTATCACTTTGGCTCATCGCACCAAAAAGGCAAAATTAGACAGTGTGAGAAAGCTCTTGTCGAGATAATGTTAAGCTCTAATTGACATGCGACTTACCGTTTTCGAGATATCCGCGGCTAAGTGGCCAAAATTTAGGCCCAACATTTCGGATTTGGAAGATCCCCTGGAGCCACGCCCTCAAAAAGGGAGAAGACCTGTCCGGCACCGATATGCACCATCATGTAAAATTTCACGCCAATCGGTGCTACTGTCGCCGAGATATCTGTAACCGGACAGTGAAAAAAACGCAAACTTAGTGCCCTGCCATGGCGGGTAATGAAAGGGATGACCACGTTATTACATGGAGGTATTGTTTTTGTGTTTCTTACGACGTTTGTACCTTTGTTTGCCATTACGTTTGTTTCTTGGCTAAATTACAGGAAAACGGTTACAGCCGCTGTCACGAAACTTTCAGAACAAGCAGTGTGGCCGCCGGGTCGTCTGTAACCCTGACATTTGACCATTTGACCTTGAAACTACTGTGCGAGTCGCATCTAAGGTGGGTAACCTTCGTTCCAAATTTGGGCACGCTAGGCCTCTGGGTTATCGAATTATTCGCAATGGGTGCCTGGTTCCGCGCCGGGGTGGTTTACCCGTCCAAAGACGGTCACCCATCCAGACACTAACCGGGCCTAGCGTATGGTAACTACGTTGATCAAGACCAAGTGTTGCCACTGCACTACATGTAAACCGGCAATCTACATAAATCCGTCGCGTAGACTGATGAACAGACAGACAGACAGATGGATAGACTGACGCCCAAAAGCAACGCTTATTGCCCCCTTCCCTACGGTCGGGGCATAATAAACGGATACTGGCGGTGGGAGCATGCCGCTAAATTCGTTGGTTGGCAGCACCCTGCAATTGGGCGCCGACTAGCTTCGCTATGCCCAGCACCACTTGGTTTGAATGCACTAAGTTTGCGTTTTTTTCACTGTCCGGTTACAGGTTTATGTAGATTGCCGGTTTAGTGCAGTGGCAACACTTGGTCTTGATCAACGTAGTTACCATACGCTAGGCCCGGTTAGTGTCTGGATGGGTGACCGTCTTTGGACGGGTAAACCACCCCGGCGCGGAACCAGGCACCCAGGCCTACTCAGCCTGAGCCGGCCCTCTGTGGGTAGGCTGGAACGAGTGCCATGGGAAAACTCGGTGAGTAAGCAGGCACATTTCGTGATACAATAGCCCGTATCGCTGTTCGCTGGTACCGGCTGAAGGGATAGCTTGCGAGATTAGCGCCGATGTACGGGAGGCGGTAGCGCATTAGAGGCGTTCGCTATACAAATCCGCATTTATTTTACACGCAGTTCCGAGGTGGCACAACTGCGACAGAATATACCACGAAGCTGCGACGTCAACGGTCTGGGCGGTCTGTGCACATGGTTCGTCGCTTAATTTTGCCGCGAGCCAACTTAACTGCAGCAGCATGCGACACTCGAGCGGCACGCAAGGCAGTCGAGTTGGCCGGTGTGTTCTAATCAAATCTGCCGTCCATTCATCGCCATAGCGTTCTACACGGCTCGACGGACCCTCACGTCGCCAAGCGGCCGGCACCGGCCGCACGACAACCGAGCCGCAGTGTGATGTCACGGTAACTAAAACGTGGCACCGAACAGGACGATAACTAATTTTTTGAATATTTTGCTAATTCACTGAAGATCATTTAAGGTCATTCGAAATGACACCGTCGAGTAGGGCGTGAGCAAGTCCCTATTAGGCACAATTGTAACTATGTATTATTTTTACCGTTTCTGGGATATTCAACGTCGAATAATGGCGTGGCCTTGAATTCTGGGTTAGGGTCACTCGAGGTCATTGAAAATGGTGACATTCGAATGCTTGGGTCATGGTGTTCAACTGCCTGCACGGTCAAGCGCCTCAGTACCTCGTGGAATTGTGCTAACCAGTCGCAGGTGTCACATCACGGCAACATCTTCGATCCGCCACCCAACAGCTCCTGGTCGTACCGCGTCACCAGCTCAGCTACTATGGCCGACGGGCTTTCTGTGTGGCTGGTCCATCGGTCTGGAATTCCCTGCCGGACAACTTGCGGAATCCGATATTGGCGGGAACAGTTTGTAGGATTGCGTGGCCCTCCATACGTGTGATCATTATCACCACTACATATACTGATCATATTTTATTCTTTATTTGTTTATCTTTATTTACTGTTATTGTTGTTGTTGTTATTGTTGTTATTATTATTATTTTCTTGCTAAATTGTCCAAAGAACAGTGCGGGTCAAGAAGTAGCTTGCAATGAAGTGTGGTGTGGGTGTCAGAAGAACAAAGAAGAGTGCCTAGTTCTCCTAGGGTCGAATTAGTTCGAACTTCGAATACTGAATGTAGAGTGTAGAGATAGCAGGGCTGTCCCGTCATCTCTGTCGTCCACCAAAAGAACCAAACAAAACTGCCACTTTGTCTCACCGGCAGCTGCTGACCGCCAGTCTAATTCAATCGCTTTTCATCTGAGCCTGTCACCTGCGTGCGAAGACTCGACAAATAGCTATGCTGTAGACCTCACACATTGAGAATGCAGAGAATGACCGCATACGCAACAGACCGTATAGTTGTATAAGTCGTAGTACCATAGCATCATCCTTCGTTATCGCGTGGGCTTTCTCATACAGACCAGAAAAGTAGGTTACACTTAGTTTCACCCAAAAATAGCTGAAATGAACTTGAAGATCGATTAAAGTCATTGCCACTCATTAGCGAGGAAACAATTCAACAAGCCACATATCAGTTTCTGTTAGTGGCCTGTTTTGTATCGTTTCTGAGATATTTAACGTCGAATAATGTCGTAGCTCTCTGCATTAAAGGGTTATTCAATTTAATTGAAAATAGCATCATTCGATAGATCACATACTACTTCCTATCAGTCTGCCATTGTCAATATAGCTCTATTTTGTACCATTTTTTATTTGGGGTTGAAGAATACCGTGACCTTGAAATTCAGTTTAGAGGTCACCATCTGCACATCGGTGAAATCTACAGATCCGAAGCTGTCGTTTTTTTGTTGATAGTGTGGGTATAGCTCAATTCACTTCTAAAACACAGCAAGGTCCAGGAAAACCGATATAGCCTAAGGTGCGTCATGGTCGTTCAAGATCATTCAAGGTCATAGAAATTGGTACCAATCGAAAGCGCGTATGCGATTTCCTATTAGTCTTCGATTTTTTCAACTTTCGACGTATGGCAGCGAGTATGTGCATATTTTATATCGTTTCCGAGATATAACTATTTATTGGTCAATTTTTTCAACGTTTTACCAACGCCAGTCTCGTTTGAAGTTTTCCCCTGTGATACGGTATGGAATTTGGTCTCAAAAAATAAAGTGCCTGCCCTACCCGAAGGTGAAAACTGCATGATCCTACGCTTATTAGTTTTGAGTCAATACCAGCGTGTGACAGACAGACGGACGGAAAGACAAAACAAACCACCTATATATGGCTAAGTCGCGCTCCTGCATAGCTGAGTGCCATACGAAAAACGATACTTTCAGACTTGTCAGTTTCCTGTGATAGAACTAGCTTGCGATTACGATAGATTTTACCACCGTGACAGTAATGTGTGCCACCTGCACGCAAGTCAGTTCACAGCCATGAAGCTGCGACGCCGACGCGTAGGCCGAATCAATAAAACAAATGAATAAATTATCATCATCAAGCTCCATATAGACAAATACACAAACTGTCATATGAATCATATAGACCACCTACATCATAACAGAGTCGATAAATAGACTAATAACCTAGCTATCAGTTTGTTTACTCCCTCCCATACGACGAAAGTTGAAAAATTAATAATGTTCGTCATAACATTTCTTTTACAGCAGTATACTGTCAGAAACGAAAGAGTTTGCCAAATATTTCAAACTTGACTTCAAAAATCTGGAATAATTTACTTCGAATTTGTAGAAAAAATATGCGGCCTCAATTACCCGCCATGTGGAACTGAAATTAATTTAAAGTTGTAGTGCAGTGCACGACGAACCTCGCCCGCATCGGGATTCGCTAGTTTATCCACATGCGCTAAGTGCCGCTACTCAGTATTGATTCTCTGCATTTTCGTTCCAGTTATCTTGATTTTGGCCCTACATTTTGTTCAAAGACACTACGTGCGAGCCGTTGCCGATATACAGATAATGAAATTTTCATGAGTTCCTGCCGTTTTCCCGTAATGATTCTAACAAACAAAGTTACAAACACAAACGACCGCAAACAATACCTCGCTGGCTATCGTCAAGGCTAAGTAAAGTTAATAAATAGAACAATGTACTTGAAGTAAATCGGACCATGCGGCGGATTTACTGCCGAAGAACGATTTCGGCATTTTTGCTCCCACCATTTAACCTTTGAGTAAACCACATGACTCTAACCATACCCCATAAAGGGGCAATTTATCTTTCGTTCATGGCCGTGGTCCACGTAATTACCAACTTTGAAGCGTCTAGATCGAATATAAATTATTTGGTTGTTCACATCAAGTCGGCTAAAGCTTTCGCCTGTTCATTAGCAAATGCTGAGAAATCTTTCTACCGCGCCTTTAATGCAGTGCTCGGAAAAGTTGCTGGCGTTGCTTCTGAAGAAGTGACTGTGGAGCTGTTGAAAGTTAAATGTCTACCTGTGCTGTTATACGGTTTTGAGGCATGCCCGATTAGTAACAAACAGTTCAACTCGCTAGACTTTGTACTGAAAGGCTGCTTCAGGAAGATATTTCGTACAAAGTCTGCTGAAGTTGTGCAAAATAGTATGTTGATATTTAATTGCATGTCTATTGCAGGAATGTGTTGCCAACCGTAAATTTCTTGCAAATTATGTTAAATCTGATAACATATGCTATGTCTGTCAAAACAGTGCGGCATATGAACTGAATTGTGTTAGGAAAACGATGACTATTTCATTTTTTAGTTTATAGTAGTTCAGATTACTTTACATCTCTTTATTTTTTGTTTGTATATATATTTTTTCTTTTCTAACACTTATATCTATCACAGTCTGAACGGTAGTTCAGACAGTGTTAACGGCGACCTTCAATTCCTATGGGGAAAAGCAAATTTCAACCCCCCACAAAATCGATACCCCTGAACCGATCGATAAAAAATTCGGCACAATTGATTATGTCTGCGAGCGGACCTTCTATACCAAATTTGGTAGAAATCCATTCACTGGGGGCTTCTGGGCAAATGGGTGAAATATAACAAAAATTATTTTTATTTATTTATTTATTTATACTTTTTTCTTTGATCAGGCTACAGGTCAGACCCGTGGATGGATTTTTACGCGCGATAGATGAAAGTCAGAAGCATAAGTGCGTCGATCTCAGTGACTATAACATATATTTGGACCAAATTTGGTACAGAGCATAAATACTACACTATCAACACGCCGGAATGGTCAAATTCACATAACCTGAAAATACAATATGGCGGCCGCCGCGATCTTGGATTTTTTTTGGATTATTAGGTTATGTGAAATAAATAATGTCAGTAACTCCGGAGTCCGGACTGGATAAGATATCTGCATCAAATTTTACGGGATAATGCACTGGTCACTGGCTTATACAACAGCTTGTACTATCGTATGCAAGCCGTTATCACGCAGTGTTTTATCCAGGCACATTTTGCGGAAGAAATTACCCCCAAACTTCGAATCCCCCCCCCCCAAGAACTTGAGGCCAGGTTTGTTACTATGTGAATGTAATACCTGTAAGCTTATTGAGTGTCCAAACTAGTTTTTTAAAACATTTTTTAAAATAATAATATTAAGCTCAGTGCGAGTAGACTTTCCACGAACGTCTCTAGGGGAAAATATGGACCTGACGATATTATCCTCGGTTCGTATCGTTCAACGAAACTGTGCATGTAAACGAACCTGCTATACGACAGAGCAGATATATAATGATATATGGCCAATATAGTCGATATCGCCGCACAAAGGAGTACAAATAATAGCGGACATGTCTTTTCTGAGTAAACGTCAAAGCCGGCGACCGTTGTATTTTATGACTGTTGTTTACCTTAGTAACCTTTTAAGGGCTGGACATTATGTCGTCAGCGGCAGAAGTGTGCGGAATGCGGGCGGATGGATTTAGATCCACAGCCATTTGAAGATCCACGAGCAGGGGCGGTTCTAGGGTGCGGCTCGGTGGCATAGCCCCCAAATGTTAACAAGACCCCCAAATTTTTAGATTTGATTTAGGATAAAGGGATACCCGCGTTCATACTGCATTTCCGTATACTGATAAGCATAAATTAAGGGTTAGCCTCCATAGACGCCGACTTTTGAAAACTACTGCGGGGCGAAGCTTACCATCCCCTAACTTTCTCTCCTTCCTTCCTTTCCCACTTCCCCATCCATTCTTTTCCTCTTTCCCTTTACCCCTTCCCTCTTCGGCACCCGTTCTCCCCGTCCCGTCCCTTCCCTCCTTCTTTCCTCTCACACCCTTTACCTTTTCCCGCACCTTTTCCCCTTTTCCCTCACACTCCTCTCTCTGAAAGTCCCCCCTTCCCTCAACCCCTTCCCCTTTCCCATCCTTTTCTTTCCTCTTCCTCTTCTCCACCTCGGGTGTCATCCTTTAAATCCAGCTAGGGAGTCTGGGGAGCGCTGTATCCCACAGCGGGTCCGGGCGTCCGCCAAATAATTTCTGGTGCGTTTTGAGTTAAAAATCGCACCGTTCGTGAGTGACAGTTTGCCATTTAGCACTTGTGACATTATTCACAGCTCTTCTGCTGCGGGGGCGTCGAGGGATGTGGGGACAAACAATCCGAATGTTTTTGACTGCGGGGCATCTGGCCCTATATAACAACACGCCACGCCGTAACACGGTCAGTCGGCAAAAAAGTAGAAGGGAGGGAGGACGGAGAAAGGGAGGGGAGGGGAAGCTTCGCCCCCAGTTAGTGTTTAAAAGTCGGCGCCTATGGAACCATCCTGTCTGTACGGTCAGTCCGCAAAAGTTCGGATGCAGACTAGGATTAAATATTTTCTATTTACATCAGAAAAGCTGAACTCCGCAGTAAAGGTAAAGGGGGGCCATACTCCAAAGGAGCATAGGCGCGGGGTGCTCATCTCTCTTTCATAGGCAGTTAAGCCCGTAGATGGATAAACCACTATTGTCTGCATGTGACGCATGGCCAGTGAAACGCCAGACCTACAGTTACCTTCCCAGCCTAAGCTGGTACTCAATGCGCTTACCCACAGAGGGATGGCCAGGCTGAGTTGACCTGTGGTGGCAGGTTTCATACCGAGATAGTTTACCTGCCCGGAGACGGTCACCCATCCAGGCACTAACCGGGCCCAGCGTAGAGTAACTACGTTGATCGAAACCAACGCGTTATCACTAAGCTCGTCACACATACGTTGAGTAATTATTTAGGAATAATCTGTTAAATCTCTGGCGTTTAACTTTTTGAGAAGGCTTGTTACGTCGCATGGTAGGTATAGTGGATCTCCAGACTAAAGGCAGACCGAACTTTACATAATCCGCACGCCTCTAGACGTCGGCGTCGGATAGACACACATGTGTGTTACAGAACAGGTGCGCGATACAACTAATTCACGGACTTAACCGACTCGTCCTCGCCATTAGCGGGCCGCCGTAACAATTGCAAAACGACAGAACAGGAGGAGTAGAGTGTGTTCATCCACGCCGCTCGCACTCGACTATACGCAATTTACCCCGCAGATTGGTACAATGTTTACGGTACACGCGTGCAACCCAACCACCGAGTAAAATACGCCACATTTCAACCTGTTTCTGCACTCAGTGTGCATGATTTCTGGTAACAATTCTGGTACCTCCGCTGACTTTTAAGCCTTTCTCTCGTTTTTTTCAATCAGTCAATTCATTATCCACGCCAACGGAAGGGCGTTCATTTGCACCTACTTGTCTGTTCGCACTCTAGTCTAGAGACAAAACGACTTAACATGCTAGGTAGTTACTTCTTGGCGACCCCTACATCTCCATCCATTTTCAGGTCAAATATCAAGACTGGAGTTTGGGTTATATCGGCGCATCGTGACTTTTTTGATTATTGCGCCTTATAAATACTCTTACTTACTTACTTACAGTATAACAGACAATAACGACGAAAAAGACAGAAAAACCCACATCGGTACAATCATTGCCATAATATATGACATTTGGTACAAAATAATAATGTAAAAAATACAATACTAATACATTACAATACCCATGAATACTAAGTATATCATGTGTAATTCGGAAATTAATATATACATCTTTATTCACCATCAAGATGGTAGTACAGTTGTCATCTTCTATGCATATTACTGACATTGTAGCTAAAGCCCATAAACGAGGTAATGCTATACTTCGCTGTTTTATGTCGCGTGATGTTGATATGTTGACTAGAGCTTATTTGGTGTACGTGCGCCCTCTGCTTGAAGTAAACTCTGTAATATGGTCTCCTCATTATAAACAAGACATT
>Ga0209149_1002352_pt1 | contig 10543 bp, 5 predicted proteins | sample WorMetTyACAVOLI2_FD_187423 | JGI IMG/M metagenome (GOLD analysis project Ga0209149, IMG submission 187423) | Marine gutless worms symbiont microbial communities from Max Planck institute for Marine Microbiology, Germany - Olavius algarvensis... ...
CGGTTAAGTTGACATTTTGGAAGGTTATGATAGAGAGAGTTACAGTAGTCAAGTTTAGAGTGAACTATGGAGGTGGCAATGGTGCTGGCTGTTTTGAAGTCAAGGTACGGGTTACCCGGCTAACGAAGCAACCCAAACTCACTGCTATAATCCAGTCGTGCCGGCTTACCCTATTTGGGCATATTATGCGCATGGACGACAACGCAGATGCCAAGAGGATCCTGTTAGCCTCTCCTCCGGCAGACTGGAGAAGACAACTAGGTCATCCCCGCATCACGTGGCTCAGCACTGTCCAACAGGATCTGAAACAACGCCACCTTACGCTCCCGAAAGCAGCAGATTTGGCTCAGAACTGCCCTCTGTGGAGGATGATGTCGACGTATGGCGCTACGCAGTCGTGAGTTGCATGCCAGAAACAACGACGAACGACCGCTGCTGATGATTAGATGTCTGTCTAACCGTAAAACTTGCTGGAAGGGTCGTATATATATCATGCCTGCTTCTCATCACTCAAGCCTTGTTGCTTTCATTGTCACTTTGCACCTGGCACATACAGATTGTCTGCATATTTTGATGTCGCACCACTCTCTGTTATGTATTTCAGTTTTTATTATCAACATCTATGGTTTCAAAATAGTGTGCATACTATTTTCAGATTACATTATTGGTATTGTTAGTGCACATATAGAGTTTATTTATGGAGTTTTGTTTACTATATACGTCAACCTTTCCGTGTCATTGTCGGTTGCTGTAGTTTATCTGTTGTCCCCAGCTGTCTTTTCGCTGTGTTTCAGAATCTCTTCTTTTCCTCGGGGAACCAAACACTACTCGAGCTTAGTTCAGTCTCGGGGACTGGGCATTGCTCACAAAGCAGCCACACTCCCCGCGGCACTTGCTGCCACATCAGCCAAGTAACTGTCTGCTGCGTAGCATCTTACGCTTGTACCTGTCCTGTGGAAATCATGTGCGAATTTCCTCACATTGTGATATTGTCAATAACTGCATGTTGGGACGAGTGCTGGCTAACCTGTTTCGAGTGTTTAACAGGAGAGATTTTTCGTTGGTGTGGAAAAAATCCTGTTTGAATTGGATTGCGTTTATTGTGTGTGAGATATTTTTTCTTTATTTCCTCACGCCACAGCTGGTGAGGTATTGTTTTAGTTACCCAGATGTGTAAGTTTGTTTGTAACATTACGGTAAATTGGTTTCAGCGTTGTTATTAAACTCTCGGAATAGATGGGCAGTAGTTCCGAGATCGTGCCTGTAGATTCACCAGGTGGCAGCACCCTGCAGCAGGGCATGGGGCGAGGTTTGCTGTGCCTGACAGCACTTGCTTCATTCTTTTAATTTATCAGTTATAAGCGTGATCCTGCTGTGAACTATTCCATCGAGTCGTGCTTCAGTATGTGTGTGTGTGGTGTGTGTGCCCTCGTAGTCATTGTGGTAAGTGAATTTGATGTTGTACAGATCTTTCTTTAGTGTGTGTCATGTTTAATAGTGAAGTGAACTGACAATATGCAGTAGTGTTCGTTTTTATGCCGCTGCCGGACCAGACTGGCCACCAGAGACATTATGTTCTTGGGTTATCCATTCGTCCGTCCGTCCATCCATTTATTTCTTGTCAACACGGTATTTTGAAAATGAGTGAACCGATTGTAATGCAAATTATCGCAAGTGTTCTACGGGACAAGTGCATGATAGTGATACAGTCAACTTTGGGGATCAGGATGTTGAAGGTCAAGGTCATACAAGGCCAAAATACAGTGTGGGTCATAAAAAACCGCCCCCCCCCCTACATCTGAGCCAAGTACGTCTTCCAAGACTAATATGTAAATAAAATGTATAATGCTTGCTGAAGTAGAATCATTTCTGTGATATATGTGTAAATTTTGTGCAAATATTTTCAAGAGTTCCAAAACTGGAACTCAATAAATGAAGCAACCCATCTCTGAAGGAAACACAATGTAACGTCATTAATGTAACGTCATTATTACGTCACAGTTTGTTGATAAACATGCCTATCACGAAGGAAGATAAATTGTCGATTAAACTCCTTCGTCAAAAAAGGGATGAGGTGCCAAACGTATTTGTAAAGAGTTTTCTAACACGAAGTGAGCCGTCAATTCTGTTAGAGATCTTCTGCGCAAGATTGACACAGCGAACTCGTTCCCTCAGAAGGCCGGTACCGGACGGCCGAGGACTATCAGAAGGGAACAGAATATCGAGCGTGTAGCTGAATTGATATGCAATCAGGAAGACAACCATGGGTCCAGCAAAGTCTCAGAGATATTGAAAAGTTGACAGGAATATCTCGCAGTTTTGTGCAACGAATCGTGGGTTTGGATAATCTCAGGGACAGAGTGTGCACCTATTGGGCCAGCCTCGACCAACAAGTCATCAGCAAAGCCGTTGATCAGTGGCGACCCTGATTAAAAGCAGTAGTTTCAAGTTCACGAAGGGCACATTGAACAGTTGTTTACTTGACTGTCTGTTGTTGTACGCTGCTGTTACTTGGATATGCATGCATTGCTGTTGTGTTTTGCCATTGTGATATAATGATGTTGGGGTGCTTTGACTCTGTTGTAATTTTTTGAACAACCTGTTGACATACTAATTTGGTCTGGGCTTTAATATATGTAAGACAGAATTTTAGTTCACATGGTATGTTATTTGTAAATGTAAACAAATACAGCAGCACTATAAACAGAAGAATATAAGGGGCAGTTTTTTTTGGCGCACCTGTAGATCAGTGAGATTCTCAAGAACTGTCTGAGGATCTTTAGCCGAAGCTGGCAGGCACATATTACAGTAAATGCCTGTTTTGTGACAACAGCTTGGATGCAGAAGGAAAGTTGTGAGGCTGAACAGAGCCAGATGGTGTTACTAGGAATTGTATGTAAAGCTTGTCAGTTGAGGCTCTGAGTTATGGAAACTGTCGGAGTAAGACGGAAAAGAAAACAACTAACCTAGTTAATTCTCGAAAGATGTTAGCATGAATACGAAAATGAGGAAGTATGGCTGATTTCTAAATTAGGACGGCCATTCATTCAGTACATCAGTAATGCTATCAGCTTATGTATTGATATATGGATACATATCAGTTGATATATTGTGCATGATTGTGTGTAGTATTTTAATTTTTAGTGTATTATTTAATGATGTTAATTGTTGAATTCACAAGCATATTTCTGTTGAATTATGCTGTTTGCCTTTCTAGGCCAGTTTTAAGCATGCATCTAACTGCTGGCACGGTTGTCTTTATGTTGTACTGCGTGATGTTGTAATCTTACGTAATATCGGGTGATCCAAAATAACTTTAACACTCAACTTTTTCACTTTGCTGAACTCAGGCAAAGTATGAACAGAATAATTAATTAACGAGATAATTAAACTAAACCAGGTAATTAAACTAGCAGTTTAGATGTGGAGTCAGTGATGTCGTGGTCGTTGCTGGTTGTGCACTGCCTTCTACTCAGTATTTCATGCCTGTTTGTGGCACTTAGCAAGAATACGGGTTTTTTGCAGTGGTAGTTGCAGGAATTCTCTAGCACTGTTAGTCCATTTTTGCACTGTAGCAAGTTAAACTGGCAGCTAACTTGTCTCGTTTTGATTGAAAATAGCCAACAACACTGAATGTAGTAACATTTATGTCACCACATGTTGCTGAGTGATGTAATTAAGGAAGCAGATATAGTGTTCTGCATGAAGAATCTAGTAGTCAATGAGTGACACAAGAAACATATCTAGACATAAAATTAGCATCTCTGAGGTACTTTAAAGCTTGTGACAGTTTTAGATCGCCTTTTTACAATTTTAGATGTTGTCTTTTGGTGAAATGTTGGAAAATATATTTTCTTGCATGACTGTGAATGATGTTAATCAAGTTAGATTAAATTCAATACAACAGTTTATAGTGTGCGATAACACAGCGACAGTCAAAACTAGTTTATAGATGTTTGGTAGAAAACTGAGTTTTTCGTGGCCGTTCATTGAACTGTAGAATTAGTCCAAGTGTAGTTACTTACACTATGTTCAGAAAGAACACCCACTATTGTTTTCTTGCATAACTCTTAGAAAAAGTAACCTATTTGAATGAAAATTTCAGAAACAATAGCTAATGAAATGCTGATTCTAACAGCATAAAAATAGTTTGTACTCTTCTTAAATATTCTTTGCTACCAGCGATGTAAACTGGACATCAGCAAAAGTGTCATTACAGCAATGAGATTTAACATTGACGAAAAACATCTCGTTAAATGGATGTGAGTGAAAAAATATGTAGAAAAATGCTTGCTTGAGATGTTTTTGACAGAAGATGAATTCTTGATGGGGTAAAGACACTGGTCAAAATATCAGTCCGAGATCCTTAACTTTGTTGATCTTTGCAGTTGGGTGGGCATGGTGTGGTCAACCACAACCTAAACACGAGTCAGTGATGCCAATGTTGTCACTTTCTCTGTTAAATGTTTTAACCCATTAAAACTCTATCCTCTGTCAGGAAACATCTTCAGAAAGTGGTTTGCTTCATACTATTTATCTATTCAAGAACATTTAATGATAATGTGGTTTGCAACGGTAAATCTTATTGCTGTAACGACACTTTCACTGACATCCAGCTTACATCGCTGCTAGCAAAGAATGTTTAAGAAGAATTCAAATTATTTTTATGCTGTTAGAATCAGCATTTTATTAGCTATTTTGTCTGAAATTTTCATTCAAATTGGTTACTTTTTTAAGAGTTATGCAAGAAAACAATAGTGGGTGTTTTTATCTGAACACAGTGTAGATTCCTTGCTGTGCTATAAGACATGTGGTTGATGCCACTGGTGGCTTTGGTGGTGAATTTACGTACCAACATGGCATAGTATGTGGGCAGAATGTAGGAGACAAAAGCTGCTGCTGATTGTGTAACATGGTTGTTGCTGCTGCATTTTATCGTCATGGTGATGGTTGTGTTGCAGGCTGGCTCCAGCGAGACAAAAGTCAAAGAAGTGATGTCTTGCTGATGTTGCCATCATCCTGCACTTCGTTGTCGTTCTGCAGTGACGATCTCTGTCATCTATACCGATGACTTGCTGGTGCCATTCACTGGTGCTGATCTGTGATTGAAACTGACTTGTGCGTAGATAGAGGCAGTCGTCAGTGATATGGAAAAACTGTTTCTGTGGTGGTGTATAGAAGTTAGGAATGAGCGCGGTTAACCGGATAACCGCAAAATTTTTGGTTAATCGGTTAGTAAATTAACCGAACTGAAACCGAAAATGGCAGCGAAAATGGCAGCGTGGAAAAAAAATTAAAATTTAGAAAACGAATAGAATATTGCAATCAATTTATTCATTCACTGTCTAGTGTTTGTAGCAAAAACATTGTTCATTTCCCTTCAATCATGGTTTTGACACATTATGGAATTGTGAAGGTCGTCTTATATGGTCCTCTGAGGCTAAGCCCCACCACCCCTACCTCACAGCGAGTTGGCGGCAGCCTTGGTGAAGCTACAGTTTTCGGTTAACCGGTTAGTAGTTTCGGTTAACCGGTTAGCAAATTAACCGAAACGCCCATCCCTAATAGAAGTAGCACATACGGTGCAGATAAGAAATCATGCATCATTCAGTCAAATAGTGGTTGTTGGCAATATAATGTCATTTGTTTCATACTTTTTCTCACTTGGCCTTAATGGATTCAACCGTGGCCGTGATGATGTACCCCTTCCCTCATGCAGCATAGCGGCTTTCGTGATCTGCGCGTGCAAATGAGATAGATGAGATGACAAAGTGGTACCGGAGTGGACCACTAGTGGGCAACTACTTTCACCACTAGCATATCGGACAGTCATTTCATTAAGTATTGTCCTTTGCTAAAATACTACAGCTTGTATTATACCACATCTCAAACGTAATCCGTTTCACGTCCGTCCAGTCTTTCTGCATCAGGCCAAATGTAATTGCAAAATTGTTTCCATTATTTAGTGGCCTTTTTGTGATTAATTAGCATATATCATCAGTTTTGTTACTTTACTAAAGGTGACCAACACCCTCGAGATGCGGATTATAAGTCAATTCACTCTGCTTTATGCATCTCGTATTGCTTATCGTGTGAACTTTGCTTGATTGACATGAGCACTGAAGAACACGGAACTGGTGTCAGTGGCACATAGTGTGGTTGACAACAACCCGAACACGAATCAGTGATGCCACTGTTGTCATTTTCTCCGTTAAATGTTTTAACCGATTAAAACTCTATCCTCTGTCAGGAAACATCTTCAGAAAGTGGTTTGCTTCATACTATTTATCTATTCAAGAGCGTTTAATAATAATGTGATCTGCAACGGTAAATTTTATGGCTGTAAGGACACTTTCACTGACATCCAGCTTACATCTCTGCTAGCAAAGAACATTTAAGAAGAATACAAATTAATTTATGCTGTTAGAATCAGTTCCAGGCACCAGAGGTCGTGGGAGGCCAAGGAAGACGTAGGAAGTGCTGTGGGTTTGGCGGTATTTGCACTGAGTGAAATGTCGTACGTAAACAAATGTGGTAGTGTTCTTTTGTAGATCTTGCGTAGTTCAAAGAGATGCGTCATTCAGTCGAACAGTAAAGGTTGTTGTCTGAATGTCTTAACAATCGTTTAAAATGCAGTAAGCAGCAGTACTGTTGCAGACAGAAAAGTCCCAATTTTGCTGCAGTGTATCAGTCGAACTTGTCATTTACATTTGTCATTAGTTATTGATACTTCTGAAATGGTGGACACAGTATCTGGTATTGCTGCATACGTAACCTAATGCAGTATAGTTAAAAATATAACTGTAAGTGATGAAGTAGTGTATAATGCTGGAAAACTAGACATTGTGATGTGTAAGATGGATTAAGTGAGGAATTGGGACGTGTAAGTAGAAGGTGGTTATGTACTACTGTGGATAGAATCTATTTTAGATTTGTTTTTCTGGCGAGCATTTCTTAAGCTATTTATTGTGCATGAAGCTCACGGTACGTTAAACAATAGAAAGATCTACTGTCGTCTGTCGATTCCGTCCAAGATATGAAACGATAATATGACTTTTTTGAAAATTTGACTGTTCTTATTACTCGTTTGGTGCATTGCTGTTCTACATTCAGTGCATAATTTATCGTGATGCTGTACTCAGTGTAATACCATAAGTGTTTTTTTCATATTTTTTTCTAAATTTATCAGTTACTAGAACTCGGATGCTTCAGGTGTTTATACTTAAGTGATTTCCATGTGTGTATTTATTAAATAATTGCAGCTTGTAGATAAGATGGCACAGATAATTATGCTGCTGCTAACGTGTCATGTACTGGTTGGTGAAGTTAGTTTGTGACGCGTTCGTTTGTCGTATTGTACTACGTTCTATCACGTACTTTGATTTATAGTTATGTTTCTGTTGATTCTGATTCCTAATGGCATAAATTACTGACTGGTGGCAAGACGTGCACAAACTTCACATTAGTAATGTTCAATGTTAGAATTTACAGAGCATGTAGATTTATATGCTTCCTGTTATACATTGCTTTTAGGGACATTTGAAATATGTATATCACCAGTTTACATGCTGAAGTTGTACTGCAGCTGTTTGTGCCAGTTTGTAATCTTATCTTTTTACTGCTACATTGTATTTTTGCAGTTGTCTTGACCTATTGAATGATATATTATGTCATAGCTACATGTAGATCTGAAATATTTAGACATCATAATGTAACGTCAATAGGGAAGCAGATGCTAGTATCTGTTTCTTGTTTTCCTACTCATGTGCTTGTTTTAATTGCAAAAACTGACATTTGACATAATGAATGCCAACATCATACGAGTAGTTAGTTTACATTATTTCATCTGATGCTGTTTAAGCATAGTTTGTTTCTCCTGTAGCGAGGTTCCGAGTGACGTGAAAAGTCGGGGAAAGTTGGGAATTGAGGAGGTCAGGGAAATGTGATGTGTGTCGTTGGAGTTGTGCAACTGTCGTTGTAAAAATAGAACAAGACTAAATGTTGGAAATGCTGACCTATACAACAGAACGTGTGTAAATCAAAATGGTGATGTAAAGGTCGAGGGATCGTGAAGCCAACGTAAAATGTAGTTGTCATTCCTGAGGAGGTTGGTTAGGAGTATTTCCTGACATTAGTCAGAAAAAGTCTAGTAAAATCGGAGAGTTTAATTTTTGAAACAAGAATGGGAACCGTGTATTGTGCAGAGCTGCAGTCAACGTCAGCCTCTGCTTTAAGACACGTGATGTGGTTAGTCTAACTGAACAGTAATATTTCCATTGTAGAATTATCTTGTGGACCATCTTGTAGCAATTGAGGATTGTGTTCTCGTTCTGTATACTTTTGGTCTCAGTCTCGGTGGCAATTATTAAAGACGGGCTTTTTGTGTATGTACATACTCGTATTGTGAGGAGTTATTCTCGTAGAAGCTTTAAAGTTTGAAATCGCTGAATTGTGTGAGTACTTTGTTACTGCAACTGAAGTTGTTATTCTTTACTGTTTGTTGACGCTGGCTGAGTTGTATCTTGTAAGTCACTCAAACTTTATATTAATTTGTGTGCCTACACTGTGCTTTAAGAAACTGAACACGTTGCCAAATGACTCCGATAAGTCTGGCCCAATATCAATATTTTTGGCAAAAAATAGCCATCTAGTTTTTATTTAAACACACAAACTGTTTCACAAACTCTGATAGAATAAGGAAACGGTCAGTGTTGTAAGAATAATGCATGCACGGTAAAGCCCGGTACACACTAGCGACAAAGTCGAATTCAACACGGTCGACTATGTGGAAAGTTGACAAAGTCGACCGTGTTGCTTTGGCCCTGTACACACTGGCCACAAAGTCGAAAGGACGTTCGACATTCGGGCAACAGAGTCGAACGTACTGGCGAAAAGTCAATCCTGTTGGCGACAAAGTGACCAAGTTGGCGACTGTCGACCGCAACAAGCTGTCGAATTCGACTCTGTCGCCGGTGTGTTGCCAAAACCGGCAACAAATCAGCGACAGAGTGGACCATGTCGTTGACAAAGTCGAGCGTATTGGAGATAAAGTTGAAAGTATCGGCGACAGTTGACTTTGTCGCCAGTTTCTGCGACTGTAAACTTTTTTGCCAGTGTGTACCGGGCTTATTAGGGAAGAAGCATGTAAGTGCAGCAGATGGCACTTCGATTCGAGATGTTTATTGGTTTAAAGACTTGTTTTCTGTTAATGTCTTCTACGGGGTGAAATGACTGAACTGTTCATATTTCATTATATCTAGTGTGCACAGCAAACCATCCCCTCAGTTACGGTGTTTTAACCTGCACTCCATTTTCCACAGAAAAACGTCAGCTGGTTCTTCGTTGTAATATACCTTGCAAAAGGGCAGAGTTGCCGTTTAATTTCATTTGTTAACTCAAGCTGTCTGTCACGGGAGATGGTTCACAACAGTAGAAGACAGTGAACCAGCTTTAGCACACAGGACTTAACGTAGTACAACCAAGTATTACTAAATATAACTGAATATTTTGTAGCATCTACGTATATATAATTTATGTACGTACATACTGGTGGGATTGATATAACAATTCCTGCACTGCATCTTTTTTCCCTAACTAGTTGATGAGTTACATTAAAGTTAATTTAAAATGTTTGCAATCTAGTAGTAGTAGTAGTAGTGTTAATTCTGAACGTAGGTCTTTGACCTCTAAGTTCAGTTCTTAATTAACAAAATCTAGCAGTTGATTAACACTCGAGAGCATGCTAAATGAGACGTGTACATTTTGCAATTCAGTTCATTATTATTATGATGGCGCTGGAATTGGGCAGTGCATAGTTGTTTATTGCAGAGTGGCACTGCCGGAGGGTTCCAACGGTCCTGCTACAGCAGAACTACGAGGACCGTAGTAACGGCCTTTATAGATGGACCAGTGAGGTCGCAATGCACAGCTGAACAATGGCAGCAGTGGCCATGGTTGTCCCAAGCTGACCGCCACATACCGGTCTTCACATAATATTTAACGGTGATTTTTATTACCAGAAAAACTAGATATTTGGCCAGATTTGTTGGAACTGTTTGAAAGGGTTCGAGTTAATCTTTACCACAGTGTACTGTAGATGTGATGTCAGGGAGATCTAGTAGTTGTAGCTGGTTGCTTTGATTTCATTTCTTCGCTGTTATATGCTAATTCAGTAAAAAATGTAGCATTATAAACATCTGCTTGTTTAAAGTATGTACATTTGTAATAAGCCGTCCAATGGAGCATGGTTGTTGGATGGCTTTTGTTTAGCACATTTATTTTTTATTCGTTTGGGTCCCCAAAAATCCCCAAGGAAACCTTTGAAAGATGCTGAAGCAGGATTTTACAAGTATGGTACGGCTACAACACACCATAAGGTTTTTTTTAATCCAGTTTTGGTATTTAAGGTGCTGCGGTCGTCCCTGAAACCGGGGTAGGCAACACCTGGCAACGCCTCTAAAGACTTGCCATAATACTGAAGCAGGGTTTTTACAGGGTGGCTGCTCTGCCTATCCCCCAACTCAGAGGTGACGGCATCTGAGAC
>Ga0209149_1002353_pt1 | contig 10542 bp, 2 predicted proteins | sample WorMetTyACAVOLI2_FD_187423 | JGI IMG/M metagenome (GOLD analysis project Ga0209149, IMG submission 187423) | Marine gutless worms symbiont microbial communities from Max Planck institute for Marine Microbiology, Germany - Olavius algarvensis... ...
AATATCCTTGGGCAAGATATTTACAACCACTCGCCTAGGTTAAACGGTTCAACTGGTTAAGTGCTCTAGATTAAGCTCATCTAGAAATGATCGAGCTTTTATGAGCACTATAATCTCCTTGACCTTTTGACCTTTTGACCTTTGATGGTGATCACACTAATACACCAATTAGCATCAAATGACGATGCGTTATGAACGACAAGTTGTGACGCACTGCACCATTTCAATTGGTTCTGGGCCATAAAAAACGTGCCACTCGATATTTGTTCATAACTTTAAAGAGATGTTGGCTGATTTTAAAAATTCTTTCACTGTTGGTTTCAGCAGTAAATTTACAATAAGGCTCGTGTCATATTTCCCACCTCACCTTAAAATGTGTCACCACACTATCTTGTGAAATACAAAATATCAACAATAGCAATTCTCTTGATGTATTTAACTCAATAACATAGATTTGCTTCTAAACATTAGCATATGTGTGCTCTTGAATCATACTAAATGCACAAAATGCCCTTCTACTGTCACTCATCCATTACGTCATGATGACACTTTGTCTAAGCAATGCTTCAGTTCATCGACGTCATGTACTTGATAAGTGTCGCAAATGTTTCCATGCATGCATCCATGTTAAAGAAGGACATTTTTAGCATTTAGGCCTAACTCAATAGTACACAAACAATTAAGTTTATTTGGTTAATTTTGTCAACAATAAGGCAAAACGGTGATGTTGTGTTAGATACGCCAGAATTTTGCTATTTTTGATATAATGTAGGCCTATTTCACAAAGTAGTGTAGCGACACAGTGCAGACGTGGTGGGTTTTAATATGACATGAATTTCGTGGCAAATTTACTGTGAGAAAATTTCGAAAATCAGTCAACATTTATCAAAGTTATGAACGTTTTTTATGGCCCACGGTGTAGTTGTCTAAACATGCAGTTTACGATAAGAGCATGCACTGATACATCAAACACCAGAGCTGGCAGCCACAGTAGGCATTAAACATGACTTTGGTGTTTAACGAAGCATAATGCAAATTAACGATTAATGATGTTGCCTCTAGCTTAGTATCATCAGACAGACTAGAAGTGATTAACTGATCTAAATATTTATAGCATATTCGGTATAGGGCAATGGTGCCCCACAGAGGTGGAAGATTGGGCAGCCAATCAATTAATCGTGTTTGGAATTAATTATAAGGCGTTGTGATTTAGTGACATTAAACACCACGTTATGAGAAACGGCGAAGTCAGAGCAAAGATCAAGCAGCGGTTGAAGACCTTTAGCAGATGGGGCAAAAACAACAGCATCATCTGCAAATAACAAATGGTTAGGCCTATAATGATCACATTATACCTAGACGGCAACCTATGATCTCAGATCGAATAAGTAACGAAAACTGATCAAAACAAGTGTATCGGAGACGATGCGAAAGCCGCCGCTCGTCAAAGCCTAAAATGCATTAAAAACCAAAAAAATATGGCGTAAAACGATTTTCAATATGGCGGATGGAATTCTTACACCCTGCAATGTGGCACGATCGTGACATTGATTTCGCCAGGTGACTGAACCCTGCATCTGCAATGTGGCATGTGGCTCTAGAATCGTAACAGTGAATTCACCAAGTGGCAGCACCCTGCAATGTGACACGTAGCTCTGGAATGATGACATTGAATTCGCCAGGTGCCAGCACCCTGCAGTGTGGCAGGTGGCTCTGGGATGACATGCCATTGAATTCGCCCAAACGTCCGCCATATTGGAATTCTACATCTGGTTTCGATTTCGACCACATCACCGCAGACGACATGTCATTCTGCATCAATCTCCAAAATTTTATCCAAATCGGACCACCCTCGGCAGAAAAATGACGTCATATCGATTTTCAAAATGGCCATATTGGATTTTACGGATCCAATAATCGGTTCTTTGAAAAGCCCAATTACATAACTTCCTGTAGGTCGTCAATAGACACCATAGCTCTAAATTGGTCACTCAAGCACATTGAAAATGGCGCGGTTCGATAGACCATGTAGCTCTATCTTGTACCGTTTTCGAGTCACTTGACGTTGAATAATAGCGTAACCTCGAAATCTGGCTTAGAGGTCACTCAAGATCAATGAAACTGGGGCCATTCGAAAGCTTGGGTGCGGTTTCCTATTCGCCATCTATAGTAACTATGGCCGTATCTGTAATCGTCTGTGAGATATTCAGTGTCAAAGAATGGAGTGACCTTGGAAACCAGGTTAGGGGTCATTCAAGGTCATTGAAAATGGTGCCGTATCGTCTCTTTGCGGTGAATTTGTGAATTTGAATTTGTGTGATATCGCAGCCAAACCGATTGACGCCGATTCGAATTATCTCTGGTATCCAGCTCCCTTGATTTTTCCAGTATCGCTCAAAATGTAACCATTGAACCTGTTCATGGTAGAGATTACATCCCGTGAATTTCATCGAAATCCGGTTGCGAAGCGAAAGAAACTATATTTGGCACGGGACGGATCACGGGACGGACAGAAACCGATCAGAAGCTGCGAAGGACAAGGCGAAACCTTAATGCCTCCGGTGCAGCATGCTGAGGATGCATAAAAACAACAAAGAACCTCCCAAAACGTATTTTCGAGTTATGCCACAGCTCACGGTTCTTCCGAATGAGAAAAGTTACTGCCGACTGAATGATGATGTCGGTGCAATTAGAATACGTAGCCTACTTTTAGACTAATATTCCACATTGTCGGTTTAACATTTTAAACAATTTTTTTCCCAGTTGACAACTTGACACGCGACAAATACGAAGACTTTCAGCAGCTATAGGTACCGGGAATGAAGAAAGTTGATGTATCGTTTCAAGCGACAGAAATCAACGCTCGTCTTGGCATGCAGTTGACACGCCAATCAGCAACTTACGATCATTCACACGACTTCAGTCGACGACAGGCACGTACGCGATACACGGACAGCACAATGCGGCGATGCGTCGCTGCTTTATAATCGCCCTCATGGCTTTGACGCAGGTTATATGCTTAATCCTAGCAGGGAAATACGCTGTGATTATGGTTATGTGTTCAAGCTCCATTCGACAAGGTTTTGTGTGGTTTTGCTGTAAAAATTAATAGTTCCTGTTAAGCAAAACTCAGTACAATACAATAAACTATGCATGTACAATTACATAAAACACGCGCATTCTTCAGTTTAGCCGTATTATAAGGTTAACCCTTTAATAGGCACATTAAAACCGCAGAGCAACAGACAGCAAGAGGCCTCGGTGATTAGAACACTAGACGCGTTGATGGGTGGGCTGTTACATTTGACCAGTGTAGTACCAATTTCATGTTATTCGATAGCCACTAATTATATATCTTTGCACTCTAAAGCGTTGATTGTAATTCTCATCGAGTTTTATTACCTTTCATAGCGAGTGTTTGGGCGTGCCGACTGGGTGTTTGACATTGCGCAGTGGCAGTGGTGCGCAGCACACTGTCAGAAATTTTTTTCGTAACTTAACCATTTACTGTAGCCCCACCCAGCGCAGCGTTTCCGGAACTCGAACAACGAACAATGGGCTATACGGCACGATATATTTCATAGAGTTTTTACCCATTTTTTTCTGAAAACAGGCCTAATAAATATCCGATGACAAAAACAACGTAACAACAAGAAAAGTGTAATAAAAATGCGAGGTAAAATTGACATGTATCCTATGAGGAGATAGCTGTGGCCACGGCAGACATCAACTAAAGCTCTGAAACATCACGAGTTTTCACTGGCAAGAAGTACAAGACACTTAGCTATTGCTGACAGGTCGCGCTCAATATACGACAGTAGTAATAATTGCTCACAACTTATGATGTTCAACCGTTGTAATTGACGTCGCACACTGTATATACTGAATTTTTAGATACAAACAATGAAACCGTTTATAGTACCTGAAATGACCTTCAGACGTCACTCAAGATCATCGGCAATGTCATCCTTCATTGGATCGCAGACAAACACGCTGTTCATGGCTATAAGTCGCGCTCCAGCATTGCTTAGCACGACAAAAATGTGATCCCGTCTTGGAACTGCTGAGCTGTAGCCTATATTATAGATGAATGAAAATAGCTCTGTATTCGCATAGTGGTCAGTAGCAGATCCAGGGGCAAAATGGTCATGCCCCCACTGCCAATGTAAATATCATTTGGCCCCATTTTGCTTGAAGTTCGTCGAATGTTAATATTAATTCTGACGAATACTTGAACTAGACTTTCAAGGTTTCATGAACGCTGAAGTTACAACGAATGCAACTCGTCCCATGGGCCCAGGCCGTAACAAGACGCCCTCGGGGAAGTTACGGATACAAAGTAGTTTTTTCGTGAACTGTGTCGTAGCTACTGTCGCACGTAAAACGTATCTCGGTGAATACTCGACGATACTTCTTGTTCTGCAACGGATGCAATTGTGTTTTGCCTTATCCGCCTCGGCTTCTATCCCGACGTGCCACCGACAGGCCTATTTTTTTCGTTTCATAAGAGTAGGCCTACTGAACGGATTTCGATGAAATTTGCGGGAGGTAGGCCTTAATTAGGCCACGAACAGATTAAATGATTGGGCCTACATTTTGGGCGAAATTACACAAGGGAGCAGGATACGACAGAATATTCGAATCGACGTCAGTCGGTGTTGCCGCGATGTCAAACGGTGCTGAGGCCTAGCGAATGAATTCACAAATTTCAGACTATAGGCTACACGAGTTGCTTGCTATGGGAACGCCGGTATGGCAAGCATTTACAACGGATGTCGGACATACGCAGAGGCGGAGGCATCATGTGACTGCGCGAATTCTTTAGAAGCCCTCTAGTTTTTTTCTCGAAATTTGAAACATGGACGCAGCAAGATAAAACAAGAACTTCGCTATAGCAAACAGATCGCGCGTCAGCTGCGCTGCGCACACAACACGCCTATGCCTAAATATTACACCGTGACCTTGAAATCTAGGTTAAGGATCACTTAAGGTCACTGGAAACGGAACCATTGGACAGATCATACACGACTTACTATTAGTCGAGTTATTTGACGTTAAATATTATCGTGACCTTGAAAGGTGGGTTAGAGGTCACTCAAGATCATTGAAAGTGGTACCATTTGAAAGCTTGGGTACGGTTTCCTATTCGCCTTCAATAGTAACTATGGCCGTATTTGTACCATTTTGGAGATATTCAGCGTCAAAGATTGGCCTGACCTTGGAATATGGGTTTGGGGTCCTTCGAGGTCATTGAAAATGGCACGGTTCGATAGACCATGTATGACTTTCTATTGGTCCGCCATTGTAACTATAGCTCTATCTTGTACCATTTGCGAGTTATTTGACGTTGAATAATACCGTGACCTTGAAATCTGGCTTAAAGGTCATTGAAACTGGTGCCATTCAAAAGCTTTGGTGCGGTTTCCTATTCGACTTCTATAGTAACTATGGCCGTATCTGTAGCCGTTTGAGATATTTAGCGGGGTATGGCCACATCGGACGTTGCCAGTCGTCAGCGACTTCGATCTTCCAGCCGCCACCATCTTGTCGTACCACGACATCGTCGCAGCACGTTCGGCCGTCGGGCGTTCTCCGTCGCCGGTCCGATGGCCTGGAATGCGCTGCCTGACGACTTCCGAGACCCGTCGCTCAGTGCCGACAATTTCCGGAAGAAGCTAAAGACGCATCTGTTTCGGAATGCACTTGGACACTTAGCGCATTAGAGGCGTTGCGTAATGCGCTATATAAATTTAAGACTAACTTACTTACTTGAAAAAAGGGTTAAGGTTCGTTCAAGGTCATTGGAAATGGCACCATTTGATAGATCGCATACGAGTTCCTATTCGCCTTCCGTAGTAACTGTGGCGATATCTTGTATCGTTTGCGAGATATAACGACTTATTGGTAGAAAATCGCGAAATTTTTATACCCCACTTGTATTTAGCACCCCTGCAGGGGGTGACCCCGTCGATTTGGTAAAGATGCTTGATGCCGATAAAACTATGATGACTGGGCTACCGTACGGTGAAAAATCTATGACGATATGTTAAGCCGTTTTCATCTGATACCGGAACGTAACGGACGGACGGACAGATTATCTATATCAATATCGCGCGTCAGTATGCTGACGCGCGATAAAAACGCATTTTTGACAAAAAGGTCCCTTGCTTCGCCTGCACGCAGCACGCGTACTGCAGCCTTGGTGGAATCCCCTTGAGGCTGAAAACACTGATTTTCCTTGCGTCTGCTTATTTCACAGATAGCCTATCGATCTTATGGGCAAGTTTGCGGAGGGTAATTCCCTGGGAGTTCTATGATTGCGCCGAGAATCTAGGCCTACATGCGCTGTTGCCAGCTTACATGATCTGTAACGACAGAAAGTTAGTGTTTAAGCGTAAGAAATTTATTAAGTAGGCATAGGCTATGTCAAAGGTGTGTCGAAAAAAGTTCAATAGGCAACGTGTGCATAGCAGCATACGGTACTGTGACATTTGTGAATAAACCAATATAAGCAGTGAAATAAAAAACAAACACGTATACAAAATAAATATAAAATATGTAATTTCTACAAGAAATGAAAAATGATGTATTAGATGAATGATGCATCAGATAAAATCATACAGTCGTTGGTCTGTTTTCGACATCTGACCTTTAGCCTAGACATTCCTATACCGAACTCTAACTTTTAACATTACTGAACGCAAACTAACTCACTACAGTCCATATTATGTCTCCGCCGAATTGGGATTCGGAATTAAGCATTGAACTCCGTCTGTCTGTTGGTCTGTCTGTAGCGTACATAGGTTGTCATTAGGCCTACTTATTTTAGGCACTTGAAATTTTGCTATACCAGATGGCGCAGAAAATGTCAAAAAAAATCTTAAAAATTGTCAACACTGCAAAAAACCGAACACATGACTAAAACGCGGCCCAGTGCGGCACGAGAGCACCCTCCCCGGCTGAGCTAGACCCCACCCTGTAAGGGAATAGTAAGCATTGCCCTTCGTTTTTCTGTCTGTCTGTCCGTCTGTCCCAGGCTTGTAACTCGAAAAAGGCGTGAGTTTAATCCACAGGTTCATCGTGGCCCGTATAGGCATATGCCTGATTTACTTGCTTGTTTTTTTCGCAAGTGCAAATCTTGAATGATCAATTGCGCATTGCGAAATCTTAATTGGCTAGCTCCTGTGCTCCAGAGATCGAAACTGTAGGCCTACCTTACGTGTGGGCTTTTCCTATTTGGCGGGAATTTCTTTGCGCATTCTTTCGGATTTGCACCGACGTATAAATTTACCTGCTGCGTATTATGGCCACTATGGCATGTCGTATAGCCAAGCCAGTCAACACATCGACATTGAAAACGAATATTTTTTTTTGTGTCACTGCTCTAATTAGGCCTATTTCTTACTACTGCCAAGCTCAATGTCTTTCACGTAATGCTGCATTTACCTTAATTCGATGTGGCACTATAATCACCTTTGCACTCTAAAGGGTTAATTTTAATTGTCATCTCGTTTTATTATCTTTCATAGCGAGTGTGTGGGCGTGCCGACCAGTGTTTGTCACTGCGCAGTGGTGCGCAGCACACTGTCAGAAATTCACAGTCAGAAATTTTTCTCGTAACTTAACCATATACTGTCTAGTTTAACCCTATAATGGGCACGTTAAAACAACAGAGCAACGTACCATTATACAGCAATACGGTGATTGGTACACTGGCCGTTCGATGTGGAACTATAATTACTTTTGCCCCTAAAGGGTTAAGCCAACCGTTTTGACTTGAGGCTGTAAACGTTGGACATAACCCTATGTCCCAATAAACTGACCACGTCTTTGACGATGCGGTGGATTAGAATATTGTCCATTTACAAATTTTTTTTGCACATTTATTACTAAAAAAATTAAGACTATGGCCATCGACACGTGCTTTTATTTTCCCACCTTACCTATTTAGTGCAGCTACTTTACCTTGGGAAACTGTAGACACCTAAATATTGTAGTGCGTGTGCTGGTGCCTGTGTGCCAAGGACTGTAGAACTTAAAGATGTGATGACGTTTATTATGAACGGTCACGGAACAACATGCACGACGACGACACTCAGCTAGTAAAACTGGAGGAAGAACCTCGATTAGCAATATGGGTGGTTTATCATCGTTTATTACGCCAAGAGGCAGAAAAATATATAGCACTGACGCTGCTTCTGCTATTGACTGCTGCTACACTGTTGGAGATAATGGCGAAGGCATTCACATAATATTATGAACGTAGCCTTAAATTGCTGATTTTCACAATGCTACAAAACTTACAATACTAGGATATTAAATTCAGAACAGTCGCTGTATTACCTGTTTTGCGGAGTGTTCAAGTTTCCAACCCTTGTCGGCAAATTCACTTGACAGCCTTCATGTATCATACCCGTTTAACAGATAGAGATTTTTTTTATCAGAATCGCATTTTCTGTGAAATTTTCATGATTTTTGTTTAGTTTTTACTGATATTTAGATCTCGACAGTTTTCCAAGGTAAAGTAGCTGCACTAAATAGGTGAGGTGGGAAAATAAAAACACATGTCGATGGCCAATAGTCTTAGTAATAAGTGTGCCAATTTTTTTTTGTAAACGCTTACAGTTCTGGTTCAACTTATCGTCGATGACGTGGTCACGTGTTTTGTTATTGGGACACAGTGTGTATCAGCCTATACCTCACTGCATATTTTTCAGGATTCGGTTGGTTCTGCATCGACTACACTGTTAGTCATTATAGCGAGCGTTTTCTGCGCTTTTATAATCTAATTCATTTTACTTGGAACTGGACGTTTCCGATAATAAAAATAAGATTACGTCGTTAGTGAATGATGGTAGCGTAACTTATATACGGTGTATCATAAAGCTTCCAGTTCGGCGGAGAACGTTATCGTTCAGGACGAAGCTTCTTCGTCTAACCTAATTTCTGAGTGTTACACGCGCCAGCTGCACCTGACGCAACGCTGATCAGTGATTGAGCCCCTACAGCATTTTCCAGACGGATGACGTTGCGCGCTACCACTGCCGTATCAACAGTTTTCGTAGCAAAATGTCCAGAGGTTAAAAAAATTATGCTCTTTTCGTTCAAATCAGTAAAGAGTCGGAACGTTCTGTTCGTGAATATACTATTTAACTACGCTTACGCTACAAACGTTTGGCCTATAGGCTGCAGTATTCCGTCCGTCTGTCTGTCCGTTCGTTGGCTGCATGGGCGCACTGACATTATAATATACATGTAACGTCGTGACCACACATAGGCGTACTATTTTAAAATGGCTAAAGTACATATTAGCCGCCTTTATCACAGTCAACAATGTCATCATGTTAATGGAACGGAAAAATGGCGGAACGCTAGGCTGTTTAATTGGCCTGTCACGTCACGGCTACGCTGCAGCTACTGCGCGGGGTAAACTAGTTCCTGCTTGCGTACGTAATAATGTTTAAACGTGTCAATTTTCGGCAATTTTTCGTCTGCGCGGAAGAATATTAATTCTTTAATTGTTGCAACGTATTAATGTCAAGTTCAAGTTAAATGTCGCGATGAATATCAGCTGTCACATACGGACGCCATTTTACCTTTTCTTTCAGATTGTTTGACGGTATTACGGAGGGCGTCGGTCTACCAGTTTCAGAACAACGTCCGCTTGGCGGTTCTAGATGAGAATTGTCGGGAGATCGGCCTGACATGCATCGTGTTTTATCACGGCATGAGTTGTAATGTAATGTAATGTAAAAAAAAAGAACAGATTAGGGTGACGAAAAGTCAGAGGACTGCAAGGTCACCTAACATAGTCAAAAACATGTTACGTTAGCTCAGAAATGTAACTAATATGGGAAAGATGCGGTGAATAGATGAGTTTTCAGGGCTCGACGGAATGAATGCAGGGTTGACGCAGCAGTGATGGTTGACGGCAGACTGTTCCACGCCCTGGCGGCAGCGACAAGAAACGCTCGGTCACGACCTTCTAGTAGCTGGTACGACGAGCGCTGGCGAACTCGATGATCTCAGACGCTGTCTGGGCTCTATTCGAGCGACTTGTTGTAGTTTGGTCGGACAGGTATGGTGGTGCCAGACTATGTTGACACTTGAACGCAAGGACACATTTCCTGGATTCGTAGCTGTGTAAGTTGTGAGTCGTGAGCGAGCGCCTCCTTGTTTTCATCGGTATCAGTTCATCATCAAGTCTAGAAAATTTACGGACTTGGCCAACATCTGGGGCACTGACCAATAACCTAGAATCGCTCCTGACACGTCCATAGGATAGACGGACAAGCTATGTACGAACTATTCTACGACGGATTTGATATCGTATATGCCGCTGGACGTTCTGAATCGCAGAACAAGAGGTCAAAGTAATTTGACAAAAAGCGCCTCACGGGGGGCCAATTCCCCGGTTAGGGGTCACCCCAGGGGTCGAAATTTGTACCATTGAATTCCTGGGGTAGGGGTTCCTATTAGTGTTCCAGAGTAACTATAGGCCTAGGATGCACCGTTTGGCCACAGTGCACGCGCGTGACAACC
>Ga0209149_1002354_pt1 | contig 10542 bp, 6 predicted proteins | sample WorMetTyACAVOLI2_FD_187423 | JGI IMG/M metagenome (GOLD analysis project Ga0209149, IMG submission 187423) | Marine gutless worms symbiont microbial communities from Max Planck institute for Marine Microbiology, Germany - Olavius algarvensis... ...
AAAGCGCCTCACGGGGGCCCATTCCCCGGTTAGGGGTCACCCCAGGGGGTCGAAAGTTGTACCGTTGAATTCCTGGGGTAGGGTTTCCTATTAGTGTTCCATAGTAACTATAGGCCTAGGATGCACTGTTTGGCCACAGTGCATGCGCGTGACAACCAACCAACCAACGACCAACGACGTCACGACACAGCCTATCTCAATAAGCGCCTCTTTTACTAAAGTAAAGTGAGGCGCTTAAAAAGTATAAGTAAATAAGTAAGCAAAAGACCTATGTAAAAGATGTATATACCGCCAAAGTCTATAAAAGAATCAGAGCAGTATGCAATTTAAATGTTTTGTTTTTACTTCGGCATATGGTTTTTGTTTTTAGATCGCTGTTTTTTGCCACATTCAGTTGGCCGATGTCACGGAACTTCCTACCGATACTTCTATAATTACGAGACCGAGCGGTGTGAGGAGTTTGTCTATGGTGGTTGTCTGGGCAACGACAATAAATTTGATACTGTTGATGAGTGTGAAAAAGCCTGTGTCAAGCCACACAATCCAGGCATGTATTGGTGAATTTTGTGCCTTGTATATGGAGTCATTATATAGAGTTCGTTTTGTTATGAAGTTATAATAAAAAGTTTGTGAAGACAGTAGTTGATAAACAAATGGAGAAGATTAATAATTACTCATAACAGATTGATAGTGAGTGAGTGAAGGAGTTATTTTTGATGAAGTTGGTGTCAGCTTATCTCATTTTGGTCTGAAGAAGGCCATAAAACGGGTTAGATTCTTGTTGTAATAATGTTATAAAGTAGAATTTCACAAGTGATTTTCTGGTAAGGCTTAAACAACAGAACTGAAAATAGCTGTACATTTTTGTAACCGTGTGATATTGATATTATATTACATTGTATTATATTGATATTACACATTTACATCAATTTGGCACTACATGTAGATTGCTAATTATACAACGTGTTCGAGGTACCTATTTTATCATTCAGAAATATTGTTTTGCACGTAGACGTCTGCTCACAACCAGCAAAGGCCGGTCCTTGTTACGGAAACTTTGCACGTTGGTACTTTGACTCTGCTAACGACAGCTGCATGCCGTTCACGTACGGTGGATGTAAAGGCAACGACAATCGATACAACAGCTTAGACGAATGTCAGACTCACTGCACGTCGTCTGTTCTCCAAGGTTAAAACTTCCTTTACACACTTTCTTTCTTTCTTTCTTCTATGGGGTGGCACATGCTCCGTTTACATGCCAGTGCTGAGGCCTGCCACACAGTGTGCAATCCCAGGGATGGGACTGACACCATCAGGCTAGCCTATTGGTGTGTGTAGTGTAGTTGTTGCACGACCTCCCTTTTTAGACAGGTGTCTATAAGGGCTAAGGGAGGGAACGGGAGAGGGAAGTGGAGAGACCTTGTACCATGATATATTTACCCTGCTCGGCCTATAACCACTGTTTCTCTGGTGGCTAATACCTACTGCATGATGGACAGCCTTAGCTACCTGCGCACCTCGGGCCGTGGGCCCTAGGGTCCAATTTAGCGGCGCATGTGAACAGAGCCATCAATGACCGACCAGAGCATACAGCAGGTTGCCATCTGTTTTCAGTGGTTTAAGCAGCGACTAACACTGAGCGTCTCTAAACCCAGCATTAGCCAATGGTCACAGAGTAATGAGGACACCATCGAACCCTCTGTGTCTGCCCGAGATATTAATCTCTGAATATGCATTTGGTTGACCTGCATGTACTGACAAGCCGCCAGAGCCTGGAGTTGAACCCAGACCTCCGGAGCCCGGCGGCCACACAGGCCAAGCGCACTGCAGCGAGTGACTTATGTCACTGCGCCACCAGGGTAGGCCTTCCTATGCACAGCTGAACTGTTTTGACTGTGTAGTTACAAACTTTCATTTTTATTACTAAGTAAGTAAGTAAATAAGCATGCCAGTAAGTAAATTAGTAAGTAAGTGAGAGTATTTCTATTACACAATCAAGCAGTCACAACGTGCTGTGGTCAACCAACTCCCAAATAGAACTGTTTTTGGTAGTCACTTGAATTGTCCGTCACAAGTGCACAATGACAGACCGTTTCTCACATGCTACAGCACAACTTCTGTCCCCAAAACTATTTCGTGTATGGAAAATGATAGATTTGATGTTTTAAAATGAAAATGAAAACACAAGATCAAGATTGTCGATTATTTGTTTTTGAGTGTAGTTAAAATAATGTTGTCCATCGTATTCTGCCAGTTTGAGTATAACACACTATTTGTTTCTATAACAGGAAGTGTCGCAGTGAAGCTTTAGCACCGAAATACTTAGATGCAACTATGTTGACATAATTTACAGGTTTATAGATTTTGAACTTGCAGCTGAAATAGAGAGATTAAACGTATCAGTGTTGACAGTGTGCATGCAGGAGAAAGATCCTGGGCCATGCCAAGCAATGTTCTACCGCTGGTATTTCAATGCCGAGACTGGACTGTGTGAGGAGTTCACCTATGGCGGATGTCTCGGCAATGGAAACAGATTTATATCAAAGTCTGAATGTGAACAGAGATGTGACAGGCTGCTGGTCAAGAAACCTGTCGGTAGGAATTGTTGCACATTATGATCTTGCGTTCAGTGCATTTTCTGTGGAGATAATTGACTAACTGTGACCATGTAAAAATCTGGTGGCATAAAGTAGGTTGCCACAGGAAGTGTAGTAGTTGCAAGTTGCAACATCTTTCAGCAATACACCATACTTCCCGAAAAGAAACGTTATTTAGACAGTTTAGCTGAATTAATTGAACACGGAATGTCAACTAACATTTATTCACAGACTTGTTAACTTTTTTAGAATTATCAAAAATGGAAATAATAAACACATCTTTAATTATGGTGTGCTTAAATGTGTTTATAGATGTCTGTGGCTTTGCCAAAGACTCTGGAACTTGCTTGTCTCATCATCAGAAATGGTACTATGACCGGTCCGATGGCTACTGCAAGAAGTTTGATTATAGTGGATGCGGTGGAAATGACAATCGCTTTGACTCAGAACCAACATGTCGTGAAGCTTGCGATGCTCTTCCACCAATTGGTTAGTAACTTTTTTATTTGTCATTTTATTGATCGATTTGTTGTGTTATATTTTTTACTTATTCTTCACTTTCGTTAAAATTAGTGCAGGTGAGAAAATTATTCACTTCGTTTTCATAGTTAATTCTTTAATATGTAGTGACTAGTGATAAAGTGTGATGATTTGCAGCAGAATGGGTTGAACGTGGATGCGCCAACTGTGAGAGTTCACTTGATTCAGTGATTGCTTTGAATACATGTTGTTCCCAAAACAGCTTCCATTTATGCAGCATTGTTAACTTACGTAAACTTATGATCAGTGCAAAATGGCTGAGTTCTAGCATTTCTTCACTCAAATCATGATTCCGTACAAGACCGATACATTTTGTAAACATTGGCCACATTTTGACAAAAGTATAACATGGTACAACTTTTTAGTACATGTTTTGCTCTTTATTGCTGCCATTTTATGCTACTTATACATATACCATTTATAAGTGATTGCACTCGATTGTATAAATATTGTAGATAATTGCCTCATCCCATTGCAGACAACACGCTGTTCATCAGTGCATTTCATGTCCTTCTACTTTGACAGCAAGACTGGTCAGTGTGCAGAGATGCCGTATGGCTGCAGCTCGTCTGACAACGCTTTTGCCTCTTTGGAGTCGTGCAGAATAGAATGTGCCGAACATCTTGCCAGTTCTGTGTCAGACGCAGCAGCCAGAGGTCTGCAAACACTGGACTACATATATTCATCCTGTTTAACTCTATGTTATTGACAAATGCAACGCTAGTACGCGTTTTGTTTGATACTAAATTTGCTGTAATTCTTTCTTTGTATGTCTGTGTCCAGTTACAGATATCTCGGCGACGGTGACACCGATCGACATGAAATTTTGCATGATGTTAGATATCGGTCCTGGACAGGTCGTCTTCCCTTTGAGAGTAACCCTAAATACCAAATTTTGACCGCGAATATCTCAAAAAACGGTAACTCGCAGCGTTACGTGGCTCGGCGACATCTTTCCAAAAATGTAGGCCTATAAGGAAAAATATGTATTTTTTGTTTGTTTATGCCTGGGGACAGATATCTCGGCCGATCGGCGTGAAAAATTGCATGATGGTAGAACTCTGTACCATACGCTGGTTTCTCCACTTTTGGTGGTGATATCTTTACGGGACTCCTAATAGGGGGTTAAAATGGTTTTTGGACAATTCGTCTTCGACGTAGCTTCAGTGATTTGCGTCATATACAATTGTCCACTCATGCGTGGCCGTGTCATTTATGAGTGGACATCGTTTATTGCGCCGCCGTCGTCGTCGGCTCAGGTGCGATAACCTAGGACATGGTCCTATAATGGTGATCAGGCGTGAGCACTCAGCAATGATCGACCAGATATTCGTTGGAATTGCGAATTTTTCATACACATTTGCATTTGACGCCGCCGTTAATTTTAAAATTTAAAATTTTGATTAGGCTAAATAGAGGCATACAATCAGCGACGGAGATATCGCCCTTGAAAGGGAGCGGGGTGTTGCAAATAGTTTTAACTGCATCTCCGCGTTTGTCGATATGCGTCTTGCTGGCGCATTTGTTTTAATTCTTTCTTTCGGAGTATTCGAATATTCCGGCGATGACGCATTTTATAACTTGATGTTTAGGCCTATGTTACATTATGTCATGAACGTAGAATTCTAGCACCTGGGACCCCCAAGCATATAATTAATTTTTTCAAACAAGTACATTAGTTCTTTGTAATTCGCGACTGATGACTGCATGGCGTCTTGACTTTATTTTACGGATATTCTTGATTATTGTCAAGATAATTATATTCTTGATTATACTTTCCTGTCATTTCGTATACGAAGACTATAGCATTGAATCTCCTATGTACTGTTGCATCCATAATGTGTGGATCATCTGAACTTCTAAGATATGCATATGCATCACATCACTGGTGTCTGAACCAGATGATATTCGAAAGAGTATTCGAGATCGAGAATAAATTGTGGTTACAAAAATTAGAATCATTTAGTAATATGTAGTCCATGTATTTGACAGTGTAAACGCGGAAGTATGTTCATCTGCTATTTTTGCAAGCCATCAATATTTAACGGAGATGATATGACCCATAAGACTGATGAAAATAATTTCAGTTGTGCTAGCAAACATACTCGAAAGCTATTCGAGAGCCACTTATTCTGCCATTAAGAAAGGTTAGTAAATATAATACTTATGTTTATGGAAAATTTGCGTGCGTTGGGGCTGTGTACAGAGCGTTGCCTGCTGCCGAGAGATCCCGGTCCTTGCCAACACTCCATGCTGCGCTGGCATTACAGCCAGGTTGAAGGCCGCTGCATTGTCTTCCAGTATGGAGGATGCGGAGGAAACCGCAACAGGTTTGCAAGAAAAACATTATAGATATGACTATTTTGTCACGCTTAGTAATTATTATTTTGTGTTTTAAACTGTTTGTATTTTATCGCCTATACTTTTATGTTTTTTTTCAGGTACCGTACTGGGCCATTTGGTGTCATTGTGATGTTTGTGAATTTTAGATTTTTAACGGAGGAATTCTGTAGCAAGGCATGCAAGTCACAAGAGAAGACATCGACACCTGTTCGGTCTACCACGTCAACAGTGACAGTGACATCATCCACTGTCAGTCAGACTACCATTACCACAGGTGCCGGCACCACTCCAGCCATCGCAACTAAGAATAGGCTAAGTGGTACGGGAATCACATTCTTTGCTAATAAAAACACTTCATTTTATGTACTGTGTGTTTGTCCATGGCATCAAGATGATTCATTACCTCCACCAAGGCGGGGCTATGTGATCAGGTCGGTTTGTCTTTCTGTCAATCTGTCTGTGTGTGCAGGATTACTTCAAAAGTAATGAACCAATTTTGTTGAAACTTGGTATTATGATTGGCCCTACCAATCGGAAGAACTGATTAACTGTTGGTGGTGATCGGATCCTGGATAGGCCTACAGATTTATGATCACTTTTTCGCTTCCCTCGCCGTTGGGGAATTGGGGATTTTAGGACATTTATTAGCATTTCTCATACAGTCACTGGCCGATTTTCACGGCATTTGGTAAAGTGACTGACGCTGACAAGATGATGAATCCGTAACATTTTGACAGTGATCTGTCGGACATGCAGATCCAAATCTGGATTAATCTGGAAATCTGAATTTGAATCCGGGATCAATGGTTGAGGTTAGATGCCTTGGCGGAGGTTTGTTCTCTCTGAGCACGGTCTAGTTATATCTTTTATATTTTGACTTTAGTAATAACAATTATAATCTTTTTAATCCTTATATGGCCTTTTGTCTGGACAATTCAGATGAGCTGTACCAGAAAAAGACTCGCCAGTTCTGAAGGTTTTAATGGCTCCTGATTGGTTGCTGAACTTTCCCACTCTCGCCTCTCACTGTATGACAGCTGGCTGGCTTGCAGCAGCCACACAGATAAGAGCGAGAAAACCCAACATCCCAACCCACAATTTTATGCTGGATGCCCTTCAGCAGCCACACAGATAAGAGCGAGAAAACCCAACATCCCAACCCACAATTTTATGCTGGATGCCCTTCCTGCCACAACCCTCTCAATTTACCTTGGCTTGGAACTGGCCACAGTATGCTGGACAGCACACTCCGGGTCTTGAATAAGTCGGACCATGGTTGTAGAAAGGAGTAATAGGCGCTATAAATTAAATAAGAAAACCCCCTTTACCTTCGTCCCTGGGCACTGACGTGCCACGATGTAAGATGGGACTTTTCCTAGAGCACTGTAGTAGTTTTGACTGGACGCCCTTTCTGTTGCCACCAGTTAGTTTTACATGCTCTTATTTATGACGCTGGCTGATATACAGTTATCTAAATATGAGATACTTAAGTCATATGTATCGGTAATTAATTATAATCGTTGAAGTTTTGATCCGGGATACTGATGATGTAAACTAGATAAATTCAAATCAATCGAATCAAATTTATTAGTTGACATAAAAATATTAAAAAAATAATATACCAACAGGACACCAAGGCAGACACAGAAGTGCGTTAATGTCAAAAATGTGTGGTCACAAAATGTCTTTGGTAAGAAAGTGTATAAATTTACAAAGTCTGGACATAATTTAACGGTCTCAAAATATTTTAGAGACTGAGTCCCCTAGCCACCCCGGGGCTACGGCCCTGTAACCATTGAGCCAAGGCTGGTCATCATAAACAGGAACAAATAAGTAAGTAAGTAAGTTAAATAGCAAAGACTATGATGCGTAGACGTGTGTCGGCTGCCGCCGGGGCCTGGACCATGTTCTTCATATCTTTATCAGTGGTACTTCGACCATCAAAGTCAGACGTGCAAGGAGTTCCTGTATGGTGGCTGTGGCGGAAATGAAAATCGCTTCCAGACGCGCGAGGCCTGTCACAGAAAATGTGCCGAGACAGGTGTGCTCGACTGTGTTATCTACTTTTTGCGGCTGATGGCCGAGTTTAGATAAGTAGCAGATGTTATGTGTGTTTATTTATATAATTTTTATCGCGCGTCAGCATACTGATATTGAGTGATCTCTAACCCCGATTTCAAGGTCACGATATTATTCAACGTCAAATAGCTCGAAAATGGCACGAGATAGAGCTATATTTACAATGGCCAACCAATAGAAAGTCGCGTATGGTCTGTCGAACGGCGCCATTTTCAATGACCTTGAACGACACCTAACCTGGTTTTCAAGGTCACGCCATTTTTTGACACTGAATATCTCGCAAACGGCTACAGACACGGCCATAGTCACTATAGAAGGCAAATAAGAAACCACACCCAAGCTTTCGAATGGCACTAATTTCAATGACCTTGAGTGACCTCTGACCCACATTTCAAGGTCACGATAATATTCAACGTCCAATAACTCGTCTATGATCTCGCCGTGTATGATCTGTCCAATGGTTCCGTTTCCATGTGACCCTTAACGTAGATTTCAAGGTCACGGAGATGCCCTCGACGAATTGTGTGCGCAGCTGACGCACGATCTGTTTGCGATAGCTAAGTTCTTGTACTTTTACATGTAATTTTCTTCCTAGTATTTTTGGCTGCCTTCTGGCATAATGAACGATGATATATTATGGGTGTAGGGATAACGATATAAACGTATTGATATCAGTAAGTTGTGTATTATGTTTTACTGTGAATAATTAATTCTAGACTTTCCCTGGTTTTGTATTCCCGGTCAACCGCAACTTTGTTTCACGGATTCTGGTCCATCAGAATACGTGTAAACGTGTCATTAAAACTTGCAAGAAAACAGAATTTTTCCCTTTTTTGTGTGCTTCACTAACTGCAGTGAGAGGCGCATATTGCGATAGATCGTGTCGTGACGTTGTTTGTTGGTTGATCGTTGGTTGGTCACGTTCATGACGGTGCGTCGTGAGCCTATAGTTACTACTGAACACTAATAGGAAACCATACACCAGGAATTCAATGGTACCATTTTCAACCACCTAGTGTGACTCCTAACCTGGTATCTGAGCTCCCATTTTTGGAATTCTGGCGCACGTATTACTATGACAACTTTTGCGTCAGTCCAGAGGTGTTGTAAAGTAAACAGAGTGGGACTGTCGCAAGTTGATAACACTCAGTGTTGGACTTTGTGTACATCACTCGAGTGAGGCGTAACTTACCGTGTTAGGAGTAGGATATACCATGGTCTGGAATGGTATACACCAGTGTAACGAGCGTATACCACGAGAGACTATGGTATAACCTACTTATTTCATGACCGTCATACTAGGGCCAACATGGGCCTACGAACAGCGCGATAAACTGGTCACGCTTGGTCACGCTTCAGTGGGAATAGGTTATATAATATAATGTAATGTAAATGTCAATTTATATAGCGCATCGTCGCAAAAAAACGCCTCTAATGCGCTCAGTATGGGACATTATCTCACTCCAGACAATGTGTTGAGAGATAGGCGACAAAAGTAGGTCATGAAATATGTTAGGGTAACTTGTTCGTCCGTTTGTCTGGTCGATGTCCAGACGTCTGCGCCCTTGCTGCTGAGGCTGGCGACTGTGTCGACTATCACTCGCTGTGGTACTACGACCGGCCGACTGATCGCTGTCTCAAGTTCGTCTACGGCGGCTGCGGTGGTAACGACAACCGATTTCACTCGCAGGAAGCTTGTGAACTCAGATGCCGCATCAGCAAGTCGACTGTTTCCGGTCTTGGTGGGCCGCGTGACTATTAGATAAACTAACTAGATAACTAAACACCATAAACTAATTAACTTTGTGTTTGCAGATTTGTTTGACATTGTGTAGTGACCGTGCTTGGCATGCAGTGATTGTGGACATACCTGTCGTTTGTATGCTGTTATTATTAGGTCAGTTCATAAGTACGTCATACCTGATGGCTCCAGCCTTCCTTCCTTAACTGAGATGACCAAGGCGCGGCCAAGGTTTCTTACAAGGAAGCCAGGCTTCTCTAAGTCCCCTACCAGATTTTGTGTAAGATAAATTTAAAATTTTGCACCTGTGAAATAATGTACTTTAGAGTAGTAATGTTGTTAAATTACTGCGTTCGATGTAACATGAGAATACATCTCTGTTGAACTGGGGGCAGCGTGAGGACAGTTGATGTTGAGGGGGCGTGGCCCCATGCTCTTTCCAAAGCCTTCGCTGCTTGAACTCCCAGATACTTTTTAATGGATAATAAATTATCTATTTAGATATAAATGTCTTCATCAAAGAAACACGCATAAACGATAGAGTAGTGAGTGTTGTCTAGAGACGACTGCTGTTATTGTGGGCCGGCAGACGTGTGCAGTCAGTGGGCCGACGCTGGTCCGTGCACGGAGTTCGTCGTCCGATGGTATTACGACCATGAACTCGGCAGCTGTCTGCAGTTCATGTATGGCGGCTGTGAAGGCAACGTCAACTTGTTTGAGACGGAAGAAGAATGTCTTCACCAGTGTCCGATTAATGGTCAGGTTATTTTTTGAGTTACTTCAATGCGTGTCGTCCGCGGCAGCCGTTTCGCTAATAAATACCGGTAGTGCATAGACGTATAAGAAATTTTGCTAAGTTTTCTGCAGATAGGCAGACAGCGTTTATTTTCACCATAAAACTACAAGAAGCCCAGCAAGTGCTGGGATAGCCAACCGTCCGTTGGTATTCGTTACATTTTGCTGCCGAAATATCGCAAAGAAAACTCAAATACCTTTAAGAATTTCGGTCAAAAGACAAAGAATCGAAGCTGATCCAATACCACATTGTATACATGAATAAGCGTCCATAACATAGAATACCTATGCGTGAATTTATTTACGGAGTTGTGGTTCTCAATTTTACGAGAGTTCTGGAGGCAGGCAAATACGGTTTTGCCCCTATTAGGGGGTGATGCCCCCAGACTAGGATGATGAAACTTGGCGTCCAGGTAGCGAAGGGATGTCACTTTCATGTCGTGAAGA
>Ga0209149_1002355_pt1 | contig 10541 bp, 7 predicted proteins | sample WorMetTyACAVOLI2_FD_187423 | JGI IMG/M metagenome (GOLD analysis project Ga0209149, IMG submission 187423) | Marine gutless worms symbiont microbial communities from Max Planck institute for Marine Microbiology, Germany - Olavius algarvensis... ...
GCGTTGAATAATCTTTCGGCTTTTTCTCTGGATCACCTCTCAGTTTCATCACGGCATACTAGAGCCTCCAACGAAAATAAATTTGTGTCATTGCCAGTTCGTACTGGTGTCTTTAAATATTCATTTTTTCCTCGGACCATTACTGATTGGAATTTCCTCCCATTGGCTGTTCGTCTCTTGCAGTCGATTCAGTCCTTCCACGGGGCTCTGCAGAACTCGGCATCCTCCAACCGTTGTTGATTATCATGACACTCCGGCGGTACGTAACGGGTGGTCTGCGCCCACTGCTGGACATCGCACTAAAGAACCGAAGTCCGCCTCACCTATAGCCTAAATCAGGTTTAAGTGTAAGGTAATCTGAAACTTCGGTACTAGTGAAGCTCTTTCAGACAGCTTGAGAACGATTTGCGGTACGTTTATAATTTTTAGAGCTGTATAAATTGGATTGCTTGCTTGCACATACGTTAATGCCTACATTATAAATAACTATCAATACGTGGGTCATGAAAATGACCGGGGAAAACTGTTGACTAAAAGTCGCGTTACAACTGACAGCTCGGGTCGAGGAAAATCGCGCAACGGCAATCGATTATGACGATTAGTATTGTTGGTGGACCTTCAGTGACTTAACAAGACCGGTATGATCTCTAAATGATCTACGACTGTGAATAATTTACTAAGATACGGCGGCTGCAATGTTCGAACTGATGCTGACGGATAGACCTGCGTAGCTATAGCTGTAACTGTAAGACGAGGGCGTGCGGCGTCTGTGGGCGCTGCGTACGTGGCGCTCTATTCTGTATTCCGATGCCACTTTGAACGGACTGTCTAGAAAACATGGCATATTTTTGTCAGTTTTTATGTTGCCTCGTTATCACATGTTCGTTGTTTATTAATCCAGGTAAGATGGATGTAGATTACATCCTTTAGTGCTTTGAACCTTCAAGAATATCGCCACTGCGATACGAAGCTGGCCCGCCTCCTGTTCGACTTTGGCGTCATACCACAGGTGTTGTTAACACAATGGACGACAATTGTTAACAACAGATTCCGACCGTCGCACTCTGGTAACAACAACTGTGGTCTGACACCAAAGTCGAACAGGAGGCCGTATTAATATTCAAACATAACAGAATATATCTCAATGGGTATCTGGGGATGATCTGAATGCGATGACAGAATCAGCAGTGTCAACTTCTGTATAGTGTTCCATGGGGCTATCTTGCTTAGTTTACGAGATATGACCACGGGATGGACGATGAACAGAAGACAGACGGACGACGGACCGACCGCTGTTGGCAGGCATCGCACATCTGGCCCTTGATGTGGGCTAGCAATAAGCCGGCTAAACAAAAGCCCAAAGTGTTTTGAATTTTGACATGCTTGAACCACGTGCGTTGTGGAAAATAGGCTCATTTTATAAATGCTGTATCATATAAGTGCTATTTGGTTCATAAACATTTTAATGAATATAACTTATGCTAACATTGCAGAATTAGCGTCAACGTGGTCGGAATGGTGGACTTACGAAGGGATATCAGGTTCGATGCTATTTTCGCGTCGAGTACTATTGCTAGTTTTTAACTACGCTTGAAATATTATGACAAGTATTTTAATGCAAACGTTTATTTACTATCACACCGTCACACGGTGTCAGTGATATTTGCTGTTTTTAGAAGTGTCATTCTGAGCTCTTACAACTGCAATTAAACTTCTATGGACGTTTTTAACATTAATAATCATTAGACACGAAAATGATTTACATAGGCCCACATACAAAGCCTACAAACAGAGAACATATATTCAGAAGTTAATTAACAACGAAGCCAAATGTAAAACTAAATGTAAACCAAAATACAATGTTGTAGAACGGGTTAACCCTTTAATGGGCACAGGGAATTACAGTGCACATCGAATAAGCCCCGCCCAGTCCCCTCCTCGCTGTACCAAATGTAACAGCCCACCCATCAACGACCAGTGTACCAACTTCATATTATTCGATATGCACTATAATTCCCTGTGCCCATTAAAGGGTTAAAACACTAATATACATTGAAGAAAACAGTGTAGTATTAATTTATACTGTAGCAGAGTTGTAATAAATAAACAGAGCCAGAAGATGGTGAATCACAGTAGGCCTACAGTACAGTACAGTACAGTACAGTAGTTGTGAACCTTTAATGAACAAGAGACAGATAAGAATATTCTGTCACCATTTGCACGACAGTAACAAACGTAGTGACAGTGTCACGACTTGCCAATTCGTCTTGGTGACATCGATACAGCTGCTGTTGCTGCCGGGCATGTAAGATCGCACGCAGTGCAGCTGAGTCGTCTATATACAGATGACACTATGACAGTGACATGTCCATTGACTGCAGTGCTACAGCTCCGGACTGTGACTGATATAGACCTTTCTTATCGCCACAGCCGCAGATGACCGTTTATTACTCTAGCGACGAACACCTCGCGCCAGCGTCGTCCACACTCACTGATTCAACGCTCCGTTTTGGTGAATTCTGAGAGTGTCATGCTCGACTAAGTCGACTTCGGCTCTCCCACCTACTTTTCAAATTCTGGTTCCGCCAACTCGGCTAGTCGTTCTGATGTTCCTTTCGATGACCTGTGTTTTCTTAAGTCGCTGCATAGACTTGCTTGCCCATTCAGCTTTCACAGTTAGTGCATTTTACGACTAGAGATTGGCTCGTTCATTGGCGACCGCCCCTTTGGCGCAATCATTAATTTTTGGGATAAACTTATTTGTATAATCAGCCCATAAAGAAGTCACGTGAATTTTGTCAGCAGTGTACCAGAATGCACCAAAACGCTATTTAGATTTTTCGCCGTGCGACGCTGTGCATAGCTAGGCCTATGCTAATCCTAAGGCACTGTGTCTGTATGTCTGCCCACGTCTGTTTCGTGTATTATTTGGAAACGACTAAACATATCCTCGAACTTATTTCACTTTCTGGTAGCTACACTATTCTAGTTTGTCCCCACAAAACATCATGGCAAAATTCCGACGGACTCCCTCTTAACAGAGGCGACGAATGCAGGTGGACTATGAACAATCGCGATTTTCGACGTATATCTCGCTTTATTTCGAAAACGATCCAAAATATGGCCATAATTACAATGGAAGACGAAACTCGTATGCGATCTATCGAATGGTGTCATTCTAATGACCTTGAATGACCCCTAACCTAAATTTCAAGGTTACGATATTCTTCAACGTCAATTAACTCGAAAATGGTATAGAGCTATACTTACAATGGCAAACTAAGTCGTAGCAGTATAATTTAGTACCAGCGAAAGCTGGGAAGTAAACAGGCATATCGCGTGGTGCACCAACCCGTATCACGTGGTTTCGCAGTGTTCGCTGATGGCTGGCTGTCGAGTTGGCTTGCGGAGATCAGCGCCGACTTAAGGGAAACGGTAGCGCATTAGAGGTGGTGCTCCACGACTATGCGCTATACAAATCCACGTTTACTTTACAGTCTATCGAATTCTGCCATTTTCAATTACCTCCAATGACCCCTAACGCATATTTCAAAGGCAAGTGGTTATGCTAACCTTTTTTGAAATTTGATAGATGATGATTATAACTTTGACTTACGAGGTTTAATTTTTAGATTTTGATTGTACGATCAAGCCGAGCAGCTTTTAATAAGCGTTCTTTACATTATTACTGATGTGTAAAATACGTTGCATGTAACGTTCGGCTATCTAATCTGCTGATTAAGCTTGTTCGTTCATGAGGCATGGGCCTACAGTGTATATTCTATTAATAACACGTATTAATCTTCTGTTCGTTTTGTGTAGGTCCTGATTTCTGGGGTCTGGTGAACCCGGAGTGGGTGCTGTGCAGTAAAGGCAAACGCCAGTCGCCAATAAGTATAGACGCAACGAAGCTGCTGTTCGACCCGTACCTCACGCAGCTGCATATCGACCCCAACAAGGTAGGCCTATATTGGCAATTTATGCAATGACTCATAACCCCATTGCTTCGTGAACTCCATTGGTTGAGAGTTCCGGAGCGAGTCACATTCCGGCTGTGCGTTCTGGCCTACCGCTGTCTTCATGGATAAGCGCCGGCGTACCTTGCTGAGAGCCTGCACCGGACATAACGTCGACAGTCGACGCCGTCTGCGTTCTGCTGACTCAACCATGCGGGTGGTACCGTCCACCAGACGTTCAACACTCGGTGACCGTGCCTTCCCAGTGGCTTCGGGCCTTCGGCACGTGCGTGGAACAGCCTGCCGTCGTCTGTCAGGAATGCACCGTCGCTGACGACTATTCCGGTCGTCGATTGACAATGACTAGGCGATCGTGATTGTACTGCACAGTATATCTGTTGTCTGCCCGCGACTACTGACTGTCGGCACTTATGTCGTTTTTGTCTGCTTTTCTTTTTAATTTTGTACGGTGCCCCTGCAATGTCTTTGACGTGATAGTGTCACCTTAATCAGTACATTGTTACTTACTTACTTACTTCTGTTTGCGGGTGGTAATTATTCGAATGATTCGTTCGTCTGTTGCCGACGCGTACTTGTCGGGCAATGGTTTGAATGAACCAGCAGTGCAATGGTGCTGGCGGCCATGAGCGGCCGCAGCGCTGCTGAGCCACCCGGACCACGGGTGTCCTAGGTGTTTCCTCGCCCGTGATAAACTTGACCTCCTTCCCGTGAAATGTATGCTAGCAGCGCCGCGGCGGGGGCTTATTCGGCACATCGTGATTTTTTCGGCGCATCGTGACTTTTTTCGTCGCAGATCGTGACTTTTTTGATTATTGCGCCTTATAAATACTCTTACTTACTTACTTACTTACTCGTGGCACCCACAAACGCGCTACACGTGTTATTGCACACGACTCAACAGATAGCTTTAGCCATAGCGTACACAATGACGTCACCAGGATTTTAGCGAGCGTTACGTTAAACGCTCCGATATTAAGATCGCTTTTCAGTCTGTCTGTTTGTCTGTCTGTCTGTGACGCCATTTAGCTCTATAAAACACAAGTGACGTTTGGCAGAATCTATTTACACCATGAACCTGATAGGCCAGGGATCTGGCTCGGTTGAGAAAAGAATACAGCGCGAAAATATTCGTAACTACTTTTTGTCAGGGGGTACGAAAAGTCGTGATATTCGACCAATATCTTACTCTATCTCAGAAACGATGCAAAATATTATGGCCACAGTTCCAACTTCCAATGGAAGAGGAATAGGAACTCGTGTGCAGTCTATGGAATGGTGCAATTTCCAATGACCTTTAGTGACTCTAACTTAGATTTTAAGGTCCCGATATTCCCCAACGTCGAAAATGGTACAAATGGAACAATACTTACAATGGTCGACCAATAGGAAGTCGTACATGATCTATAGAAAGGCGCCATTTTCAGTGACCTTGGACGACCCCTAATCCATTTCAAGGTCACACTCTCAGAAACGGTACGAGATACAGACATAGTTACAATAAAATACTACAAGTAGCTCTGCTGTCGCAAAGAGGCCGCGCGATGCTTCGTGTCTGTCAGTAGTTAGCTTCAGCAGTACAAAACGTCGAGTAGTCTTTTATTGTTAGTTACGTAGGCTACAAAGTTATCACTGCGTGCAGTTAAATGCGCTGTTCTGTTGTCTTTAGCGTAACGTTGAGGCTTCAAGTTCTTGTCATAAACATTTCATCGTCTTCTCCTGCAATCAACACCGCCGCTCCAGCGATGTGTCATAACTTGCGGAGTAGCCGTTGTCCACCGGCGACCGTGTTGTGACAACACCTGGCATGTTGCAGCGTTAACAGCAGGCATTAAAGCCAGATATAGGCTCATAATCGCGATTTCTGCCTACCCCACCTGCATTCGACGCCCCCGTTAGGGGGGTTCCCGTCGGAGTATTGGTGTACCGTTTGGCGTGGAAAAACTAGAATGGTGTGGCTACGCAAAGATTGAAAAAATTTGATGACACGTTTATTCGTTTTGACAGAATTTATAAACGTGACGGACACACAGACACACAGACAGACAGACAGACAGACAGACACCGCATGACGGCATAGGCCGCGCTTATACATAGTATCGCGCGGCAAAAATACACACGCCCTACTCAAGGGTGCTATGGTGCGACTAGTGTTCTTTAAAGATGTGAGCTAACAAAAGTGGCCTCATTATGTTGGGGCATCATTGCTATTATTCTATTGAACGGTTTTGCAGGTGAGCGGTACTCTGGTAAACACAGGGCACGACGTGCGACTCATCCTAGATGATCTCGGCTCAGGCAACGTCAACATCACTGGAGGACCTTTGTCGTACATGTACCGAGCCAGCGAGATTCTCTTCCACTTCGGCTCCAGCGAACACCAAGGATCCGAACACGCCATCAATAATATGACTTTTGCTGCCGAGGTCACTGTTATAACTACTAGTTCGTTCAAGTTTCTGAGCTTCATGGTGGCATATCGTTAATAGCAGCTAGCCGTTTGATGTAGGCGTAATGGTTAGAATGATCAGAAGGTTGCAAGTTCGACTCCCGGCCGTTTGTTGTCATGTAACGACTTTTCGCAAGTCGCACGCAAACATGTGACCGTTGGCGATCTGGCTTTAGTAGTGGTCTTAATCAACGAAGTTGCGCTACGCCCAGCCCGGTTAGTACCTGGATGGGTAACTGCGATAAACCATCATGTCGATGCAGAAGCAGCCAACCCAGATCTACTCAGCCTGGCCATCACTGCGGCTCATTTCCGACATGAAGTTAGGAGGTTAATAATTTAACAATAACGTGTTGTATGTTGAAAACGACGCTTAACATCTTCACATTGTCATCCCTTTGGTTTGAAAATATGTCGATGTTGGGTTTGAAATATGTCGATGTTTTAACTTTACTAGGCTACAGCTTGCTGCAGATGCAGAGGTTTATAGATGTTTCTTTTTTTTGTGTTATTTGCAGATACAAATAATTGGGTATAATTCAGAGTTATGTAACAACATGTCGCACGCGCAAGTTTCGAGCAACGGAATCGTGATTATATCACTGCTTGCACAGGTAAAAGATTTCTAATTTGTTCTAATCTTCAACTTACTAAATCATCATGTCGTATTTTCAAATGATATCGAAAGCACGAATTCTAGTTTGTTGGCATACCTTTTGCACATCACACGCTTTATGTATATGCAAATCATTATCTCATATCATCTTTATTTATTTATTCAGAACCATTACATGTAGAATGCAGTAAGAAGATTCTTAACAGGACAGCAAGGTGGATAACCATTAAGTAAGAACAGATTATTTTCTATTAAACAGTTAAATACTTATAAAACATACGAAGTGCTAGTTTTAGGCTAAGTTAAACACAAGAAACTTTGCGAAATCGACCTGTAGGCCTAGCTAGGCCTTCTATAGAATGCTTAGAACTATGTAAAGTAGGCCTATACTGAAATCAACAAGTGGCAAAGCCTTCCACTCTGTTGGAAAAAATAATTTCTTCGGACATTAGAATTACAATGTTTCTTGTACAGTTTATATGGGTGCAAGTAGTATCGCTGTAAGCCCTTTGGCGCTGTCTCTGTGGCTCACTGAGCATGGAGTTGGAGAACACATTGGGCGAGCCTCCATCCTCCACACAGTCGCGTTCTTCGCGCTCTTGGTGACATCATGAACAGTAATGTTGTCACGACGATGTGTGACAGTAAGACAGTGTACAAATACAGTGTCTAAGTATCGATGTCGATGTTGTGTAGATCGGCAATGCACTAAACTCTGAGTTCAACGTTATCGCTCACCATTTCAAGATGGTTCGATACAGAGGTACCATACAGCATCTAACAACAGGAGTATGAATAGCAATTATCAGTACGGCGGAAATATGTGTATTAGGCCCTACTTTTAACAATTAACGATAAAATTTTAAATTGGTTTTTGAAATGCTATTAACATTGCAAATATATTACGATTTGCCTCATCGTATAAGAAGCTTAAGATGAGCATTTGAAAGACAATCTGGATCTGAAATAGGACGTATACGACAGTTCTACGAAAGTGTGGTACGCCACACCATAGCCTACCACGCCGAGTCGGTCAGTTTTTTTCAGTGGCGTACGAACCAGTTAGGGAGTGCACACAACACAGTGCAACATACACCCCCAATATGAAATGCCTGTGGCCTGTAGGCCTGTACAACTCTTCCGGTAAAATATCGTATATTATATGCCTTTTTCATAGTTCTGCTGTGCTGTCATGCAAACCAAGACGAATTTCTCGGTACGCCACTGCAATTTCTATAGCACACAACCTTATTAAATTAGAATTACACCCTTCTTCACAAGTCAGCTCCGCTATATGCGAGTCAGTTTCTGTAAATCGCGCAGAGCTTGTGTTTAGGCCAAGAAGAGATCATACGCCACTTGTCGTTGTACAAACTGCTGCCTGCCACAAGCGACTACATGACGTATGAGGGTTCGATGACTCAGCCGGGCTGCCAGGAAACAGTCACGTGGATCATCATGAACAAACCTCTCTACATGAGCATTCACCACGTACGTCTGCGTCCTGCATTCTACATTATTCAGCTGTCGTGTGTCTTTTGCCCTCTCCGACTACCACACGACGTATTCGGGAAATGACATGCAACAAAATGTGCATGTCTGAAACGTAAACTGTTCGACCCGTACCTCACGCAGCTGCATATCGACCCCAACAAGGTAGGCCGCGGACGTGTCAATTTTTTATCGCGCGATATTGATACAGCAATTCTGTCCGTCCGTCTGTTACGTTCCGGTATTGTATCGAAACGGCTTAAAACATCATCATACTTTCTTCAGCAGTCTGGTCACACTCTGCTCACACAAGTCAGGTCGATGTGCAGTCAGACCTGTAGCCATAAAAATGCCAGTGGGGGCGGGGGGCTCTGCCCCAGACATGGATGTACTGAACCGTCACCCCGTCCCACACATAGGGGTCCGGGGGTATTACCCCAGGAAAATTTTTTGAAATTTTATGCGCAAAATCATGCAGTTTTGTGCACTCTTGCATGGTAAGCTTAGGCCCATGTCAGACGATACACTAGTTGCTCGCGTTTTGCTGCGCAACTTGTTGCGCAGCAAAACGCGCGCAACTAGTGTCTCGTCTGACATGGGCCTTACTGCTCAAGAGTTGTACATTACCTTGGTAGTAATTAATAATTATATGTAGTTCGGGTTTGGGCGTTCGCATCACACTAAAGGTTTCACCTGATAACTTAGTCATCAGGTGAAATATTTAGTATTATGCGAACGCCCGACACTAAACGTGGAAAGTTGTGCTTATTGTATTTTCATATTTTATTCTAATTTTTCTATCATGCTGATGGTGAATAAAAGATGTTCACGCTGTACCATCCGGCTATTCCTATCCTCAGTATCCTATCAGGAACTGCATGTCCGAATGAAAATGGTGACTCAAACATCAACACACCAGTTAACAGTGTACATCAGTGTACATCACTGTACCGCCTGCACATTCAAGTTCTACAGCTTCAAGCGACGTGATTCGCGCCTAAAAATGTAACAAACTCATCCAAGTCTAACGTCTGCGTAAGATATAAATTCGACGCGCGTCACAGCACTCGTGAGTGACGACAGTCGGCAAGACGCTAAACTGCCTGTGTATAGCCTATCATTAAACTGTCTAGGCGTAATTGTTCCGACAAAGCATGGGAGGAGTGTAATAGGGAGTGCAGTGTGCTACTGGGAGCATCTTCCTAAATGCCATTAAAATACTTGGTAACATGGGCTTCCGTGGAGGGCTCAAACCTTTGGTGGGAGGGCTCAAGCCCCCCTCCAGCCCCTCTCCCCGCTGGCTACGGGGCTGTGTGCAGTTGAACTCTACCATGCGCCTCGTCTCTGACACCCTCCGTTCTACACCTCTCCCATGGCTTCCAGTGCTCTCCAACATTGAACCGCCAGCCCTACAAAGGAAGGCTGCCACTGACAAGCTGGTGGAGAAAATCGTCAAACACGACAGTTAGCCAATCCAGCCTGATATCCTCAACCCACCATTTCTACGACTGACGTCCAGGAAGACACTGTGGCTGGACTTGCAACCAGCTGACATCAAAAGTCGATGGAGGCATAGCTGGAAGTCGGCTCAGGTGGTCATAGTGTGGGACCCCACACAGTAACCGGGTTTTGACCTCCCTCGGCAACAGTGGTCTCTGCTGAACCGTTTTGGCACGGAACAGGGACACTGCGGTGCCTGCAGAAGGAAATGGCGACTTGCAGACTCTGATCTGTGTCCTTGCGGCGAGACTCCTGTCCTCTGACAAAGCTGAATGGCGGCTTATCCAGGCTGCACTCTGCAGATGAATACGCTGTTTCCTGGCTGACCAATTATGGTTCATGACACGCATACGAGGTAGCACAATCATTCTATAGTTCTCCCATGGCCTACTGTCATCCTGTGGTGCGGATCAGCTCAACAACGAAAGAATATCAGCGTGAAGGAACTGGTACTTATGGATCATCGACTGGCAGTATCAGACAGTGTAACGTGCCTTGGAATTCTCATTGA
>Ga0209149_1002356_pt1 | contig 10538 bp, 5 predicted proteins | sample WorMetTyACAVOLI2_FD_187423 | JGI IMG/M metagenome (GOLD analysis project Ga0209149, IMG submission 187423) | Marine gutless worms symbiont microbial communities from Max Planck institute for Marine Microbiology, Germany - Olavius algarvensis... ...
GTAATATCCTTGGGCAAGATATTTACACCCACTCGCCTAGGTTAAACGGTTCAACTGGTTAAGTGCTCTAGATTAAGCTCATCTAGAAATGATCGAGCTTTTATGAGCACTATAATCTCCTTGACCATTGACCTTTTTGACCTTTAACCCTGTCGGAGCCTACAGCGCCTCTATTTTCATTCCTACGGTGTTCGCCACAGTCATCGCTTTGTCCAAAACACTCCATGCATGGGAAAGATGAACCCGCGTGCCAACTGCCAGTAACATACATATGCACACACACGCAACGAATTTTATACATTAAGATTAGATCTGTTCAGTTTTCAGGAACGACCAACACGACCGCCGAACAATAATCTTTTTTATATGCATTTCCAGGATTTTTTAAAAACTACACTGTGTGCCAAAAATGAGACTCGCATAATCTTGAATATCTTGTACAGTTTTAAGTCTATTGCAATGAAATTTAGCAGGTGATATCCTGATGACTTTAGCTATTAAATACCTACATAATTTGCCACCTCACCTTGGTTATGTTTCTACACTACCTGACATTATACAAAAGCCGTCTCAAGTGTCAATGCTTCAGCTCGTCAATGTCGCGTTTCAGTTTTAGCGTAATGTCAGGTAGTGTAGAAACATAACTAAGTTGAGGTGGCACATTATGTACGCGTGACGCGACACCGGCGACTTGAAGCAGCGCCTCATTGACACATGGGAAGCATATAACAAAATGTCCTCAACGAAGCTGTTGGTCAATGGAAAAAGCGGTTATGTGCATGTGTGAAGGTGAAAGGACACCACTTTGAACATCTGCTAAAATGTCGGTTCTTTTCAGAGGCACCGGCTCTCTTCAGAGCCACCAACAGTCTACTGAGGAAAATTCGTTATGTTTCGCGTCATTTCCGTCGCAGTTATTTAAAAGTAAATAAAGTAAGCAAATGTGAGAAGACAAGGAAAGTTGAATATGCACATAATTTTTGTAAGTGTGCTGATGCTGTCAAAATCAGTCCATGCTTGACGAAACTATAGCTTGCCAAAGTTGGCTCGTTTTTTTGAGAAACAGTGTATAACTATTAACTCGCCTGGTTCACACGTGTGTTTGTTTGTTTGTTTGTTTGTTTTGGCTGTCAACAGCTATCATAATAAAACTTTCGGAATAGATGAGCAATGCTTCTTGGATCATGCCGTCAAATTTTTCGCCAAATTTTGCCAAAATCCACATCATTAGGCCATAAAATGTACAAGAAGCTCAGCTGTCGCAGAGAGACCGCGCGATGCTTCGTGTCAATGAATCTCTAAATCACTCAAGGTCACTCGAAATGACACCCTTCAGTGGGGAGAGTGTAAACTTCCCTGTTAGTATTTCATTGTAACTATGTCTGTATTTCGTAGCGTTTCTGAGATATTAAGCGTCAAATAATGGTGTGACCTTGAAATATGGATTTGGGGTCGTTCAATATCACGGAAAATGGCGCCGTTCAATATACCTTGTACGACTTCCTATTGGTTGCCCATTGAAAGTACAGTCCTATCTTGTTCGAGTTATTTGTTAGAGGTCACTCAAGGTCATTGAAAATGGTACCATTCGAAAGCTTGGGTACGGTTTCCTATTCGCACTCCATAGTAACTATGGCCATATCTTGCATCATTTTCGAGATGAAGCGAGACACTGGTCGAAAATCGCGATTTTTTCGTTCCCCATGTATTCAACGCCCCCGTTAGGAGGTCCTCGACGGAATGTTGCCATAACGTTTGGAGTGAAAAAAAAACAATGATGTGGCTACCCAATGGTGGAAAACAAGTTTGATTATATATTGGCCGTTTCGACACAATGCTGGCGTGTGACAGACAGACCGACGGACGAACAGACAGACATCTTGCGGCAGCATAGTCCGCGCTATGCATAGCATCACGCGATAATAATTGAGGGCCGAGATATGCTTTGCCTGCAGGTATTATTACTTGTTGCTATTTTTTTAAATAAATGCTGTACGTGAATGAAAGAGTGAAAGATTGAACGTAAATTGGCGATGTTGCAGATACGATTATTGAGATATCGTGTATGAACGACACAGGATGCTGCTGGGTTCACAATGAATCCTGCGCCGTCACGTGCGTTAACGAAAGTAAGCAATCTCGCCATCTCACGTTTGACAAGTCGTTGAGGGACTGTTTAGCTCATCCGGCCTATAAGGCCGCATGCAGGGGCGTCTACTCCATATAAACGATGGAGCAAATGCACCAAGGAAAAAGTAGGGGGAGCGTTTTTGCAGAAACTTAGGGGGGGGAGTGCATTAATTATTAATGCACTCCCCCTAAGTTTCTGCGAAAACGCTACGAGAAGGCATCCAACATGACGGTCATAATTTGATGTTTCATTTCCTGAAAAGCTTCTGAAGATCGTTGTTACCAGAGGCGAAATTCCGCCCGGACCCGCTTGGGGAGCTAAAGCACTCCCCCAGACCCCCCTAGCCGCAATAAGGGGGCCTACTTCTAAGGGGAGGGGAAAGGAGAGGAAGGGGAGGGGAGAGGGAAGGGGAGGGAGAAGGGAACGGGAGGGGGAACTTGCTCCAAGGTGTTAGGGGGGATAGACGCCCCTGGCCGCACGAGCTATTGTCATGGTAGAGCATCCGTCGTCTGTCCGTCTGTCCGTCCGTCAACAGTTCACATAAATCGCTTCTTCTGTTCATAGGTTTCAACCGATCTCGGTTCTGTTTATTTTGTCTGATGGCCTTCCCTAACGGTCATGCAGCTTCTACACAGATTGTGTTAATTACAATTGACAAGTGAGTCGTGGACCAGTTAAGATTGTATTTCTTTGCAATCGCCGGATAAGCTACAGACCCATTGGGCCTATCCTTTTCTTTCAGTGTTACATATCTTCGCCGAAAGATACATGGGGAATCAAAAACAGTAGACACCTCGCACCATCCTCCCTATATGTAGTCTATGCATATTGTCCATTTTATAGTACATAGGATTTTATGATACAAACTCTTAAACGTCATCGGTTTACGCCACGTTATTGGTTTACGTCACAGCAAGAAAAATAATATTCACTTTTTGTGTCTTCGCCAGGCCAGAGTGGCAGGCGGGGCATAATGTTCTCACGTTGTCCGTTTCTTCGTCCGTTCGTTTGTTTGTTTTTTTACCAAATGTGAACACGATATTTTGAAAGCGAATGAACCGATTTTGGTTCAAATCGCACAGGTGGTCCGCAGGGCAGGGGCATGAAACGATCAACTTTGGGGTCACTAGGTCAAAGGTCAAGGTCACACGATGCCGAAATAGGGCACAAAATCCGTTTCGGAGAGATATCTCAAGAACTATCCGACGAACTTTAATCAAACCTGGCAGGCGTATATTACGGTAAAAGCCAATCTGTGTCACAACAATTTCGATCCAGGCCACATGAGGCAGAAAATAGATTCGGAGGCCTGGCGGAGGCATCATTCTCGACCCACGGGTCGAGTAGCTTTTCTAGTCGTCTATCAGAAGGGTTGGGGTGCGTTCGCTGATTCCGATATACATTCCATCAGGAATTTTGGACTATTGTAATAATAAAAATACACACTTTTTATGTTCTCAGTTACATCAATAGTTGGCACTTAGCACAAAGTTATAAGTTACTGACAATATCGGTTTAGATTATCAAATTGATAGTGGCGTTTGCTGCAACGTCTGGTTCTTGTGTGACGTTTTAAATCTGATAGATGACGCTAACACCAATGCCGTCTATGATGTCGTTGTCGACAAAATTAATACTATATGATAAAATGAATAATTAAAGGTTTTAAATATTCGAAAACGGTAAACGCGTTCAAACTCGGGTGCAAACTACACTGGCGCTCTGCGGCGAGAATCCAGAACAACTTCTGCCTTGTATTTACCTGCGCGCCTCGGCACAGAGGTGGAGTATAGGTGCGAAGGTATTGTGATCATCGTGTGTGTGTGTCCGCCTTTCCGCAAGATAACTCACGAACGTATTGATGGTTGTCCATCAAACGTGGTAGGCATCGGCAAGGGGTGACCCTCTAGAAGTGTTTAAATTTTGGTGTTGATCCGATTCCGGATGTGGATCTATAGGATCACTTGTCCATCTTCCTTAACAGTACGAGATAGGACATTTTACGACAATTTGAAGCATTTCTCATACAGTACCTGATCGGCCGCTTTTCACCAAACTTACGAGAAAGAGGACACATCTATGAATTTTAGCGTTGCCCCGAATCCTAATCAGTCCGGATATCTGGATCGATTTCCGTATCAGGATCGGAATCTCGGATCACTTTGGTTTTGTAATACTAAATGTCGGAATAGACGGCAACGCGAAGGTTTGTGTCCTGCTCTCGGACACAGTTTAATTTTAATCCGTTGACAGATGTGAAATACTAATCTCCTCGTCTCTCAAAATGTTTTATACTGTCACGTTGGCACCGTCCATTAAATGTCAAAAACAATTCACTTCACTTCACTTTATTTCAATAGCAGGCAGAGCCCATGAACAGTGAGAATATAATAGTGTAAAAAAGGAAAAAAGGTTAAAAAAGAGATAGGACATTTTACGACAATTTGAAGCATTTGTCATACAGTGATCGGCCAGAGATTATATCTCCAACACACTTTAAGTAGTTAAAGGAATGTGGGAAAAAGAGCGCAAAAATGGCTGTCTTGTAATTGGTGAACAAGAATCGAATTGTTTTAAATTGCGTTTTAAACTAGAAATCAATATGCATCACCTCCGCGGGGCAATGCAATACCGGCAGGCCCCTTGAGCGATGTTTTGAGCGATTTTTACAAAATTAGGCATGTCCCAGGTCCGCAGCCTCACGAAAAACTTCACGGTTGTGGCTTTAAAAATGTAAGCTTACAGGCGTCAAAATTGCCAAAATTGGTAATTTTTGGTACAAATTTTCCCCAAAGGGGTATATTCCCTTAAGCGATTTTTACGACATTTGGCATGGGGAGGAACTCAAAGGCCCGCATCCTCATGCCAAATTTAACCATTGTTACTTTTAAAATGTGGGCTTACAGCCCCAAAATCGCTGAAATTGGCAATTTTTGGTATAAATTTGCCCAAAAAGGGTATAATCTCTTAAGCGATTTTTAAAAATAAAATTTGGCTTGGAAGAAAGTCCCAGGTCCGCACCGCACCTTCACACCAAATTTCACCGTTCTGGCTTTAAAAAATGTGGGCCATACAGCCTCAAAATCGCGAAAAATCGCAATTTTTGGTATAAATTTGACGCCGTGGGTAAATTTTGGGGGTCCACAAAAAAGTTGAATATAGATGCACAACTGCAAGCCTTCCTCTGTGCAATGACACCATAATTGTTTTGAAAATTACGCTGCATCATAGCGTTTCCGTAATCACAAACTTCGTCATTCCAAAGCGTGACAAAAAACACACCAAAAACATCACACTTTTTCGTCTACAGCCGGCGCGCGACCCACGATCCTCACCATACTTGGCATGGTGATAGAGGAGGTTCGTGCCATTTTTGCACCCCGGTAACATTTTTTTATCCGATCAGTAGTTTCGCCGCTAGGGGCGAAAAACTCATTTTTTGACCACTGCACCACTGAGTAAACGCTATATAACTTAATAATAATAATAAATATAAACGTAAATATAACTTTATTGAGTCTAAAGTGTCTCTATGAACGTCTGTTGCAGCTGATATACCTGAAACCACAACTGTTGGTAAGTAGGCTGGACATTGTTTTTGTGTTTTTTTAAAATTAATTTATTTCATATATATTTATTTTGTGTGCTTTGAGAATGCCTCAGCCAAGTCGTATATAGTTCTGCGCATGTTAAGTTCGTATTTCCCAAAAATGTTTAAACTCCTCGGAGTTCACTTATCGCAGCTCCTGGCTGGAACTTTGCCTCACTTGGCGGACTTCTCTTAACGCCAAAGAAATGGCGATGACGATGCCTAAGATGACGGCACGAAAGAGTAGAAGATGGGTTTGAGAGATTTACTTACTTAGTCTTTCGTACCATGGATCTACTAACGTACGCTAACACTGCTGCTACGGCATTCTGCCGACGTTCTGCAGACATATCCCGCTAATTCCTTACTCACCCGCAGTGTTCAATTTGTTAAAAAAGCAGTGGGGGTCATTTCGACCCGAAGGGTCAAAACCCAAGGCCCGCATGCACAGAGAAGAGCGCTGAGGGTGGGATTTTTGGGGAAGGGGGCAGCGAACCCCCTCCTCACCAGTTTGCAGGTCTGGGGAGCGCTGTAAGCTCCCCATTGGGGACCGGGCTTTTACCCAGAGCTTTTGGGGCATTTTACCGCTCAGGAAACACGTAGGACTATAAACGTACGGTATATTACCAGTATATTACCGAAGCCGATTCTGGTCACCAGTTGTCCTCAACGAGTAGGGCTTAAACCCCCTAACCCAGGCAAATCGAACCCCAGCGGGCACACAAACGTTTAGTAAACGTCTTTATAACGTTTACGATTGCGTTTAGAGTAGGTTCAGAATGTCCGTTTATCGAACGTTTAGTTTTAGTTAAAACGTTTTCTTAACCACTTCTAAACGTTACGTAAACGTTTATCGCTCGTTTAAATCTAAACGTTTAGATGTAAACTAGCGATAAACGTTTACGTAACGTTTAGAAGTGGTTAACTAAACGTTTGTGTCCGTTTTAACGTATTCTAAACCAATTCTAAACTACCGATAAACCATGCTGTGCCGGCCGGGACAGTGCTCATCCGCTCCCAGATTTTGTCAGGTTTCCGGTGGGGCGGTTCCAGACGAAAATATTAGGGACCCCTGCCCCTCATTGTTGGTATTTAATAGCAGTGGAATAAGGCATGAAGGTCGGTATCAAATCATATCTTAGAAGTTGGGTCTTGGCAACATGTGGAGACGTACCGCCGGTTTGGGGATGTATGTGCCCCCAATGATCCAATCCAACTTAAAAACTGCCTCTGGGTTTGGACGCGGTTGCAGCGCGATGACGCGTGCGCTGGGTTGCGAGCGAACGTTATACAGAATGTATCGAGTTTGTGAGACGATTCGTACACCACCTACAGTGGTAGGAATGGGCGGGGTTGTGGAAAGTAGCTACGCCAGCCACGCGGTTTAATTGTAAAACCGAATGTCGAATTGCTGTAAGGTTTACTTAAATGAATAAACCTTAAAAACCGATAAACCCATATACAGGGTGCTGCTAAAAACGTACCCCGAAGAAAACTGCAATTTCTCACAAACGGCTTAGTATTTCAGTACACAATTTTCCGTGATTATTTGTAACGGAACTTGTGCGCATTAAAGGTGAAAATTTATAAAATTCTGCTGATCTTTGTGAAAATGGCAAAACCTGAAAGACAGAAAGTCGCCAGTCAGTAACACAGAGATATACCGTCCGTCCTTTTTTACAGTTTCACGCATTTATTAAAGTTGATTACCAGCAAAAAGTAATATCATTAATGACGTCACAGATTACGTTTCGTGCAGTGTTTTGTCTAACCAACTGTTTATAAAAATAATTTTACTGTTGTTAGTACTACGGGTGAGATATCATATGAAGACAAAATTCGCATGTAAACGCTGTGTGATACAAAGCTGTTGTTGCAAAATTTCCTACAAAAATGTGAGGCCTAAATAATCTTAAATCGTCTTAAATAATCACTAACTTTGTGTGCAAAATGCGCTATTTTTTTCTGAGAATATTTAGTTTTCGTTTTGTACGTTGTTAAGTAAATGTTCTGCATTGCTGGCTGGCGACTTACAAAAATCGTACTTTTTATTTCAGATCCTGCCATTTCATTATAGATTTACAGAATTTTATACAATGTGCAGTAATAATGCAGTCAACCATTGAGCATAATCGTACAAAATTTCGTAGTAAAATATCCAGCGAGTTTTGAGAAATTGCAGTTTTTGTTGGGGGAGTTTTCCAGCTGCACCCTGTATAATTATATAGAACTTCAACTCACAACATCGTAACTAAGCTGATCTCGAGTAAACACGGTGAATATGTCGGTGATCGTGATAAATAATCACATTTTAATTTATTTATACTTGATTAGGTGAAATTCTAGCTACCATGTTATTCCTAAACTATGTAGGTTCCACTACACAGCAGAAAGAGATGTCCAATAAATTTTGGTGAATAACGAATAAGTTAATAATTAGGGCATTTATTGCGTAATTGTTTCAGAAATGACCACGACAACCTTTGTTACAAGCACAAGTGGTAAGTATTCCTAGGAATTTTGTTGTTATTTTGCAATAATATGCTGCATACTGACAGCGATAACACCTTTTTCCCTTCAGAATCAGGCTGTTCGCAATAAGATAGCTTCAGGTACTATCGATTTTGATGTTGGATTTTCATGTTTCTTGTATTTGTGCTTCCGTAGCCCATGCTGCACCAGAGTTGGTCATAGGTTGGGTCCATCCATGGGTTGGGCTGGGTTGGGTTTTGAAAAAGTGACCAATGACCAACTCTGTGCTGCACCGGGTGCAATATGTTTTTGCCTCGTCCCTCCCGTCTTCTGTTCGTCCCGTGCCAAATTTTTGTGTCGCTTCGGAAGAATAGTGAACGGATTTCGATGAAATTCGCGGGAAATAATCACTACTACGAAATGATTACATTTTTGGCAAAACTGAAATAGGAATAGGTTAGCAGGATACCACAGAATATTCGAATCGAGTTCAATCGGTTACAACGGATATCGGACAGATGCAGCGGCGGAGGCATCATACGATCGCACGTGGTCTTCAGCTCTCTAGTTATTTTTTTCTGTTTTTGACGTAATATAGAATACTATAAGCACTGATATAAATAAACTATTCACGTAAGTGTAAATAAGAATATCATCACTGCGATAAAAGCTTTTCCGAGAAGGGGGCGGTAGCTTTTTCCACTTTCGTTTCATACCACAGGCATTGTCAACCCAGTGCGACTGTCGCAAGTTGTTGATAACACTGATCGCTGGACTTTGTTTACAGCAGTTGACCGGGTGACCGAGATGTGTGCACGAGACAGACAATGAACGGACGCACGACGGACGGAGAGAGGGACGTCGGCAACCAACGCGTATATGGCCCTTAACGCCGTTTTGCTGCTGTTTTGGATACCATGTAGAAACAATAATGCTGTAACAATCTTCACCCTGTCCCTCTCGGCGCCTACAGCGCCTCTATTTTCACGCACAGGCGTTAGCCAGTCATCGCTTTGACTAAAACACTCCTTGGGTCAAGTGTGTGCTAAGTTTGGTTCCGATCGGCCCAGCCGTTTAGTCACCTATAAGGAGCATACACACACGCATACACACGTAACGAATTTTTACCGCGCGACGCGTATGCATAGCGCGGACTATGCTGCGGCAAGATGACATTGTCTGTCTGTCTGTCCGTCTGTCACCCGCCGGTATTCTGTCGAAACGGCTAACATATCGCAAAATTCTTTTACCATCAGGTAGGCACACCAATCTAGTTTTCCGTACAAAACATTACGGTATTATTCCGACGGGGACTCCCTAACGGGGGCGTCGAATGCAATGGGGTATGAAAAAAATCGCGATTTTTGACCAATATATCGCTATATATATCCAAAATCAGCATTTCGTTAGCTATTTTGTCTGAAATTTTCATTCAAATTGGTTACTTTTTCTAAGATTTATGCAATAAAACAAAAGTGGGTGTTTTTTTCTGAACACAGTGTATAAATGTCCTGCTAAACTGAAATAAATTAAAGCCGCTTTGGTAAGAATAAGCCAATCTAGTTAGGACATTGTTTGCATATTTGTTTCAGGAAATACCACGGACGCCCAACAAGTATCTAATATGTACACTGTGGTTCAAAAAAAACGCGCCAACTTTGGCGGACTATAACTACGACCCAGTTCAGTCGATTTTAATACTTTTTAGCAAGCTGTTTGTTAACGATCATAAAAGTTGTCTGGTGGTAAAATTTTCCACCTCACCGCACATATGTTGCCACTATACCTTGTGAAACACAATGCTCTATTTTGCACTAATTACACTGCTTATCGCAAAAAATGCGCCAACTTCGGATGACCATAACTTCAATAAGCGGTGAGGTGGAAAATTTTACAACCAGACAACTTTTATGATCGTTAACAAACAGATTGCTAAAAATTATTAAAATCGACTGAACTGGGTCGTAGTTATAGTCCGCCAAAGTTGGCGCGTTTTTTTAACCACAGTGAACCACAGTGTATAAATGTTGCGTTTACTACAGGCCTAACTGAGAATGGTTTATGTTTCAAGTTTCATCTCACAAAGTTCAATCGCGTTTCAATAAACTTCACCCATTTTAATAAGTTTTAGTGCTTCCCAAACACTGTCAAGTTCTTCGTTACTGCAAGTACCATTATTGTCAGTCCTGTGTCTCTGTTTGTTTGTAAGCACGGTTTTTGCGTCATTTTGGGACTATTCACGAAACACCACGAATACCCAACAGGCATCATTTTTTGATTCTTTATTTGTATCAGTTCGAAACCCATATAGTAGCAGCAGAGAAATAGAGAATATACAATAATGAT
>Ga0209149_1002358_pt1 | contig 10536 bp, 7 predicted proteins | sample WorMetTyACAVOLI2_FD_187423 | JGI IMG/M metagenome (GOLD analysis project Ga0209149, IMG submission 187423) | Marine gutless worms symbiont microbial communities from Max Planck institute for Marine Microbiology, Germany - Olavius algarvensis... ...
ACCAGCAGGAGCTAGAGGGCTAGAGGGCTTATGTCTCTATATCTGTGTCGGTCTACAAACAGTCCGTACCAGCAGGAGCTAGAGGGCTAGAGGGCTTATGTCTCTATATCTGTGTCGGTCTACAAACAGTCCGTACCAGCAGGAGCTAGAGGGCTTCACTTAAGTGCAATGTACAGCAGAAAACACGCGCAACAGCCAGCTGCGTTGTCTTCCACTGAATCGCCGCCAAACAACTGTCAACAATCAGCTGATTTACTGTCGCCGCCAATCGTCGGTAACAGTCGCCAATGAATGCGCAGCAGAAAACTCAATCGTCAGCTTTCCACTGTGCTTTCGGCTTTACAAATGCGTTATTTTCAAGAAGAATGCAAACGTACCGACTTAATTATAATATTATCAACATGCTTCGAAACATGTTACTGTGTGAATGACGATGATCGTAACGTCAGCTCTTACAGCATTAACAGGGTGACCACTCTCCAGACAATGTCCAATGTCAAGTTCCCTGACACTTCCCGAACGGTTGTGTTAAGTGTTACTCATATCATGCTGGTACTAGTGTAAGTGTCAGTGGTGGGTCTAGGAATGTAACAGTATATGATATGAAACCAAAATGAAATGCACAAACTCAGCAAAGTCAAGAATAGACGCAAATATGCAACTAACACTTCCCCGACATTTAGTAAAATCGCTGACATTCCACTGACAGCTGTCAAAATCCCCGACATTTCCAGGTTTTCCAGCTTTCCAGACAAGTGGTAAGTAACCCTGATTAAAGTCTTGCATAAAAGAAGACGGTACCTGAGCCATCTGCTGTTGTGTTGGTGGTGGTAAGCCGAGGGCGCGGTAGGCACGCACCATGTCAGCGTGTGGCGGCATGTTTGTAGAGAATACGTCCGACGGCTGGGCAACTGACGGACTGGGGAGGCCAACAGCTGTCGGGGGTTGACAGGCAGGCGGTGGACCGGGCCGACGATCACCGGCGTTCTTGAGTGGCAGACAGACAGGACAGTCGTTGCGGGTGCAGTTCTTCCAGTGAGTTATGATTTGCCTCGATGACGCACAGTGTGGGACTGACAGACAGACAGACACATAAACAACAACATTATTAATAATTAATTTACGTATGTTGATGACACTACTATCTCTTCATTAGCAGTAGTACTTGTGTCTTCAAGCTTGTCAGTCACAACATTCGCCCACACCTCAGTGCACAGCGCTGCAAATTACCGACAGGACTGCCCATGTGGCACAGTATCGTATGCCAGTATTTCATTTCAGCCCATAGACTTTTTGCCCCACATGCGCAACCCATTGCACATATACAGCGAGCGTACCTACGTTCCACTCCCTGTGCCAAACTTTGCACATAACGGTGCAGAAATTTGGCACTAAAGCCAACTAAACTATCAGAATTTGGCATTTTGCCTGTAAATTTGCCGAAGGGGGGATTGCTTCTACGATTTTTTGCTAAATTTTTGACGTTTATGTGCATCTGTAAGAGAGTCTTTGTGTTTTTAATTCGGTAGCTGATAGTGGACATACAACCAAGTTTTAAGAATATACCCTCAATGGGGGCATTTTCACACAAATTTTCAACAGCCAGTAGCGGCAAAACAACTAACTGGATCCGAAAAAGTTATCGGGTGCAAAAAAGTGGGTTGGACCTCCTCTATCACCATTCACCATCAGAGAGGGACATTGTTGCGGGAATCCTGCGGTACCCGCGGGAATGGAATTTAGATTCAGTCCAATCCCGCGGGATGGTCGGAATGGTTTTCATGCTGACGGGAACGGTCGGAAACGTTTGCTATCTGTGGTGGTGGCGCACGGATGGTATGGATTCGTCGTTTAAGCATCCGCACAAGGAATGTGAACAGCGTGTGAAACGGTGGACTCGGCTGGCGTCTGCCGTGACTAATTTATAGTTGACACACATAGCACTAGACAGACTAGCTAATAGCCTGTACGCCAATCCTCGAACACACACATGGCACTAGACAGACCGGCTAATAGCCTGTACGCCAATCCTCGACCACACACATGGCACTAGACAGACCGGCTAATAGCCTGTACGCCAATCCTCGACCGTGGGGTGTCCAACAGAGAGCACTTTCGCACGTACGGCGTACACAATACGCGCGATTGTGATCAGTCACTCATCAGCAGCAGCAGCAGCGTCGATCAACCTCCACGCGTAATCTGATACGTAGCCGCGACGACGACAATCAGCAGTCTGCACTGCAACCCACTTCAACTGATCCCACCTTGCATTTAGCAGTCCGCCGCTGACTAAGGGATCATGCTCAAGTTAATTTACAGACACAATCAATGCAGTTTATAGTTTACATTATAACTTTACTTTAAGAATGGACGGTTTGTCCAACAGTATTGATGAAACTGGACCGACGGGATTGGTTTGCTAATCCACAGGACGGGACGGGAATGGTTTACGTTTTCACTGGATCCTGCGGGAACGGGACAGGAATGGAACCAGTGGAAAGGGACGGGACTGGTTTTCATTTCCATTCCAGTGTCCCTCTCTATTCACCATGACAAGTTTTTACCTTAGCAGCCATACAGCAGTACCACCTTCTGGCCACTGGCACTGTAACAGTGGTCTCGCAGTAACATTCGTTACTTTGCTCAGTCACTCTAATCCTTTTCTGATTGATTGATTCATTGACTAGCCAGCACCAAACTTTAATGCCTGGTGATAAGAGATATGCTTATGAACAATTTGTTCAGAGTTGTTACATTATAAGTAACGAAATGCCAGTACTGAGTAGTCAACCCAAGACGTCTCAATGGCGAGACCGGTACACTGACCAGCACACCTTGCGATTACTGCACCACCACCATCATCATCATCAGGTAAACTAGCCACATCCATGACTCACCTTTACAAGCCTTGCCCTTGTGGCATTCACTCATGTGTTTCAGCACATTCTTCATTGTCTGACAGTGGGGAAGTTGGCAGGTCGACTGGGACTGGCCGAGATTCCCGCCCGGCGTTGGCGCGCCCTGCTCGCGCCGCTGGCACTTGTGTGCGTGCAGCAGAAGCACGAGCTGCTGTTGTATAAGTCGTCGTTTCTCTGGGTCAGCTGTCGCAGACTGCGGCGTGCCAGTCACCACTGACTGCTGGCAGCCGCCTGGTAATTGATGCTGCACCGCCGCTGACGGAACAAACATCGGCTGCAAACGCATATTTCATCTAAATTAAATTAAACCTTAAATTACACCTATTTCCGTAAAAGTAAAAGGTAAAGCTCAGTGGATTTAAACACTGCCATTTTGTGAGCACCTCACCTTCAATGCACTTGGGTGTGGATCACAGTTCACCTGCAATTTACACCATACCTGCCTCTACCTTGTAAGTGTTCACCAGATGGTGCCACTACTCGTTGCAGTAGCAGACATCTAATTGCAGCTTACTACTCATTTATCCACCCCAAAAGATGAGAGGCTGAGTTGGCCTAGTTAGCTGACCTATAACGGACAGTTAACCCACATAAGTGGTCACCAATCAGCTGTAGCTCGTAGGCAGAGTGCAGGACAGGGAAAGTTTGCCTGACACTAGGCACAAAGGTATGAACAACTCGCCCAAGATCATTATGTAGTAGTGCCACAGCTGAGAACCAAATGCACAACATCCTGACTGCAAGACTTTGAAAATGAAAATGACTGGACGTCTCATGCACAGATACAGACATTACTTGCTGTACAGTGACGTCAAGTAATCTCCACATTTATAATAATAATAGCAGTATTTATAATAATAATAAAGTTTAATGCCTTAACCATTGTGTCACCAAGCCAGCCTCATAGTCACATTCATCAACAGTCAAACGGCAAGACTATCAAAGAAGATCTCAGCTAAAGACAATGACACACAGAGCAGAAATCAGCACCGACACCCATCAACAGATAACAAGCAACTAGTATAATTTATGAGACAGGAATCATGCATTGATGCTTCCACAGTTTTCTGATGTTTCTGGTACTGTACAGAAAAGAGAAGAGGCTACAAAACTGCAACAAAAACTGTTGGCGGTTTTTGTGGCCACTTCTAGACAGGGTGGGGGGTGTGCACTTCCTACATATTTTAGCAAACTTGGACAATGTGGCTTCTAAGGCTGCGTTTCTCAAAACAGTTAACCTTAGGTTGAAGTTAACTTAACTTCACCGCAGATTTAACTTAACAGACTATTTTTGCGTTGCTTGAACGTTTAACCTCTGGACAGTCAAGTTAACCACGGTTTAACTGGCGGATTTTCTCCAGTTAAATATCGCAGACATTAGTGATTAGGTGCTGTCGATTGATTTTCTGGATGATATTCACGACAGAGGTTCTCAGATACGGTGTTTGAAGGTGTCAGTCAGTTGCAGAGGAAGGTCTTACATCAAGATGTAATCTTCTAGTTACATGGCTACAGAGTAAAATTTTATTAATTGAATAGCATGAAGCACAAACCCTAGCAGCCATTTGTTGAGGAGAGATAGTTGGCATTGAAATTTGAGCAGGATTAGACAATCCGACATTTCCTGACGTGTCGTCGATGACATTCTGTTGCCGAACCGCTGCACTGGTAAACCGCTGTGGCGTAGCACCACGCGGCATCACCAGTGTAGTGCCAATGTGAGTGCCGTTGGCCGATACTGGCAGACCTGGCTGACTCTGAGTGACATTGATCACCATCCCGGCAGCACTCAGAGACATAACGGCACCCAGATTGGCTGACGACATCGGCTGAAGGCGAGCTACTGTTGCTTTTGGCGAACTACCGGAGAGAAGGGTTGCTCCAACATTTGGGACACCGGTATTGATAGCTACCAACTGTGGTTGCTGTTGTGTCGGGGCCGAGAACCGATGACCCCCGATGACGGTATTGATTCCTTGAGTGCCGGCCGGAACCAGGGTGATGTTGCCCTGACGAGAGAGGGTGACAATGTTGTTTGTGACTTGGCCGAGGGTTGTCACAATGCCGGGTAAGGCAGTGGCACGGCTGCCGCCTGGATTGGCAATGTTTGTTGCTGCAGTGGCCGACGTCGCGGAGGCAACGCCGACGGTGGCGTGCCGTGACACTGTGACGACGGAAGGCATTCCATACGCCGACGACTGCGCCGCCGCCGCCATCGTATTTCCCGACAGCAGCTGTGATAACTGTTGATGAGGCTGTGATCCAGCCATATCCAACATCTGAGCCTGCTGCAGAACATCACCGCCGCTGCTGACACTACTGCCACCAATACCATTCTGAGTCGACGTCCCGGTACTCAGGCTGCTAGTATCACTGCCCAGCAGGCTTCCTAGCTCCTCGGGTAACTCCGCATTGAACTCAGACAGAGTCCAGTTATAATCTACAACCATTGTTGCTCTCAATTACTCTCCCACAATCACAACGACAGAGACAAATAAAACAACGGCGGCAAACTAGACAGAGAGATCAGAAATTTATGATAACAGATAAGAGATGAAAAGGACACGTACAGAAAAAGACAGCAACAGTGGTGCCAGGCAGCAAATCTCACCCTGCATCTCATTGCAAGGTGCTGCCACCTGGCGAATTTAATGGCATGAATACAGTACCACTGCAAATCTATTATGAAACTGTTTCGTAATGACAGCTGAAACTGTTTCTGCAACAATCTTGCTAATTTATGAATAACGTGACTGTAATCATAGTTACAAACTCGAGGCGACCAAAAACAACTAGAGAACAACTGATTCAGGGTTGATGACCGATGTCCAACGTTAGCGTGCTTCAATCGGCCAATGCCGATACTGACGTTTCCGGCGGCTGCCAGTAGTTTAAACTACGGTAGCAGTAACCACACTGGTCTATATTTATTGGTCTACGTGGTCTATATTTGTTGTACTGTGGCTGAGCATTGGTTGAACGTAATAAACTGAATTGTGCATGTACATGTTATTGAATCGTTTTAGATTCATGGTATTTCGTGTTTCCAAAAGTTTAAAAACTTTTTTTGCACACAAAGTAAACAAATCGACATCAATCATCAAACCGGAAGAATAAATGCAGTAAATAAGTAACATAAGCAAAAAATGGACTCAGGCCATAACAGCAGACACGTGCTGGCAATGTTCACATGTGTAGTCATTGAAAGTATAAGTTTAATCATCTAAATTATAATCATAAAAACTATAAATGCACAGCAGTTAACTACTAACTAGGCCTAAACTCTGTCTGTCCATACAGTGCCTAATAAACTAATAAAATTCTTCAGTTTAAGATTATGTTCAGAAACAGGAGCATATCAGCACGCTTTGGCAGCAGTCGACTACGTCTGTCCGTGTAGACTTGGGAAGCGGGGCTAAAGAGTCGCTTGCCACGGAGGTTGGCGTGCACTCTGATAATGTTTGGCTTCACCGGCTAGCATCGGGAAATGTGCAGCGTTTGCCGACCACCACAACATCAGTGATTCTGAATGCGAAATTGGATCGAGCTGCAGGTAAGTAAGTAAGTAAGTAAGAGTATTTATATCTGGTGCCTAAAAGCAAGAGTCACTAGGCACTACAGCCTAGTACTTGACAAATTAAAACCACTTCAACTGTCTTCTGAATTGGCAGACTGTGAGATGACTGCAGTGAAGCAGGCAGCTTGTTCCAAAGCTGTGGTCCAGTGACATCAAACGACCTGTCACCCAGATGAGTTCTGGACCAAGGTATGATGCATGTGATGGCGCCAGACGAGCGGAGACAGCGACTGGTCTCGGGCGCCGACTTGCACGCGTCTGAGCGATACGATGGTGCGCAGCCGTGTAGCGACTTGAACATCAGAGTTGCCAGTTTGAAGTCAACATGGCATCAGACAGGTAGCCAGTGCAATTCCTGCAGAACAGGTGAGATGTGTTCACGGTGACCCATCCACGTGATTAACCTGGCGGCAGCGTTCTGTAGGCTGACAGGTAGACTGACAGTTCAGCTTCCAACGAACTTGATGATGGCTGCACACTGTCAGCCGACGACACTCCAAGCAGTGCATCCAGCACATTCATCGGGGATGACGAGACGAGCGGAGTAGTCATCAGACGCCAGTGCATGCATGCCTGACGTAGGCGTGAGCATTTAATACCGAGTAGCACGTCGATTAATGACGTGCGATACTTTGGAGGCAGGAGGGGAGTAGCCTCTTCGGCTGATCAAAGCGATGCGAAGCATGCCACTCACCGGTCAATGAAAGGACTTCAACATCGATGCGCATTCACGCCTGTACCAACGGTCGTGTTTGCTGTACACGGCATTGCACAATGCGACTGTTATCTTAAACAAACATCGGTATCAATGGAACTGAAACGGCGATTCACCGATTCGCTTGGTCCTTACCGATTCGAGCAATGTTCGATTTCCGATATTCGAATCGGTCGTTCTCTAAAAACGACACAGTAGCTTAACATCTGTCGACAATGACTGTGTTGTCGTCGCGTCACTGTGGCAAGTGTTTCTATGCTGTGGAAGGCAGTACAAAGGAGAAACCCAAGAAAACATGAAACATTATAAAAAATAACTGCATCGTAACTCCGAGAGTGCAAACCTCTGCCAATGATGAAAAATTCAACCAACGTCATCCAGATTACATGATTAATCCGAATCCGGATGTCTGTCAGATCTGTCCCAAAATGTTGTGGATGAATTACCTCGTTGGCGTCAGACATTTTGCCAAGTATAGCACAAATCGGCCGTTGTGTGTATGAGAAATGGTGAAATGGTAACAAATGTCCAAAAATCCCCTATTTCGCAATGGCGAAGAAAACGAGAAAGTGATCCGGAATCCACATGCGAATCCAGATCACCATCTAAAGTTAATCACTTCTAGAGGGTCACTCCTTGCCCAGGGCTACCAAGTTTGGCCTTGCTGACGGAGGTAATGACAAGATTAATGAACAGGACTGGATTCTTCAAAAATAAATTTTGCAAACCTATATTGTCAGCTGAACATGGTGATGCAGAGAGTTTTGATCGCTTGACTGGTGGCTCATCATTCATTGGCTTCTCATTGTGATCCATGTTGAGCTGTCAGCGATGATGACACTTCACAAACTTCGACATCAAGCTATAGAACATCACAGAAAACAACCCACACTGCCTACACTAGCTGATAATTAAAATGATGTTATAAAGTCTGTCATTTGTATCTGCTAGGACAGACTACAGGTCACTAGTCCAAAAATGTCATTACTCCTAACCCTAACCCTAACCCTAACCATAACCAGTAACCTTTCGGACAGTGACATTTCAGACTGGTGATGACTTTTTGGAGTACTGAACCATCATGCTAAGAAAATATGATACAATGTCATTGTCTGGTATACAACATAGTCAACGAAGGCGACACAGAAGCAGCTGTAGACCTGCAAACGTTAGTCATTATTGTCAAGCATGTCACCCACTTTTCCCTTCCCCTGTCCCTGGCCTCCGCTATCCCTCTTTGTTTCACCCCCTTCCCCACTTGCCCTTCCCCTCCCCACCTTCCCCTTTACCCTATCTCTTCCCTACCTGTCCCTACCCACAAATGCAGCTAGGGGGTTTGGGGCCCACCAGTCTGAGCGGAGCCCACCCACCAAACGGATTTTGGTGCAACAGAGGCCAAAACTGGGCATATGGCGCTGGGTTGAGGGCCATGCAAAATGGGTAAATATATTTAGATTTACGTAATTTACAATGATGGACAGGATCTGACTCTGAATCTAAGACTGCTGTGGTTCTGACTGATCGTATATACAGGACGATTTGTCGGTTATAGCCAATGTTATGTTGTTAATGAACAGTTTAACTACTTTTCTATATCTGAGTAAGTATATGTTGCCGGTATTGATGAGATTGTGACGATGTCTCTTATTAAGCTACAATTAATGTGTCTTTCGCCTGTTTCTTTGGCAATCACATAGCCTATTACAATCAGTTGCAGTAGGTACGGTATATCAGGTTGGAATACAACACAACTTAAAATAGCCATACGTTGTGTTACCGCAATTCGTAATAAAAATGACTGCTACACAACAACTTGTGTAGCAGTCATTTTTATTACGAATTGCGGTAAAATAACTCTTGTACAATGGTTCTTCGTCACGAACTTGGTACTCAACTTAACAATCGGCCATTTCATTTCAAGCAGGTTTTCAGTGACTGCGCGGGTTAGGTGAATCTGAGCTTCGAATGTGGGTCTGACCCGCTTTGCGCGAATAAGCTATTACCAGTCCGGACTGGACTGGTGGCAAAGTCTATTACCAGTCCAGAAATGTTTAGGTATTCTATGGCTGCAAGCTGCAAATGTGCATTGCTCGCAGTACATGCGCACTGTTGACAATATGGCTGCAGCGCATGTTTGAAAATGGTAACATTATACCGGTTTATTCCCCGCTCGTGGATCGGTTAGGGCTAGGACCCCGCCTCGTGGGTCGGTTAGGGTTCAGTAGTACAGGTTAGTGCCAGTTTCATTTTTTTAATGGGAGGCATGGACACTGGCCGCCGAAGGGCTGCCAATCTCCACGCCACCCAGCATGGCGGCCATGGGCCCAGACTGGTAATAGACTTTTGCACCAGTCCGGGCCGGACTGGTAATAGCACTAACCCGCTTTGCGTGGGTCAGTTGGCAGGTCTTCAGCTGTGGAAGTGATAGAGAGAGTATTGAACACTTCCTTCTGTTCTGTCCTAAATACAGTGAACAACGCAATAAATTGTATAACACAATGAGCGATTTATGGTTTTCTTCATATTTATCTGGAGCATTGGATGTTTCTGTGACTGTCGGACTTCTGTTGGGTCCAGGTTGGGACCATAGAATTGCTAGAAAGGACGATGAAAACTCAAGTTGGCGCTGTTTGACTTTATAGCAAATACAAGAAGAAATTTCTAAATAAGAAGCTGGTTTTCACATACAATCATACATCATTACATTCTGCCATCTTACTTGTATTGGATTCTACTTAGGTGTTTTCACTGGCTGCTTCGATGTCGTTTTCACTGATGGGCATCAACTTCGAAATTGGAATACTACTGTGATTGGTTTACTGTTTACAAATTATCTAGCGACGAAAGCCTCAGCAACCAAAACAAATTGGATCGAATAACGACTATGCTTGAAACACTACTAGCACAAAGTGGCAGCATTGATGGCAGAGTACAGGAACTGGCAGCATTGACGGCAGAGTACAGGAACTGGAAACCAGTAAACAGGCGATGGAAAACCAGATACAAGAACTCGAAAAAGGACTACAGGTTAAGGCAGATAAGTCGGCAGTGATGAGTATAGACGACAGACTGAAGCAACTTGAGCAACAGATACAAAGTAATGAGCCCGAACAAGCAAGCCAGGGGACCATTCGGACAACAGTCGAAACTATGGTCAACAAACAGTTGGGAGAAGATTGAGATTTGGCTGCAAGGAAATTGAACATAATACTCTATCGAGTACCAGAACCTAACAGTACAACTCCAGACGAGAACAGAAACCAGGATTTGAATTTCTTAGAAGATTTTTGTCAGGAGGGACTCAACATAGATGTAAAGAGGGA
>Ga0209149_1002359_pt1 | contig 10536 bp, 6 predicted proteins | sample WorMetTyACAVOLI2_FD_187423 | JGI IMG/M metagenome (GOLD analysis project Ga0209149, IMG submission 187423) | Marine gutless worms symbiont microbial communities from Max Planck institute for Marine Microbiology, Germany - Olavius algarvensis... ...
GTTCTATTTTTAGCACAAAATATTGAAAAAAACAAAGTTCTTTTTATAAAAACTGCTTTACTTAAAAATAAAATAATTACAATTTTTGTAAAACTTGTACATAAGTCGTTCGTTAGTTGAAATAAAAAAAGTTCGTTGGAATACACCTTTAAAGAATCAGAGCGCGTGAACAATCCAGCAAGGTGGCCTAAAGTTTTGAGCCACCGTGTATATATGCCTATTCGCCCTGTATTCTCGTGCGCTCCCAGATGCGTCTGCATGTTCCGTGAAATTCGACGCCACGACTTCTGACGTGATACTAAACGTTTGGTTCATACAACAAACGACGCTTTATTTATGTCGATTATATTGTACAAATCACTGTGATATTGTGTTTCCCACGAAATTGCCAGTTACTGCAACTGGTGATTTCGCGAAATGTAAGCTTAGGCCCATGCTTAAGGTTAGAGGCCAACTCGACCTTTCATCTTTTCGGGGTCGATGAATGAGTAGTAAGCTGCAGTTAGATGTGTGTGACCACAATCAGTGTAGCGCAATCTGGTGAACGCTTACGAGGTGGAGGCAGGCATGGTGTTTTGAGGTAAAAATGTGTGATCCATGCCGTAGACGTTTCACGACTGCGCTATATAGGCCTAAATCCACGTCGCCTTTACCTTTCAGCTCGGGTTAAGGTTACGTTAAGGGTTAGTGTTAAGGTTAGTGTCGGTTATTTCGTGTAATAACTGTCAAATAAATTTCATTAATCACACGAAAATACTAGAAACTTCACGAAATCACACAATATCACTGTAATACATACGTGAACAAGAAATTGCGTAAATTTCACAAGTATAACGGTGACGTTCAAAGAGGTTCGTTTATTGTCCCTTGCTCTTAACACTGAGGTAAGTTGTTAATTATTTCCTTCAGTTTATATCGGTATATGTTGCTTTTAATTTCAACTCGAATGACAGTGAATAGCTAAATTTGTACTGATGTGCCGTTATGTGAATCTACTCAATCACTCACTCTTTGTTGGTGAGTAGCCTACTACGAAATTGAAAAAAAACGGATAAACAGACTACTCTATAATACTATATAAAAGTCAACTATTAGCGCAAGCAAACATTTCGACGAAATATTCTCCTGGGAATGTAAACACTTGCAGTTGTTTCTCTGCGTTCGAAACGCCGCGAGCTATCACGTCCGGTTCAACGCTTTAGTGGCCACATTAAAACTGCAGAGCAACGGACCATTATATAGCAATACACTGGCCGTTGATGAGTGGGCTGTTACAGCGAGGAGGGGCCATGGGCCTGGGTGGGCTGCGGCCCGGCCCAGTCCCCTCCTCGCTGTACCAAATGTAACAGCCCATCCATCAACTGCCAGTGTAGCCTATACCAACTTCATATTAGTCGACGTGGAGCTAGAATTGCCTCTGAATTCTAAAGGGTTAACGATGTCGATATAATTCCTGAAATAGACGCGATGTTATTAGCGTCGTCGCCGCACGCTCGTGACTTGTCGGTTCATTACACTACACGTCGTGCGATCATTCTGTTTCAGTCGGCGCTACGTTTTTGTCTCGACTTTGCCACACGACGCCAACCGTAAAGCCGCGTTTACACTACAGCAGGGGCAACTATACGATGTGCTGAACGTCAGCACATCGTATAGTTGGCAAGCGGTCGACCTAATTATCCTCAGCGGTATAGCAGCGCACTCAGCGGTCTTTGGACTGGAGACGCTTTTTTTGCGCTGGAAGACAAGATGATGATGCTGACGAACTTATGTCTATTTTTCGTCACATAATTCCCGATAACATAAGTAGCTCTGCTGTCACAGAGAGGCCGCGCGATGCTTCGTGTCTATCAGTGATTAGCTTCAATAGTACAAAACGTCGAACAGTCTTTTATTGTTAGTTACATACAGATTTATCACTGCATGCAATTAAATACCATTCTGTTGTCTTTGGCGTAACGTTGAAACTTCTTGTCATAAACATTTCGCCGTCTTTTCCCGCCATCAACAAACACCGCCGCCACTTACTACCAGCGATGTGTCACGACGTATTTTACAGGACGGTGGTTCGACAACGACGGCGTCGTATTGACAACACCTGACCGCGTAGCAACGTTAACAGCACGCATTGACGCCAGATATTGGCTCAGAATCGCGACTTCTGCCTACCCCATCTGCATTCGACGTCCTCCTTAGGGAGGTTCCCGTCGGAATATTGCTATGCCATTTGGTATGGAAAAACTAGAATGGGTGGCTACTCGGCGGTGAAAAAAAATGAAGATACATTTATTCGTTTTGACATAATGTACGAACGTGACAGACACACGGATAGACGGACAGACACCCCATGACGACATAGGCCGCGCTTGCATAGCATCGCGCGACGCGCGGCAAAAATCGCCAAATAGCATCAGACTTGATGACACAGATTAGTACACAAGTAATCAAGGAACAAGTACAACTTGTGTGGAGGAGTATGATCATTCGACTCCGAATCTTTTCCATAATCCTGCTATTGGGATCGGCGATAGAATTCCAAGTTGGGCTGTGGGACTTGAAAGTTTTTCCAGTGGCAAATTTTTATCTGTCAGTTGATTTTTCGCCGTTCTCAGGGTTTTTTGTCCCGTAACCGGCGGGATCTAAAATGTGGGGCTCCGGTTTGGGGGCCAAGACGATGCAACCCCCGACTCCGATCACGCCAAGTGTACTATCATCATCGTTTATTACGCCATTGGATATATATCATAAACGGTACAAGATAGACATAGGTACAGTGCAAGATTAATAGGAAGTAAGCAACTTATGCATGTCCTACTCGACGGAGTGATTCTAATGACCTTGAATGACTTTGAGTGACGGCAAAATTGTCAACGGTAACGGTAACGGTAACGAGAACATTTCTAATGCGCCGCCTGTACAGTAGACCGACGGCGCATTACATAGTCCATGAATGTGGACGACACGGAACATCGCGGGACCTCACTGCGACAGCGACAGCTGAGTTTGTTGTTTCATGACTAGTAATTCGCTGTTCGCGTACGATACAGGCTACAGCTAGTGATGCTATAGACAACTTGTGTAGCGCTCAGCCATGCCATGCAGGGCGACGTATAGGCATTATAGCTATAGCTGGGGGAGTAATGCCATCGCGTCTTGCGACGTGATCACTCTTTGCAACTCAACTCAACTGAAATCGTCCAGTTTTTTGCCAGTCGCGGAGTTCTGAACAAGTTCAGAATTTCTACAACCAGTCGAGTCGAGTCGAGTCGGATCGAGCGCTGTGATCACGTGAAAAACTACAACCAAGAACCAACCAGTTGTGACCTATTTATGATGAGAACTTTTGGCCACATATCACCTTCCACTTTGTGGTGGTACTTCGATGAGCGTGGCATACATAGTGTACTGGTACTCAGTGATGCCAGCCTTTTCGTTACTGCCTCCTCAGTCATATTCAATTTGTCAGCTGTTGCCTGGACGACCTTCCTTTTTCATTCTTATTGCTGAACGATTTGCTCCGGATATCGTACAAGAACAGCCTATCGCGCCATAACTCGATTATAATCAAGGTCGTCCGACTGCGAGAACGCCGTGATTGCGCTGATCTGACGTGATTGGCGTGGTATGATTAATGCAGTACATCGCTGCAGTGCGCAGCAGTGTGTGGATGGCGCTTAAATGGGTGGAAATTATTCTTATTACTTACTTTCACGATGCGACGAAGTAGAAAACTGGGTCACGACTAAATCGGTCACTAATTGACTCAGTTGAGTTGTGTTGGATCGGGCGCTGTTACCAGTCTTTCTCTTCTTCTTGAGTGCTCTGCCTTTTCAGGCAGGTCCAGGTCCAGGTTTCCAATGACGCCAGTCTTCTCTATCATGAGCTCTTTTCTTTATATGTTCATATTCCACGTCGTTGCTCATCATCCAGTCTATTGATACCGAGCGTCGTTCGAATGTGGGTATTGTATGGTTTGGCGTGTTCATTTTTGTAGTGCTGCGCGTATTCTTCAATTCTGTAGTCCGGTTTTACCGCAGTAGTTTGTTGTTAACTTCTTTGATATCGTGTTTTGCTTTGTTTTACAGTACGTGCACCTCTGACATATTCCTCACCTACTCACCTCGCCTGTGGGCACCCTGGCTCAGTACGGCTTACTACCCACACTGCACACTCACTAGGCATTCGACGTTGATTTACCTTAATTTTTGGGTTCTGACGTCAATCCCTTCACCAGTTCGTTTTCTTTATGCGGTCCCTTAGTGCTATGCCATTTGGCCTACGTGACGCCTGGTCGTCCATCTGCTGGAGGGCGTTTCTTGTTTTTTTCTTACTTACTTCTTTACTTCCTTTCTATAAGGGACACTTTACGTAGTGAGGACACTACATTTAAAATAGTAAGGGGGGGGGGTGATACCGAGCGTCGTTCGAATGTGGGTGTTGTTGTGTTTCAGTGTCAATCTGTGTAGTTTGTTTAGCGATTGGCTGATATGCATGCTGTTGCTAGCAACCAATCCTAGAGGACTATCTAAGCGCTTGCTTAGTTATGGAGGACGCTTAGTGAACGTTCGACTGAGACTTTGTTATCATCTTGATTAGCTAAAAGTTTTGGTCGACTTTGAGATCGGAATTCTAAAGTGATTAGACAAATTAAAACGAGAAAATATGAAACTCTTCATCGTGTTGTTGGATCCGTAACAAGCTTGATTTCACTATCATCGTAGCGTTCTGTCTCCCTCGAGTTGTTGTCCCTTCCATTCTGCCTTCTAAGACTGTACGCAGAAGGGATTCATTTCTCAACAAGGCTGTAACTAGGATTTTTTTCGGGGGTGGTCACGTTGAGCTTGAGCGCCGTAGGCGCGAAGATCGAGGCGCCGTAGTCGCCGAGGGGGTAGAACTGGGGAGGGGGTGTCCCCATCTCCAGAAAATTTTTACATTTTTTATTTCAAAATGGTGAGTTTTTGTGCATGCCTGCATGAATTTCTGTTTGGTATTTTTTTACCGTTCCGAGTTATGCCACAGGCAGTTACTAACCATATACAGATGACACGACATCACGAATATGATTGAAATGCTTGATACATGCATTGATGATTGACCTTTAGAGTTTATATAAATCAAATCTAACATAAACTGACACTGTAGATGATTTAAACATACACCAATGTTGAGCAACCGCAACCGGAAAATGTTTTGCTGAACAAATATACAAAGTTGGCTAACTAAAAAAATGCTAATAATATTTCGGGGGTGTTTTAACACCAAACCCCCCCCCCCTAGTTACGGCCTTGCTTCTCAACGCGACCTAACCAATTTTTCAGTTTTTGTTTGCCTGTGATCACTACTACGACTCAACTCGACTGGACACACAGCCAAATGTTCAGAATCACAGAACATTGTGGCAACTGGACCAGTTGAGTTGAAAGTAGTCGCGGATTGTGATCACAGAGCCCGATCGGCTACCGGGTCGGTTGCCGGTTTAGCGTAGCACGTAACACGTGCCGGGTGATGAACGTAGTTACTCTACGCTAGGCCCGGTTAGTGCCTAGGTGGGTGACCGTCTTTGGACGGGTAAACCACCTCGGGGCGGAACCAGGCACCCGGGCCTACTCAGCCTGAGCCTGCCCTCTGTGCAGGCTGGAATGCATACCTGGCGAAAGCCGGGGGAGGGGCGTAAACAGGCATATCGCGTGACACACCAGCTCGTGCACGTGGTCTCGCAGTGTTCGTCGAATGCCTGGCTGGTGGCTGGCTAGCGGAGATCAGCGGCGACTTACGGGAAGCGGTAGCGCATAATAGAGACGTGTTCACGACGATTCGCTATACACATGGCCGCGTTTACTTTACTTTACTTTACTTAAGATGATTTTTGTGTACTAAGTAAAACTTAAGAACTTAATAACGTGCGTGGTCATATGATTCCTCCGCTGGTGCGGACGAGTCCATGTTAGCGCGGGACATCGGGACACAGTGAAAACATGCTAGCCACCGCTGCGCATTACCTGCGTTGGCATAAAATTAAGCAAACCGTGTCATCTGGGAATCGGCCAATAACACTGCGCGGATTGACATTTTCGAAATCCGTACGCCGGCAGTCAGCAGCAGCAGCAGCAGCGCCAGCAGCAGCAGCTATTTCATCAGTCGTCAGACGACGTGAGTTGACACTGCAGTCACTGCTTGCTGCTCGCTCAATCAACAGTCAACAGGTACGTAGACATCACGCACGTCTCTCTCAGTCATTTCGCCACGCTGTTTTCACTTGACTACGACCCGTAGGTGTACAGCGGCGGATCCAGAGTGGGTTCCTGCTGGGTCCAGACCCCCATTTTCACTGATGTAATTAAATTTTTTTAGTGCATGACTTCTTAAACTAAGGCAATTGTTATGCGTCACAAAGGTGTCAAAAATACTAATTTTTCGTCACCGCGTGAGTTCTTTCAAGCTCACAATGCACTAAACCCCGTTTTCGGCCGGGGCTCCGTCCTGGACCCCGCTGGGGGAGGATTACGATACTCTTCCAGACCCCCTAGTCGGCTGGAAAGGGAAGGGAAACCCCCTACCCATTCCCCTCCACTTGGCGTCTCGATCTCCGCGCCTACGGCGCCTCACGTCACACCTGTTGTGGATCCCAGTTTCGTAAATTCTGGATACGCCTATGGGCTAGGAATTTAGGTGGAGGTATGAAGGTTAGTGCGGGGTCAAATCAACTCAGTCGATGTCGTTGCTGCGCGATGCTATGCATAAGCGCGGCCTATGCCGTCGTGCCGTGGCTGTCTGTCCGTCCGTCCGTCTGTCTGTCTGTCACGTTCGTGTATCGTATGAAGCCGGCTAAACGTATCCTCAAATTTTAATTTGTTCACTTTCTGGTACAGCACCACCATTTATTGTTTCAGCGCGCAATGCTATGGCGAAGTTCCGACTGGGTCCCGCCTAGCGGGGACGTCGATGAGCAGATGAGCATGAACAAAGTGCGATTTTCGACCAACGTATCGCTTTATCAGCAAGGAGACCATATACAAGATAGGGCCGTATAGTTAATGCTAAGAAATCTCGCAAAATGCCCTGTTGCACAATAGTGAGGGAAGTGGAAAAGTGATCAGGAATCTGTATCCGGGACCGGATGATCCGGATCACCACCGAAAGTTGATCAGTTCTTGTGACTGGCAGGCGCACTCAGTGGCGGATCCAGAATTTTATAATGGGGGGGGGCGGACTGCCGAGCGCCGAAGTTTGCATTTTTACCTGAAAAAGATGGTTTTTTGGTGCATTCTGGGATGAAGGCATAAGAAAAGGCAGACAAGACCAGCAGTGTTGAATCCTTATCACAGTTACAGTAGGCCTATATCTTAGACTTTATGCGAAAATTGTTACGGTCAATAGGGGGCGGCCGCCCCCTTGAATCCGCCACTGGGCTCAATCAAAATGCAACAGTTTCAGAGAGATCTGCGGATTACTTTTGCAGTAATCCAGCACGCGGACAAGACGAACGACGGACAGCCGTCCTGACCGCATGACCTTCGCTTTGGCGGAAGTAAAGTTCGTAAAAGCTAAAGGACTTTCATCCATGGGCTGCAGTTTTTTTTAGTTTTAATGTCTTTTAATTTTTATTACACGTTAATATCTTATGCATATATATGAACATATAACTTAGCTGTGATTTTGTTTGAAAATTGTTGAATATTGGTCGAGATTGTTTCACAAATTGTACAATGTTTGAATGTTAGATGTGCCGTGTTAAACGGGCGTAACTCATTTACGATTGTGCACGTCCAAATTATTTTACATTGTATGCGACTTATCGAGTTAAGACCTTTATCGCCAATCGCCTATGAATAATCCCGTCGCAGCAACGGCGCAAGTCCGTCGCCTGCTAACATTTCCGTCGTGTAGAAACATCGTATGTGGCAGTTACGACGTTTTACGGCGATAATCGAATCGTCGTCGCTCCACTGACGTCGTAAGTGACTTACGACTTATTTTATGATAATTTGGCGCATCAGTCTTTCCATCCATGCAACATATTGTCGTGATAATCGCAGGGGCGTCTCCAGGGGAAACAAAAATGTGGGCTGCGGTACGTGAAAACTTCGATTTTTTGCACTTGCGGTTCGAATAACTGGGAAACTGTTCAAGATAGATGGGTACATGCTGCGAGGGGTTTGGCAAGCACTGAATTGTCTTTTCATATACTTGCAACGTTTTGCGTGATTGTTGCATGGGCGTCCCCAGGGCAAATAAAAATGAAGGCCGGTGTGACAACTGTGAGAGAGGGAAAGTTAGGATATCTAGAATTACAACGTTTCAGTGTTTGAAACACGAGAATTCAAAATAAAATTTTATATTCTAAGTGAAACATTTATCTGACACAAAAAGAACAATAACTATAACGATAAACATAAACATAAAATCAACAATCTGTAGAAAACTGAGCAAAATCTTGAAAACTATATAAGATAGTCCAAATTTTAGCAATGTTCTTTGGTACAAGTATTATCGCGGAGAACGACCTAGACTATCTAGTTTCTCTTTACACACACAGAGTCTGCCTATCACCACAGGATCAGGTCAGACTAACACAACAATCCTACAGTTCTTATCTATAATAAGAAAACTGCAAAACAACAGATTTGACCTATGCAGATCTCACCCACTGAGTAACAAATACTCATACACTCACTCAGCTGGCCTGATACAACCAGCCAGAGCCAAATTAACCTACACTTAGGTTATACGGTAATCCCCTTATCTAGGGCAAATTATTCCCACTAATTACGGATTCACCCACACTATGAATCCCACACAGCCGACTGCCCGGCTAAACTAATCACCAAAACACGTTCACCTCAGTGAACTGGTGAAAACACCCAACTTACGCTCTCAAGTAAGAGAAAGATCGACCACATGATCTTCCTTTTTATACTCATAAAACTTCTAGCATATTCGGTCTGAAACTTTCGATCAGGCGCCAGACCCACATTCCTGACCTACACACTACCACTGACCTTGACCTAAACCATTGGAAAAAACCCGAGGCGGAAACAACAAATAGGCCTACATCATCTAAAATAGACCAAGAAGCAAAACTGGAAAAATACAGTGCAATATAGTAAATAAGCAAGGCGAGTCCTTGGAGAACGTCACAGCCGGGGTACGTAAAAATGACGATTTTTTTTGCAATTGTGGTTCGAATAACTGGGATTCTGTTGTAGATAGACAGCTGACACACTAAATGCGTCGTATCTTCCGAACGCGAAGGCCTACGAACTTCAAACTTGGTATGACGGACGGAGCCTAGATTTGCGAAAGTCACCATGTTAATCTTTCTACTTAGAGCAACCTTCAGCGACTAACCAAAGTACTCAACAACACGGGGCATCGCGCGGCCTCTCTGCGATAGCTGAGCTTCTTGTTCTATTTACTTTGTTTCTACAACAAAATTTACTTTATACTTTTTATTTTTTCTCACCTTTACACTGTCTTATGCCACTTACTCAGTTTAACGCTTTCTTGAATCACGGTTAATGTTAGGTGTTGGTCGGTGTCAGGCTATTTATAACTCGTGCTCCGTAACAATGTATGTTCTACAAATACGCGTCCCGTCGAGGTATTGTTTATGATCGCCTATGTTCGTCGCAGTGTTTGTTACCGTGTCGGTTTTGTGGCCAGCAACACTACGACACAAGTAGTCCTGCTGTCGCAGAGAGGGCGCGCGATGCTTCGTGTCTGCAAGTAGTTAGCTTCAATGGTGTGTAATCTTCTTGGTTACTTCGGCTGCAGATTTACCGCTGCGTACAATTAATCTCTGCAGTACTCTTCTGTTCGGCGTATTCACTGACGCGTGGCAGTATATGCCGTGAACAGACGTGCACCATAACTGCTATACGCTACTGCAGCGACGACCGTCAATTGTTGATCGCACTGCAGCAGTCATCGATATCGATAGCCAGCTTGGTCGAAAATTTTCGCCTACCCCACCTGCACTCGGCGCCCCCGTTATAGGGGTCCCCATCGGAATATTGCCATGACGTTTGGTACTAGAAAAACTAGAATGATGTGGCTACCGGATGGTGAAAAAATGTGAAGACATCTTTATTCGTTTCGGCAGATTAGACGAACGTGACAGACGTGACGACTCAGCCTTTCATCCTTTCGGGGTACATAAATGAGTAGTAGGCTGCAAGTAGATGTCCGCAACCTCAGTCTGGGGAGGCGCCATCTGGTGAACGCTTACGAGGTAAAGGCAGGCATGGTGTACTTTGCAGGTGAAACTGCGTGATCCGTACCTGAGCGCCTTGAGTGTGAGGCACCGGTACTGCATTAAAGGCGCTATATTAACCCTCTTACCTTTTTACCTTTACACCCAGACGGACCGACGGACGCGGACACCGGCACCGCACGACGGCATAGGCCGCGCTTATGTATAACAACAAGTGGTCAAAGTAATTTGACAAAAAGCGCCTCACGGGGGGCCCATTCCCCGGTTAGGGGTCACCCCAGGGGGTCGAAAGTTGTACCATTGAATTCCTGGGGAAGGGTTTC
>Ga0209149_1002360_pt1 | contig 10534 bp, 6 predicted proteins | sample WorMetTyACAVOLI2_FD_187423 | JGI IMG/M metagenome (GOLD analysis project Ga0209149, IMG submission 187423) | Marine gutless worms symbiont microbial communities from Max Planck institute for Marine Microbiology, Germany - Olavius algarvensis... ...
AATGAATTTCAGCAGCATCAGTCTGCCGACAGTTTCGGCCTAACTTCCGGCATTCAAAATTGCCAAGCTGGTCAAATTGCGTTATATAACACTGGCTAGTACAACCCACAACCCTCATATAACGTGTATAACAAATTGTTAGCCACCATACCACCCTGCTGAGCGTTATATAATATGTGGACGGCCCCTAACATATAAAATATAAATTAACATGTGAATTAGTTAAACATACAACCTCGTGGGTATAAGTGCGGTCGGGGACGCCGATCGCCCTGCCCAGTCCGAAGTCAGCGAGCTTAATACTACCATTGACATCAATGAGGAGATTCTGCGGCTTGAGATCACGGTGAATGACCCGGTGGCAGTGACAGTATGCTATACCGTGCAATAGCTGATACAGGTAACTCTGTACGTATTTATATATACACACACATCAAATATGAAACTAGACTGTGCTTGGAGAACGCAAACCTCTGCCAAGGCGTCTCACTGCTACCAGAGCAATCTGGGATTCGAATCCTGATTTCCGGGTTAATTCGGATTCGGATATCTGCCGGATCGCTCCCGAAATGTTTTGGATTCATTATCGGTGTCAGTCATTTCGTGACTGTATGAGAAATGGTAATAAAACTCCTAAAATTTCCTATTCCGCAACGGCGAGGGAAGTGGAAAAGTGATCCGGAATCCGTATCCAGGATCGGATCACCACCGAAGTTAGTCAGTTCTTCCAACTGGTATATAGGTGCAATCGTAACATCAAAAAGTTTCAATGAATTTGGTTGATTATACCTTTGCAGTAATCCTGCACACAGACGCAGACAGAATGACTGACAGACAAACCGACTTAATGATTGATCGCATAACCTATGCCTTGGCGGATGTAATCAATAACCAGTAAAGCTTTTTGGCTGAGAGGTACGATACGAACTGGTATGAGTCTCGTTTGTAGTGTGCGAATAACATTATAAGCAGTGAAGTGAAAAACAGTTTAAAACACACATACACATGAAATATTAAACTGTGAACACGTGATACCGAAAAGTCGGGGGAAACACAACAGTCATATAATCATAGGACTGTTGTGTTTTCCCCGACTTTTTCGGTATTACGTGTTCATTTTAAGGTTTCATGTCTATGTGTGTTTTTTAAAACTGTTTTTCACTTCACTGCATTATGCTATTCGCAATCGTTTTACGCACATATTGTACTTTTATTACTCACCATCGGACGGGTAGGCCTACTGCTTCACAAGGCGTCACACATGCATGCTGGGGGTTAGCATGTGGGTCTATCCGTCTGTCCTGAAAGCATTAATACAATGCCGGGTCGAGTTCGCTTGCTGTGCCACGCACTACAATTTTTTTGTTTTATTTTTACGCCTCCACCTAGCCAAACCGGCAGCCACGTTCTCAACCTGTCTGTTTATCCGTTCGTCGAATACCAAACTTGTGAACATGATTATTTTTAAAACGAATGAACTGAACCGATTTTTATGCCAATTGGATCAGCGCGTTTGGGGTTCTTTTACAAAAAAAACGCGCTATATAAATTCACTGTTATTACAATTGGCACAGGCGGCACAGGCGGTCCACCGCACAGAGACATGAAACGATCAATATTTAGGTCAGGATGTCAGCGGTTAAGGTTACATGCAACCAAAGATAGTAGGTTTTCTAGTTTTCGATGTGCGTGATTTCGCCATATTATAATTAAAATGACTGATTAGGCTACTAAATTCCTTGTTGTAGACTCGTTCTCGTGCCATCCTGCACATTTGGCAAGTGAGGAAGGCAGTTAGCACAGAAGTGCACAAACAAATGTATGTCTACGTATACAGTGAAATTAGGGAATCATTAGCAATCCTGGCAAACGAGGAGTTACAGAAGAACTTAAATGTTCATTGGTTAACAAAAGTCGTATTGTACCGACCACATTCGTCATCACCATGATCATCATCATTTACTTTGCTCCAACGAACGAAATGTACAATGTTCTTAAAACAAAATGTAAAATTCATAGTAGCCGTAGCCCAATAGCCATACGACCTTTACTAGAGGCATCGGGAGACCAGTCGTTGAAACCGTGTCAAGATATTTCTTGAGATCCAATGCCATGTACTCGAACACCAGATACAACTTCTTTTCACAGTGGATAATGTCGAGCAACCTTCACAGAATTATCAACAGGCATCAGTTGACACTTCTAGCTGCTAACACTGCCACTCAGCAGATTCTCAGCTAATTAATTAGTCGCATAATGCTGCTAAAACACAGATGTCATACTTCTGGGCGATTTTATAATAACAAGTGTATCGGAGACGATACAAAAGCCGCCGCTCGTCAAAGCCTAAACTGCATTGAAAACAAAAAAAAATAAAATATGGCGAAAACGATTTTCAATATGCCGGATGGAATTCTTACACCCTGCAATGTAGCACGATCACGACATTGATTTCGTCAAGTGACTGCACCCTGCAATGTGGCATGTGGCTCTGGAATCGTGACAGTGAATTCACCAAGTGGCAGCACCCTGCAATGTGATACGTGGCTCCGGGATGACATGCCATTGAATTCGCCCAAACGTCCCATTTCCACACATCACCGCAGTCAACATGTCATTCTGTACCAGTCTGCAAAATTTTATCCAAATGCGACCACCCTCGGCAGAAAAATATGACGTCATGTCGATTTTAAAGATGGCGGATCTCAGCCATCTTGTATTGTAGGGATCCAATAATGGGTTCTTTGAAAAGCCCAGTTAAGCTTAAATAACATCCTATAGGTCGTCAATAGACACCATAGCTCTAAATTACTTAGTTTTTAAGAAAATCACGTTTTTGCATTTTGGCGTCAAGATCCAAGATGGCGGATCTCCGCCATCTTGGATTTTAGGGGTCCCGTGATGGGTTCTTTGAAAAGCCCATGTGCGACTTCCTATATGTCGTCAATAGACACCATAGCTCTAAATTGCTTAGTTTTTGAGAAAATCGCGTTTTTTGCATTTTGGCGACAGACAGACAGACAGACTAACAGACAAACAGACGGACAAACAGATGGACAGCTCCGATGCACAAGCCGCTCTCGCTATCGCGAGCGGCGGCTTAATAATCAGAAAGAGGCGACGGCCGTCATAGACAGCGGCGGTCAGACACAGCAGGTGCTGCCGTCCCTGCTAACAAGCAATATTGGTACAATACTGGGGAAATAATTTGAGCAATATTGGCTAAATGTTGTGCAAAATATTAAGCCAATGAAGGATTTTCACATTTGCATAATACTGTGGCTAATATTATTGGTAAATATCTGGCCTATTTTGTGAATATAGGCCTATTGGCTAAATATTATGCAAAATATTGGGCCAGTGAAGGATTGTTCACATTTTGCACAATATTGTGCCAATATTCTGGGTAAATAATGGGCCTATATGACGTTGTCACAGAGAGCCGCTGTCGTCTCAGCCACACTTGTTGAGTACATTAATAACGTTTATTTCGTCACTGAGTGCTACAACCAAATAAGCAACACTATCGACTGCACTGGCTGCCCATTCAGCAGCGCTTGGAGTACAAGATCTGTCTGCTGATTTTCAAGTGTCTTCACTAGACGGCACCAGTCTACCTTACAGTGATCAGCGACCCGGTTTCTGCCTCCGCTAGCCGAAGTCATATCCGATCTGCAGCACGCGGCGATTTGGCGGTACCTCGATCACAAACGACGACTTTCTGTTTCACCGAGCATATTGTACTTAGCATAGCGCCTGTGTGACAGTTTAGGCTGTAAATAGTTGCGCCGACATAAATTTACTTACTTACTTACTTACTATAATACAGTCAATAACGAAAAGCCTTTGTACACATACTACATGCTGTTTATATGGACAGACACATACTAAAACTAAATTGCTGTCATAGAAGCTAAACGCAATTTAACTATTTAGAGAAAAATTCGAACTAACTGCACAATGTTGTCGTGAGAGAGTTCCTTTAACAAGGCAATTTCCCGTATAGCTGTACTTGGCACGCCTTCCGTTTCCCTAGCAAACACATTGAAAGCGGATGTGAATAAGTTCTACATTCTCCGAAGACTGGCGATTTCAGAGAAAAGGAAAAACATATGGTCATAAGTACCGGCACGGCTGGATGTAGAAGAAAAAAATTAGGGCCTTGCTCTCATTTTTATATTCATCAATACAGAAATGCGGCGTGAATTTTGGTATTCACTCATCAAAATAGTCTCAAAAACTTAGAGGGCGTGGATAATGTTTGGGGAGCCTATGCAACCGGCCCCAACATTATAACAGCGGCGGTCAAAAGTGCAATTCGCTGTATGTGAAACTAGTGAACACAACAACAACAGCTGTGCCAATTGAGATCCATGAAACGATGCCGTTTTACATTCAGTTTACAGAAATTGTCTGAATGTACTTTACAATTCCCATGTGAGATGGAACGTCAAACTTGAATGAGCATTGCAATGCTCGTGCCATTTTTCCACCGAGTCATTAACATCTGGAACTCTGTCCCAGGTAATGTTGATTTATCACTCTTCATAGCCTCAAGCGTAATCTAGACTTACGTGTGACTGACAACTGTATTGACCACTATTTTGTACGAGCTCATTTAGTACAACCTTTTTGCCTTGGTTGACAGCGTCTGTTTGTTTTTACGCCTCCGCAGTCTATACTGCAACGGAGGCATTATGTTTTGCCTTGTCCGTGGCGTCTACTCTCCATCTTGTCTACCGTTTCGTGCCAAATATATTTCTTTCACTTCACAAGAATACTGCATGGATTTCAATGAAATTCGCGGACGTAATTACTACCACCAACAGATAAAATGATTACATTTTGGGGTGAAATTAGAACAGGAACAAGGGAGCAGGATACGACAGAATATTCAAATCGACGCCAATCGGTTTTGCCGCGATGTCAAACAGGTGCTGACGTCTAACGAATGAATTCACAAATTTCACTACACAGACTAAGACATCGCAGATACAGTTTCACGATCGTTTAAACATTTCATTTACAGTTTTCATGTAGGCTTCATATCAGCTACGAAGAACTAAAGATGTCCGCCAAGGACAGGTCTAGATGGAGTCAAGGAAGATGAAAACCTGCCATATGGCAGAGCACTACAGAGAGAGATGTAGGCTTAAATATATTAAGAATTTTACAGAAATTTTTCATACGTACATGTAGGACTATATACAGCCGACAGACAACTACATTCGTCCGTTCGTTCATTTTGCCTTTTAATTGCCATGGCAACGTCGGTACGGAATACATTTACAACATATATCGGACAAATGCAGCGGCGGAGACATCATATGACCGCACGCAGTTTTTAGCTATCTAGTTTAAAGTGTTTTTGCTCTTCCAGCCAAATACATTCGACTGATTCTCAATTCACCGAAACATAGGTTAGGGTTGTCCGCCATAGTAATAGAAAAACAAGTAGCTCTGATGTCGCAAAGAGGCCCTGCAATGCTTCGTATCTGTCAGTAGTTAGCTTCAACAGTACAAAATGTCGAGTAGAATCTTTTACTGTTAGTTACATAGGCTACAGATTTATCAATGCGTGTAGTTAAATGCGCTGTTCTGTTGTCTTTGGCGTAAAGTCGAGGCTTCTTGTCATAAACATTTCTTCTGCCACAATCAGCACCGCGGCTTACTACCAGCGATGTGTCATAACTTGCGAAACGGTGGCCGTCGTCCACCGGCGACCCTGTTGACAACACCTGGCATGTTGCAGCGTCAACAGCAGGCACTAAAGCGATATAGGCTCAGAATCGCGATTTCTGCCTACCCCACCTGCATTCTACGCCCCTGTTAGGGGGAGGGGTTCCCGTCGGAATATTGCTATGCCGTTTGGCATGGAAAAACTAGTATGGTGTGGCTACCCGATGGTGAAAAAATTTCGAAGATATCTTTATTCCTTTTGACATGATTCACGAACGTGACAGACACACAGACACAGACACCGCATGGTGGCATAGGCAACGCTGATGCATAGCATCGCGCGGAAACATGTAACACTGAAATCTTTCTCCAACCCTGACCTTCCTACTAGGTAGTACCATTAAATAAGTATAACTGTAAATAAGCCCGTTTCCCAATTACTTTACGGTTAACTAGCATTCATCAAGCGTGAAAATAATATTCTTCGGGTGATCTTTCTTGCGTACATTAGACATTAGGCATACATACGCATCTAGACGAATCTTTTTCAAAGCAACAAGCGCTCCAGTTTTAATATTTTTTGCTTTGTAAACAACCCCGTATGTGCCTTCCCCGATTTTCTCTAATTTCTTGAAATTTTCCATCGCTATTTGACTAAACAGTATACCATACGATCTGCGCAAACAAAACATGACGTAAGAATGACGTAACGAGCACAGATCATCTTATTAGAGGTGGGCAAAATTATTAAAAAAAGTTTAAACACAACATTCAGTTAAAAATTAATTAATTAGCCCCAAAAAAATAAACAACGTTATTTTAAAATGTTATTACAGTTACAGTTGCGAACTTGCGATTACTGTTTTCCTTTTCTATACCGCTGTAAAGAACAACAAGAAAGGTAAAAAAAAGGTAAAGGAGCGTATAGTTCTTCGTGAAATTCACCTCAGAACTACGGGACGCCACTTGTCAAATGGGATCACAGTGTTATCTGCCACCCGACAGAGGTGACCGCCCCGCCTTCACCCCAACCGGGCAGGTTGGTACTCGATTTATCGACCCCGTAAGGATGAAAGGCTGAGTTGGCCTAGTTGGCTGGTTACATACCGAAATGGTTTACCCGTCCACGGTCACCCATCCGAGTACTAACCGGGTCTGACGTAGCGCAACTACGTTGATCGAAGCCAACGCGTTACCACTAAGCCAAACCGCCAACTACGCTATAGCTCAGCTATTGCTGAGACAACTCGTGTTTACGATAAGATCACTGATACCAGAAGAGGATCGGCTAACACTAACCGTAACCCTTCATATTAGTCTGTTGTAAGTATAGCTGTATCTTAATGTACCATTTTCGAGTAATTTGACACTGAAGAAAATCGATACCTTGAAATCTATGTTAGGATCACTCAAGAACATTACATAAAAAATCGTATTTAGAGTGCCCAAAATCACTAGGACAGCTAGAACACTATATGAGATTAAAGGAGTAATATGAGAGTAAAAAGGGAGGGAAGACATTTAGAGAAAAAGATAAGTTTTTAAACGGTTACAGAAAACAGGCAGAGTTGGAGATGTCAGTGTCACCATTCGATAGATCACATTACTAGTTCCTATTCGTCATCCATGGCTCTCTCTTGTATCGTTTCCGAGATAAAGCGAGATATTGTACGAAAAGCAAGATTTTTAATAAAAAAAAATAGTAACCTCGTAGCGTGAATAAAGATAGACCCATACTATCAGCAGCGGACAGATACATACGGTATCCATTTCTGTATATTTCGTGGATATAAAGATCGTGCATAAATTCAGACAAGTTATGGTGCGTAGAACTGTTAAGATGTTACTACAGTGTGTGAAGTCAGCAAAGTTTGCACTTTGCAGTGCAATTATGTTGAAAATGATGCAAAATACGACTAAAGTTATTACTGTTCATTAATCGGCAATCGCATAAGCTCTTTCGATTTTTCATCAAAATAGTGTCACATTACTTTCGTGCAGAAAGTTGGTCTAATTCGTATTGTGTTTAATAGTATGTTTGTAGTAAGTTAGTTAAGTTCGTTATTTTATATATTTTTATTAGTCTTTATTTTGTTATTATGTCTAATTTTGGTGAATAAAGCTGATCAATAATGGTGACCTTCAACAACCGTAAACGATCATATCAACGCATTAAAAGCTAATCGAGTTCGCTGCAGGACAGAGTGGAGTGGCGTGTCATGTACGCTGCGGTGTCTTCCGCTTAATTCAGCAAGTTGCCTAAGTAATTTTATTAACATACAACAGACATTTCGCACATACATATAATACATGCCGGCCAGAATCACCCGCTAAAGTGTCACGTAAACAAACAACCAAAGCGTGAATGGTATAGGCGTCGATCCTGGGGGACTCCGAGGGCCCGGGCCCCCTAATATTTTGCTAAATGGGATGGGTCCCATCCATTACGGGCTCCTCAATAATTTGTCTGCAAGAAAGAAAAAATATGACAAGATTTTATAATTTGTGGTTTATGGATCTGCCTACAACACTGTAGTTATGAGCTGCTAAATTTTAAGTGTTTTTGGCCAGAAATCGTAGCAAGTTTTGTTTTTCTTCCAGGCGTTTCGGTCCGTTGAGCCTGGAGCTTCGGCCCTATGGCAGATTGACGTCCCTGGTGAACGGTGGGCGTCAGAGGCCTAACACTGTAATAGGCTACACTGGATGTGCCGTTCAGCATAATCAGCTACGGCGAACGAAGCTTCCCGGTCTCGGGGCCGACATGCTGGAATGCCCTCCTGTCAGAACTGAAATTAGCGGCGTCGACACTCGATCATTTCTGCAGCCGCCTGAAGACAGTGCTATTCATTCGTAGCTATTACGCATGAGCGCAGCCGTTCATAACTGTGTTATAAGGCCTGCGTGATACATAAATGCTGTGACATTAACATTAACATTAACATAAACATAAAACCGTCACTAGGCCTATTCACGTGCAGAGCCTAGGCCGACCCGACACTGGCGCGAATGTCTTCCTCGTTCTAGCAAGCAACAAATAGGAAGTGTCAGTGCACTGCAGTATTTCACCGAGAGTAGACGCAAACATTTATAAGAGACAATACACATAAATATGAATTTCGTAAACAGTCTATGCTTGTTGGTTGTCTTCAGTGCAGCTGTGTTAGTGATCGTTAATGGACAACCAACGACAGACGACGATAGTGGCAAAGATGAGATCAACATACTGATCAACAGAATCATCAAACTGGAGCGTACAGTTGCAGAGCTGAAGGGTCAACTGGCCGCAACATCTACTAGGAAACCGGATGAATGTACGTTCAGCTATTTGTGCGTTCTACGTCGTGTATGACTTCTGTTCAACCTTTATAGATTTATTATATCACTGTGCAAAATTTCACGCCGATCGGTTGCTCCGCTGATGAGAAATCCTAATCGGATAAACAAACAAACAAACAACAACAGACAACCGATAGTAGCAATATGGCCGCCCAAACTGGAAATAGCAATAGCACCATGGCTGCCCAAACGATGCTATGCATAGCGCGGACTGTGCCGTCGCAACATGTCTCTATGTCCGTCCGTCCGTCTGTCAGTCTGTTCGTCCGTCACACGGCTAGACATAGGCGTATCCTCAAACTTTTTCACCGCTGCGTAGCCGCGCCATTCTAGTTTTTCCACACCAATATTGCGACGGCGTCGAATGCAATGAGGTATGAATAATCGCAAGTTTCAACCAATGTCTTGCTTTATCTCGAAAATGATACAAAATAGAATTACTATGGAAGGCGAATACGAAACCGTACCCAAGCTTTCGAATGGTGCCACTTCCAATGATCTTGAGTAACCCCTAACCTAGATTTCAACGTCACGATATTAATCCACGTCAAATAACTCGCAAATGGTACAAGGTGGCCGATCAAGTAAAGTCATAATTACACGATCTATCGAACAACGCCATTTTCAATGACCTTGAACGACCCCAACCCAGATTTCAAGGTAACGCCATTATTTAACGTCGAAAACCTCAGAAACGGTACGAGGTACAGCTAACATAGTTACAATGAAATACTAATAAGAACTTAACGCTATTCTCAAGAGTATTATTTTGAATGACGCTGACAGACCTTCAAATCAAATCAAAAAGCATTTATTGTGTCAAGTACAGTAATTAAGATACACAGTAACCATGGTAGTATAAGACACAGTCACAATAGGAACAAGTGAAAGCAGAAAGCTTATAGATACTTGCTCCCTATTACAATTTTAATTTAGGTATTTTAATAAACTCTAAAAAACATTAGACAAAAACAATAAGAGGGAAACATCCAGTTGCTATGACGATACAAACAGGCAATGAAATTATAGCATATAATGTAAATGTAATAATGTCAGATTAATAGTTCTGAAATAATGAGATCATGCCAAACAACAACTAGCACATATTAAACAATCCATCATCTATAGTAAGAACATAACATTGTCTAAAATGTCGTTAGATACGATGCAAGAATATGATCTCTCACTTGATTTTTAAATACTTTTAAGGAAGGTGCACATTTAATGATATCAGGTAATTATTTTATTCCAGTGTTTAGGTCCACTACACACAATGGAGTTGGTGCGGCATGTTTTTTTAGCATTAATTTTGTAAAGATTATATTTATGGCCACGTGTTTTATACACACACACACACACAGATGATTTATTAGCAAACCATATAAAAACATAAAGTAGAAAAGTATAGAGACGAAATGCTAAGGGGGAGTGAGGTATCAAAGGACTCTTACCACTCCCCTGTTAAAAAAATAAAAACAATTAAAAATTTACAAACTGAGTCAGATCGACAGTGGACAAT
>Ga0209149_1002361_pt1 | contig 10532 bp, 8 predicted proteins | sample WorMetTyACAVOLI2_FD_187423 | JGI IMG/M metagenome (GOLD analysis project Ga0209149, IMG submission 187423) | Marine gutless worms symbiont microbial communities from Max Planck institute for Marine Microbiology, Germany - Olavius algarvensis... ...
CCTGCCCGGTTGGGGTGAAGGCGGGGCGGTCACCTCTGTCGGGTGGCAGATAACACTGTGTGATCCCATTGACAAGTGGCGTCCCGTAGTTCTGAGGTGAATTTCACGAAGAACTATACGCTCCTTTTTTTACCTTTTAGAGGGCAGTTCTGAGCCAAATCTGCTGCTTCAGAGAGCATAAAGTGGTGTCATTTCAGATCCTGTTGGAATGTGCTGAGCCACGTGATGCGGGGACAACATGGTTGCCTTCTCCAGTCTGCCAAAGGGGAGGCTAACAGGATCTCTTGGCATCTGCGTTGTCGTCCATGCCCAAACAGGGTAAGTTGGCGCGACTGGATTATTGCAGTGAGTTTGGGTTTCTTTGTTAGCCTCTGTACATCATTGTTTCAAACAAATTGGTACCACAAAGGTAACACAACTAAAAGCAAACGTGTACAAGTTCTGCATAGATGGTGCACAGCGAAGACAGCAACATGATGTTGACGATATTTACCAAAATCTAGGACATGCAGATCAGCAAGATCAATCAGATTGAACTCAGCATCATCCGTTTCACTTTGACACGGCCTGTCAAATAGTGATAGTGACGAACACAAATGTAAACTGTCTATTCTCTTTCATGCACAGTACACGACATATTATCTGTGAAGCATAATACAGTGTACATTACATTTAAACTACAGTTTTTGTACATGATATTTTCACTTCATGCTCAGTTTGTCAATACGGATATATCAATCCACACAGCATCATCCGTTTCACTTTGAAAGTATAGTGACGAACACAAATGTACACTTCTCCTCTCTTTCATGGACAGCACAGTTACTTACTGAAATGCAAACTTTTCCGTCGCTGTTACAACTTGTGCTAACTGATGCACTGTTTTAATTACTAACCTCACAACTGTCTCGTGAACTTATTAACTTTGTAAAGTGTGCTAGCAGTTAGTCCTTAATGATATGCCACACAGCCCGTGTGGTCAGCGGTACCCATAAGTTCGACAGAGGCTTGTCGCGACTCCTCCATACCAAGCTACATTGGCTGGATGTTCCTCAGCGAGTCGTGCACAAACTCGGCATCATGGTGTTCAACTGCCTGCAAGGTCAAGTGCCTCAGTACCTCGTGGAATTGCGCCAACCAGTCGCAGGTGTCGCATCACGGCAGCATCTTCGATCCGCCACCCAACAGCTCCTGGTCGTACCGCGTCACCAGCTCAGCTCCTATGGCCGATGGGCTTTCTGTGTGGCTAATCTGTCGGTCTGGAATTCCATGCCGGACAGCTCGCAGAATCTGATTATCGCCGGGAACAGTTTCAGACAATCTCTGAAGACGTTTCTGTTCGCTATGTACTGATGCATTCAGCACATTAGAGGTTTCACGATGATGCGCTATATAAATTGACTTTTTACTTTTACTTACTTAATTACTTTCGTTGTATCTTACTGTTTGATCAACTTCAAGTTGTAGCATTAACGTGTCATGAAGACAAATCTGGTAGAATTATCGGACAAGTAAAATGCAATTAAAGTATAAAGAATATTACCTCGTGCCACCAAAAACATAGAGGCGATCATTAACAAGACAGCAACACTGTCGCCGGCGGGCACACGGGCCACAACCTTTCGGCATAACAATAGTCCAACGACTGTCAGCTGTTCACAACATATCACAGGATCTACATATACACTGCGTCTGTTATCGTGAAGTGTGTAACAACATTAACATTTTAACTACAGTTACAACACTCGTCATTCACATAACCTCCCAATACAACACTGTCAGCCGTAGGAAATCCTTTACTTTGCACTCACTCTTTAAGTTGATATGACATTGTTATATTGGCTTTATTTTACACCATTATGTTTGTTGTTTCCATATTTCGTGTATGGGTATCACTGTTGTCTTTGTTTAACTCCATACGATGTTTTTTAAGTTCATTTATGCACGTAATGTTTTTACGTATAACATTTTAACTACAGTTACAACACTCGTCATTCACATAACCTATCCCAATACAACACTGTCAGCCGTAGGAAATCCTTTACTTTGCACTCACTCTTTAAGTTGATATGACATTGTTATATTGGCTTTTTATATTTTACACCATTATGTTTGTTGTTTCCATATTTCGTGTATGGGTATCACTGTTGTCTTTGTTTAACTCCATACGATGTTTTTTAAGTTCATTTATGCACGTAATGTTTTTACGTATTACAAGTGCATCTGTCATATTTTAATAAAGATTACAGATTATAATGATAAAACATTGATTCTAACTTATTTCACAATATCATCACGTCGTCTTCATAATGAGGCAGGCTGGCAATTTGGCATGCCAAGGCCACCCATTTCTGCCAATCATCTCCACATCTCTTTCATAATATTCTGCTATCTTCGTCTACTACTTCAAATAATCAATTCACATTCTTTGTGGTTGTGTTTTTAACCATCCACTGTCTTTCTCAAGTAGAGCTACTACTAGGACACAGCTTCCTTGTAATATATGTAGAGCAAATGCAATGCTTCTGCTGAGTACAACCAAAAAGACATTTGCTGGACACAGACAGACACATTTTGCTGCATTCTACAAAACTACATTTTATTTTCTCCAGTTTGTTTCAGATTTCTGCATTTCATAACAGTGAAATTTTATCCCATTCTTTACTGTTACACAAAAGCAATAACTTCACTGTTTGATAACCAAATCACAGTGCAAATACAGCAAAAACCACCTGTTCTGTATTAGGATTGGCTCAATATTGCCACGGAAAACAGACGTGCCTGGAAAATGAATATACAGCAAACTTTTGCAACAAAGTGAATTATAAGAAGAATTAAATTGTTGTCCTGGAACATTAACTGAAACATCTGAAAACAGTGTATACAAAAAGCCAACATTGACAGTGCTTACCAGGATTGAACTTGTACATGTCATCGAAGTGTAAGTCGTGAATACCATTGTAACCACTCAGTATGTACAGCTCACCCTTGTATACAACTACAACATGACAAATACAAACCTAACTAACAATAATTTTCACCATATAACCCTTCTAATACAAACAAAAACAACAACCTATCTTCTTTTATGGCCCTTTCTCCAGGACTGTCTGAGTGAGCTGAAACCACATCAATCAGCCATTCTGGATTTTCATGCAGCTCATTTTCATGCTGCAACTGTCAGACCTGGTCTCAGATCTGCCGCATCCAGTTCAGTTGCAGTGCCACGAACTATATCGTCGCTCGGAGACCGGTTCTTCGCGGCTGCTGGCCCACGTCCATGGAACAAACTTCCACCACCGCTTCGTCGCGTTTACTCTCCTGATACTTTTAAACGTCAACTTAAGACATTTTTATACAATCACGCTTTTAATTTACATCGTTAGGCGCCCTTGTTGTGTCTCGGCACTTACATCGCCCTAATCTCGACTTTTTAGATAGATAGATAGATAGATAGATAGCTTCCAGGAGATACTAGTCTGTAATCACCCACCCACACTGTGGCAATCCTGTCCTCAACTCCACTGGCTGGCACACTAGCAGACAATATACACGGTGACCACTCTCCAGACAATGTGAAATTCACTGACAATTCCCTGATGGTTCGCGACACTCCTGCCCATGTTACGTTAAATGTTACTCATATAATGCCGGTACTAGTGTTATTGTCAGTGTAGGGGTAGGAATGCAACAGTGCATGATGATCCAAAACCAAAATGAAATGCACAAGTTCGGCAAAGTCGAGAATGGATGCAAATATGCAGCTAACAATACATAGTTTTAGGCCACTTTTCCCTGACAAGATTTTTTCCCTGACACTTCTCTGACATTTCCCTGACTTTTTCATAAGTTCGCTGACATTTCCCTAACAGCTGTTAAATTCCTTGACATTTCCAGGTTTTCCAGACAAGTGGTCGCCCTGAATATTACAGGTATGGCACACTGAAGGTGATGACGACAGCAGATAAACAGTAGCCTCCCGAGATATTATGCTGGATGCCCTTCCTATTGCAACTCTCCCAATTAACCCAGGCTTGGGACCGGCATCATATAATAATTTTTAAAAAAAACAGACTATTACTTAAACCACAAACACACACACAGCTGACCAATGCATAGAAATTAAACAACTTAAATTACAGTCTCTAGGATGAAACAGCTTCACCATGTTTTGGGCCAATCTTACCTAAATTAGCATAATTTATGCAAGTATTCAAAATGTGCTCTGTAACTTTGTAGTCCCTTGCCTTGTATAATTCAAACCAAGTTTCACCAGAATCAGACTCAACCTGACAGAAGGCACAGTTATGAGTTTAAGTAAATGCTGATGGACGACGACAAACTACAGACAATAATTGCTCACTCATTCCACCCATCATCTCCATTGACCTTTGGTCTAAGCTAAGCTGGTATGGTGGTAGAACATTGGTCTTTGACCAGCGAACTTTCCCTGTCCTGCACTCGACCTGCAGCTGACGGGTTACCATTTATGTGGTAACATGTCCGCTGTAGGTCAGCCAACCAGGCGACTCAGCCTTTCATCCTTTTGGGGTAGATAAATAAGAAGTAAGCTGCAATTAGATGTCTGCAACCTCAGTCTGGGGAGGCGCCATCTGGTAAACGCTTACGAAGTAAAGGCAGGCATTGGTGTAATTGCAGGTAACAATGTGATCCATGCCCGAGCGCCTTAAGAGTAAGGTACAACATAAAGTGCGCTGTATAAATTACATTACATTTTTTTAATGTGGCCTAAGTAACAATTAACTTCAAGGACCACGATGGCGACAAAAAACCATAGCAAACTACAAAATAACGTCTGGGTATGATAGCCGGAATAAGTGAATTTTCAGTTTCTTTCTGAAAACTGACAGCGATGAGGCCAATGTAATGTAATCAGAGAGACTGTTCCAGAGCTTTGGCCCAACAGATACTCTTACCTTCACCCTTCACCTACCAAACAAGAGGTCAAAGTAATTTGACAAAAAGCGCCTCACGGGGGGCCCATTCCCCAGTTAGGGGTCACCCCAGGGGGTCGAAATTTGTACCATTGAATTCCTGGGGTAGGGGTTCCTATTAGTGTTCCATAGTAACTATAGGCCTAGGATGCACCGTTTGGCCACAGTGCACGCGCGTGACAACCAACCAACGAAGTCATGACACAGCCTATCTCAATAAGCGCATCTTTTACTAAAGTAAAGTGAGGCGCTTAAAAACTAAGAAAGAGTACATAAGAATACATAAGTAAAAGTAATATGTCTGTCTGGACAGTGTAAATGGGCAGACAATTGCAGTACGTACAGTCAATATACAAGTAAACTATGAACTAATGCAGTTAAACAGGTTGCCATATTATTTACTACATGACAAAATTAACTGCCAGTTATATGTGAACAGTCCTTACTACCACCTTCGTAAATGCAGACACGTAACTGTGTGTACTTTATGAGTAAGGTTTTCTACAATATCATCATCGCCGTTATCATCATCATCATCATCATTAAAGCTGTATATAACAACAGTAAAAACCAGCATACATGCAGAGTGGGAGCGTCGTCCACATGGTACGTTGCCAACCGCTTGCGGCTCAAACCACGTGTTGTTTATCGTATCAAACACTTGAATCTTAGGGCAGTACAGTTCACTGTTGGTATGATAAGGCCCAGCTCTATCACTACGACCACCGAATATGTACATTTTGTTGCTGATGCCAGTTGCTGAATGAAAGTCTCGCCATCGCGCTGGCTTACCACTCTGATCAGAACACAACCACATCCCACAATGTAACTGTTAGACGACAAACAAATATAATATTTATATGTCACGCGTCTCTCGCATCACAAGAAAAAACTGTTCAGGGATCATTGTGCTCAAAAAAATTGAGGAGGAAAAAAATGCTAAATAAAGTATACAACAGTGCTCATGCACTGCTGACAAAAAAGCCATGAAAAATATTAACATAACAACATACCCGGATTCTGACTAGCATCCACATCATCGTAGGAAAATACAATGCAAACACATCGTTCGAAAACTTCTGCACCTTCAACACAAAAACATGTCCACAGTCTAGTGCTGCTTAACTCTTTAATCGTCATTAAAACCGCAGAGCAACGGACCATCACATAGCAATACAGTGATTGGTACACTGGCCGCTGATGGGTGGGCTGTTACATTTGGGACAGCGAGGAGGAGACTGGGCACGGCTGCAGCCTGCCCAGGCCCCTCGTTGCTGCACCAAATGTAACAGCCCACCCATTAACGGCCAGTGCACCAACTTCATATTATTCAATGTGGCACTAATATTGCCTTTGGAGTCTAAAGAGTTAAAGTGCAGGCACTCTTACCACAAATCACCTTCAGCGGAGCAAATGGCATGCAATACAACTAAAAAAACTTAACCCTTTCTCATTTTACTGCAGTTTCTACAAATGTTAATCAATTTCTATAATATTAGGCCGACAGGATACTGAGTTAATTTGCAACACAACAGTTATTGACTACCCGCCTCACCTATATACTGCTGCTACACTACCTTGAGAAAACAAGTCAACAGCATAGTAATAACTTTAGCAACTGAAGTTGCACATTACCATTAGTCAAATTTAAAAATATCTATTTTACATACACAACCATTCTGCATTTGAAGTAAAATATCACAGCAAATGTTCAAAATGGCCTACTTTTTCATCCACTCAGGCTTGTAGTCTCTTGCCATTCATAAATAGCATCGTCTACAATGCTCTGTGTCAAGCCATTTGAAGTGTCGATCAAGGGCTGCCTCAGGTCGAAAATGTATCGTAGCAAAAAATGTTAAAGACATATCTCAGTTCGATACGTTTCCGACCTAAGGTGTGTCTTTTACTTTTTTGCTACACGAGATATTGCGAGAAATCTATGGCAAAGTAAAAGACGACTTTCTCGCAATATCTCGCAGAAGCTTTGTTGCCATGGCACCCTGTTAACTGACATGTTTATAAACAAACATGAGGCACGTCTTTTACTTTTTTATTTGTACGAAAATAAAAATAAAACAGTACTACAATATAATTCATATCAATACTGAATATGTACAAAACACAGAAAGTTTCCGTTACTTCTGATGCCACATTGTGGCCGGAGCTAGCAAACTGTAGACATGAATGCTCACCAGTTCTACGTCTATGAGTTGCTAGCATAGAATCTACGAGAATCTCGTAGAAACAAAACTAAAAGACACGCCTCTGGTGTGACGTCTGATGCACACGTTGTTGTATCACACACCATTATTTGATAGTCAACTGGATTACGATCAGCACAATTCGGAGACCGACAGTTTGGAGGAATAAACTTCTGAGTTGCACACTGCAGTATCTAGATCATCCAATGTGCACAGTGTGCTGGCACACTGAGACTGTCTTGATGGAAGAAGTAAGCATCAACTTAGTTTTCCTCAAGGTAGTGTAGCGACAGTACGTAGGTAAAGTGGGTAAATCAATAATTGTTGTGTTGCAAATTCACTCCGTAATATGCCAAATATTACAGAATTGGTCATTGGTCAATGTTTGTAGAAACCACACTAAAATAAAAAGGGTGAAGTTTTCTGGACCAGTGTATGATCCACATAAACGTAATAGTAACTTACTCCTTCTTCATAACCTCCGAAGATGAACATTCTGTCGCCAATGACACACGAGGAGTGCCCATCACGTGCACCAGGTACGTCTCCTGACACTTGTGGTCGACTCCATCTTTTTGTTGCTGTCAACATCATGATGCCATTACCAAGATATAGCAAATTCATGGCTGGTTAGTGACCTCCAAAAATATATGTCTAACATGCAGTAATGCATCTCACATTATTGATAGTTGAGAACTACTACTCGTATCAGTTACACCTCAAGAAGGGGTTACGTCCAATTCGGTACATGTCCGTTTCAGGACACAGTGTGGTGCACTTTCGGTACACCATTTTCAGTACAGCGGAGGTTGTTTTAAGAATACTGACGTTTTATGATGACAATTTACTGAAATGTATATGTACCAAAATGTACATGTACCGAATTAGACATTGTAACAAAATGGGACTTTTGTACTAAAAACAACACGTACTGAAATAACTATACAGAAACTGGATTGAACCAAATACGACATGTACAGTGTTGGATCTACCCCTCCAAAAGTAGCCGATTATCGCAGTGCATTACTCTGAATAGTAAATATCAGTAGTTAATAATAGTTGCAGACTACAGTTACTACATAAAAGTACTTAACTGCAGCAAATTATTACTCATGCAGTGATACACAACTAGAGATCGAACGATCCAGCCAAAAAATGGACCAGCCGGTCCAGTAACTTTCAAAATTTGGACCGGCCCGATCCGATCCAAGACCACTCGACATCGTAATGCAACGGTAAGTTAAAACCCAATTTAAAATGCCACAGCTTGATAGTAATGAAATACGTCATTGCTTCTTGTATACTACTAGCGACGCCCCTGGACGACCAGTGAACGATGGCCGCACTGCCTTTGAAGTTGTGTTGCAGAAGGTCTGTGTGAGTGTGTGGCTGGCGCCACATTACCGGTGTTGTTGGTCTTATCAGCGTGTTGTTTGTTCACGTATGAACTGCTTCCTGCGATTATCGAAATTGATTCTCGTTTTCGTTCTCATTTCTGAGCGTCCGGTATGTAAAGATTTATGAACGTTTCGCCCCTTGACGTTTCGCCCGCGGTCGTTCCATTCTCTCCCAGTAAGTTTGTGCAATGTACGTATCGCTTCTTCGATATACTTTTAGCGCTCACATATGAAGTGTCGTTCCTCATCCGCTAGCCATATAAGTTACTGATTTGATTTTATGTTGCGTATTTCTGCACTTTTCATTTCTCAAGTGAAGATCACAACAAACAGTAACAGTCATATGCATGAACAATACACAAAAGGAATAAAAATGTCATTATGTTATTTGACCAATGGCGCCGTTAAGCGTTGGCCTGCGACCGTGTAATTAAAGACACACCGCTTGTGCCAGTGTATGGACATGTGTTGGAAGCTTATTAGCTTATTGTTTGACTGACGTTTGATTGACACTGCCAGTTATAGTGACCTGGCCAATTAGAAGCCAGGCAGGCATGGCTACTGGAGAGACGACGTCGTCCATTAACTGCTAAATTAGTTAAGCCAGTATAGTAGAGTCTAGCGTTGAATCAAGTCTGAATCGAGTCTGTCGAGTATTACACTAACTAACACACTGCTTGCTGCAAAGCCATTGAGGAATGAATATCTAAGAAGTATATCGTATCCATAGTATAGTGTGTAACTGCCCGACCCTGGCCCAGCCACGTCCCGGCCAAAGACCGATGCGGCAGTGGCCTTTGAAGTTGAATTGACCACACGTCCAGGCACTGCACTCCATGACTAGGCTCCGACACTGAGGGGGAAGGGACGAGTATGTTGATAGAAACGATGCGTGTCGAGACTCCGTCGAGTTCCCGGGTCTTCTCGAAAATTAACATCCTTACATAATGCCGCATGATAAACGCAACACACAGACCAGTGCCGGTCCAAAAAAAATCCGAGACTGGTCCGGCCATGAACAGCCCCGGTCCAGAACCAGGACCTGGACCGGTTCGAACTCTACACACAACTCTTTTAGTAAGCAACAAATAAACCATTTACAAGTAGGCTAACAATTCTCTGTATTTCACGCAAGCACAAAACTATTCAAGTATCATAATCATGGTGCTACATATAACCATCATTAAAGTCAAAATCAAAAAACTGCCTATCAGTGCACCGGTGTGAAAAAGTAAAACGGAACAAATTCATGCAGTTTCAATACCGGTAAGTTAGCATTCTTGACATTAACAATAACATGTCATACCAAAGGAACATGTCAAGATACAACACATGTTCTCCTTAATTAGGCAACTCGAAAAGCCACACTTGACACGTTACCTGCATCAAAACAGAAGAGAATGTTGCATGCACCATTTTTATCATTTCGCCCACCAAAGATGTATGCTCTGTCAGAGTAGGCAACAGCTGTATGACCATACCGGTGATACGGTGTCTGTTCATACTGATCATCATTTGGTGATGGAAGTGGCAGAACTCGCCATTTGTATGTTACTGGAAAACAACAACACACAATGAAAAAAGACAGTTTATACACCATGTCAGGAAAAAAAGGCCAGTTACGTTTGCACCTAAGTTCAACAAATTCAAACAAGCAGGCAAGCAACATTACGAGAATACACAACCATTAATACAATAAACATCTATCTGACCTGACCAGCACTGCTACTTACAGCAGCTCCACCATACCTGTCAGAACTGTGTATACCAGTCTCCACCAGCGCTGGACGTCATTTCCTGCGTTCAGCAACATATGGTGATCTGCTCGTGCCAAGGACGTCAACGTCAACATACAGACCTCGCAGTTTCGCCGTCTCCGGACCTAGTGTCTGGAATAAGTTACCTGTGACTCTGCGTGTATCACCGACACTTGGACAGTTTCAAAGCAAGCTGAAGGCAGTACTTCTTCGCTCGGCCTA
>Ga0209149_1002362_pt1 | contig 10528 bp, 9 predicted proteins | sample WorMetTyACAVOLI2_FD_187423 | JGI IMG/M metagenome (GOLD analysis project Ga0209149, IMG submission 187423) | Marine gutless worms symbiont microbial communities from Max Planck institute for Marine Microbiology, Germany - Olavius algarvensis... ...
CAAAGTTTCGTCTTCCTAGGCCTTTTGGTTTTCGAGTTAGAGCCGATGTACGCGACATCAGACAGACGGACAGACGGACGACGGACGCCGATCACCGCATAATGCCCCCTAGGCGGGGGCATAATAATATGAAGTTGGTACACTGGCCGTTGATGGGTGGGCTGTTACATTTTGTACAGCGAGGAGGGGCCTGCGCGGGCCGCACCCAGCCTAGACCTCTCCTCGCTGTAGGGCCTACAAAATGGTACAGCACACCCATCAACGGCCAGTGTAAGGTACCAATCGCCGTATTCCTGTATATCGGTCCGTTGCTCTGCGGTTTTAATGTGCGCATTAAAAGGTTAAGTATAGATTTCTGTGATTTCTGCCTGATTTCGTGAATACGTACGCCGTGCCCTCCCTCCCCCCGTGTCGTGAACACGTACGCCGTGGGCCCTCCCCCCTCCCCCCGTGGCTATAATCCTTGCGACGCCACTGCGTACAGTACCGCTACGTCAGATACATTGAAAAACATAACACAAATGTGTACAGCAGCATGAGGTTCTTGGTTTCGGTTAGAAATGCGTAGCTTTCAAGAAACATGCTACAAACTACACTGCTTTCAGCGTCGCGAACAGCGCAGTGCAGTGTACAGTATACGCGCTGTTGCTGTATAGTTCTATCTGTCAGCTGTGCTGCAATTAAAGGGGTGTTTAGAGCGACACAACTCAACTCAACTCAATTAACTGAACTCAACTGAACTCAACTCGACAGCGTGAACAACAGTTGACTCAGTTTGTAGGTCGTGACGTCATAAACAAAAACACGACTGACTTGGCTGTACGTTGTTCAACTGGGTCAGTTGAGTTGAGTTGAGTTGAGTTGAGTTGTGTCGCTATAAACACCCCTTTACGACACATGACAAAATGACTGATCCCGACAAGGCAGTGAATCCACAACATTTTGGAAGCTATCCGACAGACATTCCTGTCTGAATCCGGATTAATCCCGAAATCCGGATTTAAATCCCGGGTCACTTTTGGTTGAGGTTATACGCCTTGGCGAAGGTTTGCGCTCTCTGAGCACAGTTTTAACTGGGACTACCGTGTTACAGTCTATACAAGCGTCTCTTTCGAATGATCAGCGTTAGGGAAGAAAGAGTCGCGGCGGGTGTATGTATAAAACAGCATATACTACTCCGAGACGTGGATGGTTGGCGCATGTGCTGATGCGTCGCAAGCAGAGCTAAGCTGACGTCATGAGATGCGACGACGCCGTAAAAACTACGGTAATGCGCTGGAGACGCATAAATCGCGGCGTCGACTGCGACGGCGTTAATTGCGCCAGAGCATGTAGGACCGACCGGGCTACGTAACGTATGGTCATCTCGGGCGCTCGACGAGACGTCTGCCTGCCTGCACCGGTCCACGAACGGTCCCAGCTGCGCAGTCGACAAATCCCTCTCGTCCTTGTTGCACAACGACCTGCAGACTGCAAACCTCGATGACTTTATAATACATAGCTTTGATTTTACTGAATTTTGAACAGTTATGTAGTTAGAGTTGTGTTGTGCATTGCTGAAAATGCCTGTGTATGCTACATCCGCATGCACTTACTACTGACAAGAAAATTACACTTTTGTCATTTCAGCAATAATTCGTCGCATTAACATTGTTTGCATTTGCATCAGAAAATAATTCTGCACACCCATTTGTTGTCCCCTTTTGTTAATTATGTTTATTCTGACAACACTGATTCCAAGCTGTGATCAACAAGTATAGGCTATTTTTATCTAAAGCAGTATTTTAACCCTTTAATCGCCACATTAAAACCGCAGAGGAACGGATGCATCATATAATAATAATAATAATAATAATAATAATAATAATAATAATATCCAAGACAATGTTTATGGTGCTGTCATCATGGCAGAGCCATTGCGAGAGTTCACCCGGTTCATTTGATAAGTGTAGAACTGCGCCAAGCGGCCGCCGAACGGCGCAGACTCTCAGACCAAGTCACCCATCCTAGTACTAACCGGGTCTGACGTAGCGCAACTACGTTGATCGAGGCCAACGCGTTACCACTAAGCCAAACCGCCAACCATCATATACAGGCCGTTGATGGGTGGGCTGTTACATTTAATACAACGAGGAAGGGACTGGGCGGGGCCGCAGCCCGCTCAGGCCCCTCCTCGCTGTACCAAATGTAACAGCCCACCCATCAACGGTCAGCGTACGTACTTCGTATTATTTGATATAACGCTATTTATTGCCTTTTGAATCTAAAGGTTAAACTCCGGGATTCTGTATGATATATTTATTGTAGTACTTAAAATTATCGTTATCTATGCGCACTTATACAATAACAGTGCGTAGGAAAAAGCTTCATGTTACGATCATGGCGTTTGTACAAACACTGGACGTAAGTCGATAAACCACAGCAGCAGCATTCGCGTCAGCCAGGTCATCAGCTGAATACAGCGGCGGCGAAACACGACACAAGTTCGTCTTGTCTGCCACTCATCGATTATGTACATGTACGTGTAAGCCTAATGATACAATTATACGCTAAGGATTCATTCACACTAGCACAGCGCAGAATTATTGTGAACGCACCCTAATACGCCAGTTGGCTCGCCCTCTAGCCACAAAAAAATTAACTGAATTTTAACGGCTGAAATAACCTAAAATTTCACCATTCTACACACATTTTTATCGCGCGTCAGTACAGTGACGCACGATATTGATATAGAAATTCTGTCCGTCTGTCTGTCCGTCCGACCGTCACACGCCGGTATTTTATGGAAACGGCTTAATATATTGTTACAGTTTCTTCACAACATGGTAGCCCAACCATTCTAGTTTTACGAGTACCAAACATCTTCACGAAATTCCGATGGGGTGACGTCACCCCCTACGTGAGCGCTAAATACAGATGAGGTATACAAATTTCACGATTTTCGACCAATAACTCGCTATGTCTTGCAAATGATGCTACTATAATAATAATAAAATAATAATAACCAAGACAATGTTTATGGTGCTGTCATCATGGCAGAGCCATTGCGAGAGTTCATTTTATGAATGTAGAATGGCGCCAAGCGGCCGCCGACCCACGACCAAGCCAGACGACTTAGACTGTGGTCCGCCTGTAGCCCTGTACAGGCTGCCAGAAACTACACCCACCATCACCATTTATTATTATTACTCAGCCCGAAAGCTGATACTCATTTTAGCGTTCCACAGAGGGTAGAAGGCTGAGTCGACCTAGATGGCTGGTTACATACCGAGATGGTTTACCCGTCCACAGACGGCCACCCATCCTGGTACTAACCGGGTCTGACGTAGCGCAACTACGTTGATCGAAGCCAACGCGTTACCACTAAGCCAAACCGCCAACCTATGGCAATCGCCAACCTACTATGGAACGCTAATAGGAACCCATATGCGATCTATCAAATGGTGCCATATCCAATGACCTTGAACGAACCCTAACCCTGTTTTCAAGGTCACACCGTTCTTTGACGCTGAATATCTCACAAACGGCTACAGATACGGCCATAGTTACTATAGCAGGCGAATATGAAACGGCAACCAAGTTTTCGAACGGCACCGATTTCAATGATCTTGAGTGACCTCTAACCCATATTTCAAGGTCACGATAATATTCAACGTCAAATAACTGGACTAATAGTAAGTCGTGTATGATCTTATTTTGTGCAATAAAACTCATGATGATGATGATGATGATCTATCTAATGGTTCCATTTTCCATGACCTAGATTTCAAGGTTACGGGGTTATTATAGATGCGCTATACGTATTTTATGCGCACCTGACGCACGATCTGTTTTCGATAGCTAACTTCTTGTTAACATTATCCGAGGAGACCACCCGAATCAGCCCATACGGCATGTGACTTGCTGTAGTCAATCCACTTGCCAAATTTAAAGAGTGTATCTTATCCATTCCAGAAATATTGATGGGGTATGAAATTTTAATAGGGTCACGTGACCAAGACCACGATCCTTTCAGGAAAAATTTTTCATCCCCGGCTGAACCGTGCCATTTTCGACCATTTTACAAAATTTTAAAAGCGTAGCTTCATCCATTCCAGAAATATTGAAGGAGTTTTAAATTTCCAGACAGACATGTCAGACAGACAGATACCGTAACGGTACCGTGCAGATACCGTGAACTGTTCCCGACATCAAAGCATTACCCGCCACGCCCACTTCGTGGCGTGGCTGGTGAAAATTCGGGGCACATTCTGGGAAACTTCAGGTGACTAGTCATTGTGCTCCCTGCATCCGAGCATGACACAAGCATGGCACAAGTGAATGTATCCGACTTTCGCTCATTAGACAAACGATCATCAAAAGTAACACCAGAGCGACGTTTCGCACTTCGCTCATGAGAGGTATCGAGATCCATAGATTCAACATCACTCTCAACAGACATGCGTGCTATATCGCTCAAAGGCTTACGATTAACACGAGAGGACATCTTTGATTGGGCAATTTCGCTGCGCAAACGGCGCGGGGAAGGCGAAAAATCCGAATCAACTACACGCTTTCTAGATAACACCGGAGTGTGCTCCAGTAGTTTAAACTGCCATTGTGGCCTGTAGGAAATTTCGAACTTAAACCTTTAGAGCTAATAGGAATGTAGTAGCCTAGGCCTTCGCTCTGTTTAGTCTAGGCTTCTGTAGACGTTGAATGTATATTGATTTTAGATTGGCCTTGGCCAGGAGACCCAGGGTGAGAGGTGAGAGGTCTTCTTTCTTCCGCAAAGGCCTAACAAAATTACTACGCTAAACATCAAACAGTCATCAGTTCACTAGTTCACTTAGCACGTAGTAGGCCTAAAGAGTTTACAGTTAAACAGTTAAAACAGTGAAGGCAAACAATCATCATCGACATTCATATGACTAGACGTACTAATAAAACTAGTGAAGCGATTTTACGGAAACAATGAGCTAAGTATCGCCTCCCTACACCAGCGAACAGAAAACATCAAGAACAGCCAGTGGTTAAAGTGGAAAATCAGAGGTGAGGAAACTGTATATCAGCTTTGGGCCAAAATGGGCCCTCAACAAGTGGTTCTGGACTCTTTTTATGAAATTTAAGGTGTGGGAACGCTGGATCTCAATAACTGGAGGTGCAGGAACTGCGTTCCCTTGCGTCCAATGGCACTTTAACCACTGAGAACAGCATCTTCACTTTTTGGCGATGACCAGCATCAACTCAGTGTCAAGCCCGGCAACGTGAACATTCGACGTTCAAATGTCGAACGGATGCAGTGGACGATCCGCCTCCGTCTCGATCTTTTGCCCAAGTTCTCGCACCGAATGCAGAGCTGCTCCGGGAGTCTGGTCAGCGGCTGGCAGTAGAAAGACGCCGAACTCCCTCACTGTCTCTCTCCGTGCGAACTCCAACGCCATCATCCACGCCCCGACGGTTGGGTACATCCCAGTCACACTTCTGAGCCAACACATCAGCCAGACACTCTGCTGGGACATACGAACAACTAGGGTTACAGATAAAATGCAATTTTAGCGAAAATCTAAAACGCAACTGAAACAGACGAAACTGATTACTAATAGCGAAATTCATAGACTTTCCTTATCCTTGTAATATGGGCATTTCCCCATTTAGGACATAACTGCCATCTTTACTTTACAAAGCCTACAGTTATAAGCCTATAAAACTAGCTCACTAACTGCTAAATTCATATTAGCGATTCTGCAATTGCATATGACACCTATTTCGGAACTGCGAAAATTAGTTTAGCAATCGACAAAATATAGATTCAACTATATCTACTGCGAAAATTACAAAAAAGAGGTGTAAAAATCTATGCCAATCAACATCACGCAAAGTGCGAATTATTGCCGCGCACATTCACGGTTCAAATTACCAGCACTGCTATGTATTCCTTGTGAGCGAATTTATTTACTTGTCGACAGTGTGCAGCGTAACGCATCAGTCTACGTCGCTGATTCAAGAACAAACTGTGAAAATATGTCAACGAGCTGCCACGGATGACAAAAAGTATCAGCAATTTCACCAATAACAACCCACAGGCATTTTATTCATAGTCCACATGACGAAAATCACAGTCTGATGCAATCGGCTGAAGAAAATTTTCAACAAAGACCCATATCTGCGAAGAATCCTCGAATATTTGTGAAGTGCGAATTATCAAAGAACGTGCTGATGACCCAACCGGAGCAACAATCAACACAAACATCATCAAGCAAAGGAATGACGAGCAACTATAACTCTCTCAGCGATCCAGCAGTTAATAAGAGATTGAGAAGCGGGATTTTTACTTCGCCGACAGCCAACGATCTCTGTGCTACTGAAAAGCGGCCTCTCATGCACAAAAGCGAACTGGAATTAGCTGTTGCTATCCGTCAGTGCAAAGTTTTCATTACTTGCTAGACCAAACAAGATACCGAACAGCATCCAGAGTGCTTAGTTGCAGTATTTAGACCAAAGCGAGACTTCTCTCTATACGATAGCAACATTCTAAATTTTCGCAACTACATTAATCGAACACATTGCGAATCAATAACACATTAACCAGAAAGAATCAACAGTGCTCGAACGAAGTTCTTGCAATACACTATTGCTGCTAATCACTCCCCCTTCGCAGAAATCATTCAACTAATCAGTATAGGCTACCGCTTTGGTGGACGAATGGTGCGTCGAGGGCGAAGAGGAAGTGGATCGCTCGTTGGACAACCAGCAATTGCGAATGGTATTTCCGCTTCGGTGTCCCATCGTGGACTCCCACCTCGCTCAATTTCACTCATCACACCACCTTCGCCCCTGGAGACAGAGAAGCTAGTCCACCGGGCTCGAGACCTCTAGTTCAACGCGCTCGCACTCTGCCTCCAGATCTAACCTTTCATCTCGCTCTTCAACATCGGAAACAGCGTGGTTTTCCCCACCGAAGCAGAATCACGCCCCTTGGGGTCTGTCTCCACATCTTCGCTGTTCCCCCCTGACAACCATGAATCAGTCACATCATCACCAGTATATGTTTTCAGCTTGTCCAAATGCGTCACAAACGAGCGACTGCGCTTGGATCGCTGTATTACAATATTGACTGGTCCAAGAACCTTAGTAACAAGGTAGGGCCCTGAGTATTTACTTACCCATTTATCCTGCCTGCCAGGACGTTTTCGCGGATTGTAGTATGACACCCAGTCACCAACATCATACTGCTTCGCTCTAACGGACATATCATAGTACCTTTTTGAGCGTTTCGCAGCTTCTCGCAGATGCTCTCGAACAAGTGTATAAGCATGCTGAAACCTGCCGAGCATTTCTTCGCTGTACGCAGCGTAGGAAGCAGGCGGCTTTGCCTCTGGCATATCATACACAATATCAACTGGACTATGTACCTCTCGACCTAGCATAAGAAAATTTGGCGTGAACTCAGTGCTTTCATGACGCGAACTGCGATATGCGGCCATCACAAAAGACAACATTAAATCCCAGTCTTTTTCCCTGTCAATCAACTTAGCAATGATACCGTTGAGAGTACGGTGGAACCTCTCCACTGCAGCATTGGTACTAGGCTTATAGATCGTTGTTCGCAGTTTTTCAGTCTCCAACAAGCGACAAATCTCAGTCATCAGGTCACCGTCGAGCTCCTTGGCGTTATCTGTCAACATCGACAATGGGACACCAAATCGACAAATGATTATACGAGCCACAACAGCTGCCTCTTTGCTATGAACCGGAAAGCATTCTGCCCATTTCGTGAACGGATCAACCACACTGACAATAAAGCGAGATATTCGCGCTGTCACAAGGTGCGGGCCTGTCATATCAATGTGAAGCCGCTCAAACGGCGCTCCAGCAAGCAGTGGTTGGAGTGATGCAGAGCGAGGTAACTGTCCACGAAAATAGCAGTTACAGCGAACACATTGCTTGCAATGAATCTGAGTGTCTCGACGCCAACCTGGCCAAAATGCACGGCGACGAACTTGATCTAGCGTGCGACGTATGCCCATGTGACCTCCGCTCATGTCTCCATGACACTTACTAAGGAAGTCTTTTTTTTTCAACACGCGTGGCAAAAACAGCTGCAGGACGTCCGTCCGTCCGTCATTATACTGATTTTCGCTCATGAGAGGTATCGACATCCATAGATTCAACATCACTCTCAACAGACATGCGTGCTATATCGCTCAAAAGCTTACGCCTAACACGAGAGGACATCTTTGATTGGGCAATTTCGCTGCGCAAACGGCGCGGGGAAGGCGAAAAATCCGAATCAACTACACGCTTTCTAGATAACTTAACAGGCGAATTCGCTGGCGTGGCGCTCGCAGAAGACGATTCGCAATCAATCGCAGTTCGAGACCTACCATGTCTAACATCAAGATTTGCTGCAGCATTGTCCGACAATTTCGCAGAACAAAGTTGTTCGCTTACATTACGTACAGAAGTAGAAGTAGTGGGAGCAAGAAGACAGTGCGAATTCGCTGTCGTGTCAGCTTGGTCGCGGGTGTCCGGAGGAGTTAAGAGCGAAGGGACTAAAGCCTCATTTCGCAGTTCCATATTAACCTCCCCATCAGACTCGCTGTTTCGCTCTCCAATTACCGCTATCTCGCTCAGTCAGTAATGCGGGTCCAGACCTCTTTTTCGAGTCCCGCAGTTGGGCGCCAGTTAACACGCTCACCCCGGCCGGTCCACTCATCTCCTTTCCTTGTCTCGCCCGGCTCTGCGTATTGTGAACCACCGGGGAAGTGATAAAATGTTTTCATACCTTTCCTCTTCATCATCCCGCCTTTCGCTGTCCTTCGCCTTACCTTCCTGTACTCTGTCCACTCGAGAGAATGGAGAGCGAAACAGCGAAAACATAGTGCCTTAAGATTTACCGAAATTTCGCCATTACTATAGGCTAGATATTAAGACGAAGTCTTTTTGGGTTTTATATGCAGAGCGAAAACATTTCGCTGTGATCTCTTCTCTTCTTCTCTTCCATGCGGGGCAGGCAGCAATTAAGCTGCCCATCGCTGAGGCCTCCAAGCGGGCCCAATGCACGTCCTCAAGACAATACGCACCTTACATAAAAGGGATAATAAAAACTCCTGAGAGTTAAATACCAATTAAGGAAATTATAACCAGTCAAGAGTTAGACCAGCATTCCAAGATCCCGAAGACAAAAGCGAAGGGCTATATCCTCCTTTAAAAGGGGCAGAGACAGAAGCAAAAGACTTTATCTTTTTTACATAAAGGAATAATAAATAACAACTCCTTTACATTGGAGTTAATTCCCGACGACAAAGTCGAAGGTTAAAAAATGAGAAAAATTTCCCCTGCTTAAGCAGGGTCAAAAATTACCACCAAATGGCGATAACGTGCAGGGCTTCAACCGAACACCATGAAATTCCACAAGTCGTACTACTGATCAAGATGCCTTGTGACAGCACATCGTGAACAGGAACACAAGTAGCCAACCATTCATGACCCCTTGCGCTCGCCAAGTCATGAACAGGATCCCCGGAAACGTAACGCCCCCATGAGCCAGGTGCTGATGGCCGCCCCGTTCATACTCAATGAGCGGGGCAATACACTTAGCAGCACAGAGAAACCGACGAACAGCAAGGCCGATCCCCACAGACTAGAAACCCTGCACAGCACCCAGAAGTACGAACCCCTGAGGGAGAAGGGTGAACCCCTTACCTGCAGTTCGTATAAACAGTCTGGAGGTTCATCAGGGTTCTCCCCGCCCGAACCTGCGTTCAGCCTGCAGAGAGAATATCTCTCTGTAGTTACCGGGGGGACCACTTGGCGGTAGCTGGTCCGGACTTCCGTGGTTAAGCTATACCAGCAGGGGGAAAGAACCTAAAATAAGGTTTCTCACCTCTTCGCCCCGAAGAGCTAGCTGGTGTCTTGAATCAAGACTTACGCATCGCCATGGCTTCCCCCCCCCTTCGCTGTGATCTTTTAGCGAACAATTATTTTAGCGAAAAGACAGACAATAAAATTATTAGTTAACTAAAACAGCGAAAATACATGAACAGGGAAGATCCCGGGCCGCTCGTACAAGCTTAGCACTGCCACCCAGTCTAACCCACTTCGCTTTTATATCGTGCCGGCCTGGCCCGGCTTGGTGCGTGCGCCAGTTGCCATGTGCTGAGTCTAATAGACTAATACCTCTATTAAACATGCGCGGGCATTAATGCTAGACGTTTCAACTTTCAAGGGATTGCTTGCCGCAATAGATGCAGTGCACAAGCACGATGCTACTAAGACATATAGCCGTATGTCTCGTAAAGGTCGCATTCTATTATTCTAGCCAGCTGCAAACCTGGTTTTCGACCAGGTTAGCAGCTGACTAGAATAATGGAATGCGGTCTTAACTTGACCCGATCTAATCACCTCCGCGATCACGCACGGCTTTCGCAATGTTATCAACATCTACATGCATGCAAGTCATTGCACAAGATTTACAAAATACGCCGCACGCTTCTATTGAAATGCTTGCAACCGGAAAGCAACACAGTCTGCTGCGTTCAACATG
>Ga0209149_1002363_pt1 | contig 10528 bp, 9 predicted proteins | sample WorMetTyACAVOLI2_FD_187423 | JGI IMG/M metagenome (GOLD analysis project Ga0209149, IMG submission 187423) | Marine gutless worms symbiont microbial communities from Max Planck institute for Marine Microbiology, Germany - Olavius algarvensis... ...
GTCGACCGTCAGTGCCCGTACGGGACTAATTTTTGATTTTTTATATTACACAACGTCATGTCGTGACACTCTTAAAATGCAATTGGAAAATGATATAACAAGGGTCTTGCTGCAAATTTATTACAGTCTAAGAACGTAGGAATTTTGAAAATTGGTCAACATTTGCTAAAGTTATGCCTAGGAATAGAGTGGTGTGTTTTTTCACTGACAATGTAGATTAGGCAGCGTGTGGCAAGGCATGTGAATGGTGAAGTGGCAGGAAGGAGGGGTGGGATTGGAAAGGCCGTGTATTTAATGAGCTCACCTTCAGCTTATAGTTTCACTGACTTCCATTCGTGTGGTCAGTGTCCACCCAGACTGAGTGTCCCTCAGTCCCCTACTTTGACTAGTAGATAGCAGGCACGTAAAGTAGTCCAAGCAAATTTTGTAAATGCACACTGTGCCAGCCTCATTTGTTATCTTGCAGCCGTCGCACTTTACAGGCTCGTGCCTTAGATTTAACAGCATGCAGGTGAACCCTCTGACCTGTCCGAGAAATTAGTCTCCCCTGTGCACGGATATCCCGACATCGCAGAATCGCTGCATGCAGTTAGAGTCATTGTGTCACGTGAGCATTTATGGCAACTATTTGTCTGGCTGCAGGTTAGCATCCATGTAGTTGACTTACAGGCTGATGTATGTGCCACATGTCAAATGATTGAATTGAAATTTGATGTTTTTCATGTAAACATCGTTCGTTGCACTTGTCAATCTTTGTGTTATCTGTGTTGTGTGTGGCAGCCGTCACTGAATGGTGATATGAGGACAGACAAGCCTTTATTCAGTAAAGTATTGTCGGTCTGGGGTGAGTTTCTCTTTTGTGCTGCCCATTGATGCTTTCTTTGTGATGATTATTAAACCGTATTAGTAGTTTTTAATTATGTTAATCAGTAATCAAACCGATCTTAGTACTGAATCTGGTTCGGGTCCGATCCAGTTGGCTTGGGCTCGGTACCGAACTGTCGGCAGATCGGTCGCTGAATCGCTGCCGCATTGTATGAATGCACCGCAGCATGCACACGTGGCCCATTAAGCTCTGCCGTGAAGCTTGGCGGAGGGAGATCGCTGACTGACAGACGGACCGGCGTCGCCGCCGGCGACGCACGCAGTCGCACGGTCTCCTACTGGTGATGTTGATCGTAATAGCATCAGTATTGTGTCATAGCGTATCATAGGAGGCAGTCAACACGCGTTAACAACTCCGCAGTACCTTGATAAGACTGACAGTGCAGACAGATGCCGGTATAGTTGTGACATCATAAAGACACTGCGGGCGACAAAGGCCACCTGCAGCGCGACTTCAAAAGCTATTGCCGTGGCGATTATTCGTGGACAAACCAGGGTCGGGTGATTACATGCTACGCATCATTTGTGGCATTTAACAAAGCCTACTGAAACTTTGCTGATGTATTTTTTACTTTGTTTATGATGTCATTTCTGCATACTCGACTTGTGAGAGTTTTAATTCTCCTACGATCTCTTTTCACGTGTTCTTTGCTGATAATGACGAGTGGCATTTGACAGCTGTTGACTTGTTATCCACAGACAATCATAAAGGCACTTGTTACGTCCGTCGACGGACGTAAATAAACGCGTGCACTGTGTCTGCGCCGGCCAATTTACAACCGGACCACGACATACAAGGGACGACTGTAAACTGTGTGGGTGGGGAGCCACGCTTAGCGTGCTGCATGTGCGATAATTATCAACAAGCTATTAACACACAGGCCGCTCTGCGCTTTCTGTGTGTGGTACTGGATCGGTACTGAACCACAGAACTGCATAAACTGATCAGTACTGGATCGGACCGATCCACTTTTCCCTGGATCATTCGAGCACTAATGTTAATCAGTAATGAACCACTGACAGAACTGTTATTGTTACACTACTGAATAATGACTGATATGTTAGCTAATAGATCTGTATGTTATTACATGCAGTGTTTTCCAGTATGTACTGTGTGGTTTCAGTGCATGCTCATTTCACACTTCAGTATCTAACTGCAAGAAAGTTTTATGTGCATGTCTTGTGCTGTTCAGTTTTTATAAAGCCAGATGTCCAGCAGTAATTATCGAGTGATGTATAATAACAGACTGCAGGGTAATTATTGTCGTAAACTCATAATATGCTTGCAGAGTGCACCAAAAAAGTAGTGCTGTAGGGAATTTTGCTAATTTTTCAAAGTCTACAGATAGCCATCATGTAAAATTTTATACATATTCAAAGACAGCCATATTTTTGTCATTGTTTATTACATCTGTGGTTGCTTGCATGGCACGGTGGTTGTGGTAGAATGTCGGTCTTTGTCCAGCAAACTTTCCCTGTCCTGTGCTCAACCTACAGCTAACGGGTGACCACTTATGTGGGTAACCGCTGCTATAGGTCAGCCAACTCAGCCTTTCATCTTTTCGGGGTTGATAGATGAGTAGTAAGCTACAATTAGACGGACATTATCACAAGTCAGTGATAGCGCCATCTGGTGAATGCAGGCATGGTGTAATTTGCAGGTAAAGCTGTGTGATCCGTGCCTGAGCGCCTTAGAGGTTTCACAACTAGGCGCTATATAAATCGACATTACCGTTACCTTCACAGGTCTTCACTGAAATGTTTGTGGATTGCTGGGGCTTGCTTTGACAACTTTTGGAACACTTATGATGGGCCCAAAACAAAATCCACTCAGATAAAAACGGCATTAATAGCTTTAGTAATAATGTAATAATATTTATTGTGTATTTGATTGCAGATAGCCTGGGTCGTGACCCTAGTGTCATCAGTACTAGTAGCCACAGATCTCAGTCAGCAGTGGGCAGTAGTGAGACTGGCCACAAGGCTTTAGTTTTAAAGGTACAGTGTATTAATTACTCACTTAGTTTTTTTTACTCCCCTAGTTTTTATCGCGCGTCAGTGTGCTGATGCGCGATCGATATAGCAAATCTGTCTGTCCATCCATTACTTTCCGGTATTCTGTGGAAACGGATTAACATATTGTCAATTTCTTCACCATTCGGTAGCCCAGTCTGTCTAGTTTTATGACTATCAAATGTATTCGCAAAATTCTGACGGGTCACCCCCTGCGGGGGAATAAATACAGGTGGAGTGTAAGAATTTTGTGATTTTCGACCAATAAGTCGCTATATCTTGCAAACATTACAAGATAGCACCATAGTTACTACGGACGGCGAATAGGAAACTGCACCCAAGCTTTTGAGTGGTACAAGCTTCAGTGACTTTGAGTGGCCTCTTATTGCCCAGATTTTAAGGTGACGATATTATTTAGCGCCAAATAGCTTGAAAATGGAACAAGATAGAGCTGTAGTTACAATGGCCGACTGATAGAAAGTCATATGTGGTCTAACGAACGGTGCCATTTTCAGTCACCTTGAATGACCCCTAACCTAGTTTTCAAGGTCACGTTATTCTTCGACGCTGGATATCTCACAAATGGCTAAAGATACGGCCATAGTTACTGTAGAAGGCGAATCGGAAACTGCACCCGAGTTTTCGAATGGCACCAGTTTGAATGCTCTTGAGTGACCTCTAATCCAGATTTCAAGGTCACTATATTATCGAATGTCAATAACTCGAACATGGTACAAGACAGAGCTATAGTTACAATGGCCGACCAATAGAAAGTCATGGTCCATCGAACGGCGCCATTTTCTATGACATTGAACGACCCCAAACCGAGAATTCAAGACCAGGCCATTCTTTGTTGCGGAATATCTCGGAAATGGCTAAAGATACGGCCATAGTTACTATGGAATGTGAATAGGAAACCATATTCATGCTTTCGAATTGTATTATTTTCAGTGACCTTGAGTGACCTCTGACCCACATTATAAGGTCACAATAATATGCAACATTAAATAACTCGACTAATGGTAAGTCATGTATGATCTGTTCAATGGTTCCATTTCCAATGACCTTCAGTGACCCTTTGCCTTGATTTCAAGGTCCCAAGGTTGTTATTGATGCCCTCAGTGTATTGTGTGCGCAGCTGATGCGCGATAGCTAAGTTCTTGTTTTACTCCATATCTGAATGTGGTACTTGTCAGTGCTCACTAACAGTGAAGCACATCCTGATAGAATGTGTTGATTTTAATGATGTACGAAACAAGCACTTTGTTGTCTCTGCAATTAAAGACTTACTTGAAAATCTAGAAGCGCAGAACATCATTGATTTCATTAAAGAAACTCATTTTTATAAGCAACATTTTCATATTAATGTTTGTTATTTACTTTCTGTTCTAGCTTAATAGCCTTGATCTTGCATTCATAGGTTTTACCTTTATATTGATTTTCACATCTGATCAATCGTATAAACCATGAATGGCACTAGATAGCCTTTTTGTGCTGATGTGCCGTAAAGAAACTACTCACTCACGCACTCGACTTACTCCCTGATTATGTACTTACTCAGTTATTTGCAGTTGGGGGAGCGGCTTGTGCAGAATTTGCATGCTTGTATCATATCTAATGAGATTATCTTCTGTTGTGAGGAATTTGTTGTCCCAAACTGATCTAACTGATATCTAAGACGGACACGCGTAAGATCGATGCACTCGACCAGTGGTGTCTGCATATGCTGCTTGGCATCAAATGGTTACCAATTTGTACGGAATGATGATGTATGGAGGCTAACGAAGCATCCCAAACTCACTGCTATAATCCAGTCGCGCTGGCTTACCCTATTTGTGCATATTATGCGCATGGACGACAATGCAGATGCCAAGAGGTTTCTGTTAGCCTCCCCTCTGGCAGACTGGAGAAGACAACTAGGTCATCCCCACATCACGTGGCTCAGCACCATCCAACAGGATCTGAAACAACGCCACCTTAGGCTTACGCTCCCCGAAGCAGCAGATTTGGCTCAGAACCGCCCTCTGTGGAGGCTGATGTCGACATATGGCGGTACGCAATCTTAAGAGTTGCATGCCAGAAACGACGATGATGACGACGAAACTGATCACTTAATTTGAACGCAGAAAGATGCGCTGCAATGTAGACGATACGTGCAGGTTGTGCTCGTGAACTTGTTGTCATTTAGTCAGAAAATTAACAACGTAACTAATGAAAATCTTGTTCATTCAAACTATACATGTGTTTATTGAGCAGACTGGGTCAGCTAAACGTTTGGGCAGTGATGCAGATAGACCAGCAGTCAGTGGAACTGGTGTGTCTGCTGTCGGCTCAAATGGACCAAAACAAACAAATGGGCCTTCTGTCCGCGAGATTACCCAGGTTCGTTTTCTGTAGCTGTTTAAATTATCATAATTTTCTCAGTATTTGCAGCACCAGTGCTGAGCAGTATGTAAATGTTACAATTTCTATTTGTGCATAATATAATATTGTTAAACAATAAACATGGTAGTTAAATTTGTTCCCATTCAGCAGCGCATGGAGTACAAGATATGTCTGCTGATTTTCAAGTGTCTTCACCAGACAGCACCAGTCTACCTTACAGTGATGAGCAACCCGGTTTCTGCCTCCGCTAGCCGAAGTCATCTCCGATCCGCAACACGTGGCGATTTGGTGGTATCTCGATCACAAACGACGACTTACGGACAAAGAAGTTTTTCCGTCTCTGGTCCGTCACTGTGGAAATTGTTGCCGCTCTTTGTTCGTGACCCATATCTGACAATGACGCAGTTCTGCACACATCTGAAGATTTTTCTGTTTCAAGCAAACATATTGTAGTCCAGATGCCGGAACTGGATTGCTTTCTCCGCTATCGTATTTAGCGATGGTATGCGGAATTTTTCGTCGGGAAAATCTGTCCTATACGTATTGGTTGATGCAGCGACGCATGGTTTTACAGTGGTTTTGATCACTGAGCTAGTGAGCCGTCAAAACACCTTTGTGGGACGTTTATGTGCTCCACCGAGTGCCTTTCTAGTTTATTGTAATACTGATCTCGTGAATGTTTTCCCTGTGTGGCCCTGGAAGTGTAGAATAAGCCCAATCAGTTTCCTGGCCAGATGGTGTAAAAGGCGACCTGAACCAGGTTTTAGTTTCGTTAAGTTTTGTTTTGCATATGCTGGTAGTTTTCATTGGTTTTGTTTAGGTTTATGTGTTGTCACTCAGTTGTGGTTATATTTGGTGTTCATAGTACAAGTCAAGTGATGTGGCCAGTAAGATTGTCTCCGAAATGACATATAATGTGTCGAGTGAGATGTTAAACCCTGTGTACTATACTATACGAGTATTTCATCTGTTGTAGCCGGGATTGCAGGCAGCTAGTGAAGTGCTCGGAGCCTGTCTTGTAACTCAGCCGAGGAAGTTGGCAGACAAGAAGAGCAGTTTCCTGCGTGCATTACGTCGTGAGAATAGTGAGACGAATGCTGAAGCATCTCCGACATCTCGTCTCAGTCCACCTCCAACTCTCACTTCAGAAAATAGTGACAAGCAGGTGGTATAGCATCCAACTTCTGCAGATTATTAAGACATGTCTTGCGATAAAGCCCAGTTGTTTATATCCTGTATAGGAATGCAACTCTCCGGTTGTTGTTGTAAAAGTTCGCATAATTGCAGTCCACCTAAAGTAACACTAGTTAATGTGAGCACTTTCAGCTGTAACTGTTAGTGTATGTATGCATGAATGACATTAGCGTGACACAGAACGTTGAATACTTAGACAAGTTGTGAATAGTGTGTATAGTTGTATGCAGTTGTGATCTGTATTGTGCTGCATTTTGCATAGCTGTCACCTGTGTGGCTGGTGCAGGCCTGCGAGTGGTCATACAGTGAGGCATGAGTGAGAGGGGACCAGCGATTAACGAATGGCTTCATCAAATGCAGAATTAGTCTTGTATAAAGGCAGTGTAGGTTCTTTTCCTCGGGTTCTTGATGTTTCTTTCAACTGTGTCTCCTGGGTTCTCCTTAGAATTAGACCCTAAAGGTAGAATGGGAGGCCTGGGAAGGAAGGTTGGAGTGGTTGTGAGGAATTTGAGGACGATGAAGGTGGTATATTGGGTTAATGTTTCTGAGAGTTCTGGTGCCGGCTCACACAGGTTGTCCAGGATAAAGGGCCATTAAATGTTTGTTGTGTGTACCTAGCATTTTAGTTGCATGTATCGTAAATTGCCGTTGTCTTGTGCGGTTTAGTGTGCACTGGATGCATGTAGCGATGAGGCTTCTTCAGCGTCTTGTGAAAATCCCGGTGAACGTGAATCAGAAATTTCAGCCGATGACTCCAGCTTAGCTGAAGAAGTTTTTCCATCGGAAGCTGAGGAGAGGTGAGACAGTGTTTCAAAACAATGCACAGTAATTAATTCACACAAAATACACGCATATGCATGTCTGCTAACATTCACAGGTTGCAGCAGTCATTGTGTAGGCTTGTAGCATGGATGGTCGACTAACAGAATTGTCACAAGAAGTTTTACAGCAGACTGCACATGTTTATACATTGGATATTAATTGAGCAGTACTCTAACCCTTTTACAGACACTGGTAATTATAATACCACATCGAATGATAGGAAGCTGGTACACTGGCCATTGGTGGGTGGTACAGCGAGGAGGGGACTGGGTAGGGCCGCAGCCCGCTCAGACTGCTCATTGCTGTACCATATGTAACAGCCAACCCATCAGCGGCCAATCACCATATTGCTGTCCATTGCTCTGCGGTTTTAATGTGCACTTCACCACGTCATTGCCGAGAAATATTTTGTATGAACACAGCATGGGTAGTTTGGTGACTACTAAGCGAGAATGGTTAGTAGCTGCCTGAGATCTGTCAGTTCAGTTCAGTTTGTTTTTGTTTTTGTTCATGCACCAAGTATTCCTTTCTCTTCTCATAAAATCAATTGACGAGTGACGTGTTATTGTTGACCAGATTGCTGCGAGCAATGGGCTGGACAGACGTTGACGATGATAACAATGGCTATGAAATAACGGAGGATGATGTCAAAGAGTTTGAGAACTTATGTCGACAGATGAAACATAATAAGGTAAGTCCTAATGTTCAGTGTTACAGATATCATTGGTAGTTAACTACAGAATGTTAGTTTGTAGCATCATTGCACTGATTTATCTAAATGTATAATGTGAATAGTTTGGTGAACGTTGGATATTTAATGTCTCGGTCTTTAATCTGCATCACTGTGAAAGTGCACCACATGCGAAAGCTGTTTTGTTTCTCCGTGGACGACCCGGCGGGCGCTTCCAGTCAGCAGCGGGAGGAGTGCCGGTTGATTTACATACACATATGAAATAGTTGCTCATGACTGTAAGTGGCTTTTGAAGTTTATTTCACCTGCTAGAAAACTCTCCAGGGCAAATATCTTGACAAATAAAGCATGTGTCACATACAAAGCTAACTTCAGTGATCAGAAGTCATATGTAAGCTGCTATTCCTACTGTTGTACACTGTTCAGGGTCCATTGCAGTCACATAAACTCTTTAAAATTTTCATTAAGTTGTTAATGTTAGAAAGTTGGGTCACAGTTACTGTTAAAAACAAATACCAAGTCATATTTGAACCTGTTAACTAGTAATGAATAGCACCATTACAGATGATTAATATCATTTCATTATGTTCTAAACCTTCCTAGGTTTAATGTCATAAAACATAGCACATATTAACTAGGATGGATTTACTGATTAATAGGAAATTAATTAAATTTTATTTAGACTATGATTTTAATATTCCAGAAATGGTGCTCGACTGAGACGTTTTTCTCAGCTAACTGCACATTATATTATAAGGAGGTTTCGGCCCAGAAAAATTTTGGTACTTTTTCATTACACCACATATGTTGTAAACCCAGTGTGACTGTTGCAAGTTGTTGACATTGAGCGACCATCTTTGTTACATTCGACTGTCACTGTTGCAGATGAGGATGGTAAAGACTATAATTGTCATAACTAATATAGAATTTCCTTGCGCAGAACAAAATTTTTGTATGCTGGAAGCCTATATTGTAATGACATTTTGGGCCGAAAAACCAATCTTTCCGGAATACGTCCAGTAAAACGCAGCCGATCCGGACCAAATTCAGTATACGTGGATATGTCAAGGGGTTGAAAATGTTCAGGAAATTTTGGGTGTGCTCAGCCCATTTTGGGCAAAATGGGGGCTGAGACGAGTCCTGCGGAGCCCAATTTTTTTTGTGTGGTAAACCACACAACCTTTTGGCAACTTCGCAATTGCAACGGCCGATTTCGAAAATTTTCACTTTAGGGGTCATTGCCCCCAAAATCTGAAATCAAAAGTGGGTCAAACAGGCACCTCACTACAGGCTACAGGTCACTGGATGCACTGAAGAGAGATACTATATACTCCACGTTGTAGTCCAAGGGCCAGGGAGTTTCCGAGGTCGGTCAACTTTTCTCTACGATGTAAGGTTGCGAAACTATGAGGTGTCAAAGTTGCCCAATTTTCGGATTTTGGCCTATTTTCCCTACACAAAACTCCTAAAACTTACCTTCCGGTGACCAGCCTACAGCCCAGGGGTTACATCGCAGAATGATTTCTATGTGATAGTCAAAGGTCCAAAGGCGTGCTTTTCGGCACCTGAGATTTCCTGCGACTTCTGGTAGGGGAGCTGGGCTCCCCAAACTTGCCCAAATTTTCGCCTGGCTATATCCATACGGAATGCAACTGCACAGCGCATCAGATCTGGACCAAGAATGTCTGAAAATTCTAAGGACGGATGTACTTTCCCACCAAATATCTTCGCCCGTACCCTCAAAATTACCCCAAAACCCCATTTTGGGGGACCTATAAATGCAAAACCTATTGCACAGATAGCTCTCCGTAAGTCACATGTTAATGGAGCTACAAAGGTGAAACTTTACAGCTATATAGGCAAGTACTTGGGGTGTGTCAAAATTTTTCCGCTAGGAGACATCTGGGGGGAGTGGGGTACAGGGCCCCTTAATGTAAATTTGGGACCCCCTATTATCTTGGATACTACTGGAGCTAGAAAGTTGAAATTAAAAACACAATTAGATGTGGTAAAGTACTCGCTTCGGGTACAAAAACTTTTCCGCTAGGTGGCGTCCAGGGGGTGCATGGCCCCCTAATGTAAATTTGGCACCCACTGATATCTCGGAAACTACTGGAGCTAGAAAGTTGAATTTAAAAATACCATTAGATGTGGTAAAGTACCCGCTTTGGGTGGAAAAATTATTATATTATATGATATAACTTGAGGGAGGCCGCCGTATTGACTTTCGACAAATGTCTGTATCACCGGGGCAGAGCTAACAACTACAAAATGGCTTTCAGCCTACATGTAGTCGAGAGCGCTAGCGATGATTACAGCTTTTAGTTATACTTTATTTTTACAAAGAGTCTTGCAGTTTGTTACAGCTGAGCTTAAGTTGTATATATTTATAAGTCCTCTGTGTCACTATAGAGCCTTATAGAGCCACCAGAAAATCTTTCAAGCCCCAGCTCGACTCTACATTGTTGATGCAGAACTCAGACCTTGCAGACAGATATAATATCGCTGTGGAGAATGCTTTCAGCGTCCTTGGTGATC
>Ga0209149_1002364_pt1 | contig 10527 bp, 7 predicted proteins | sample WorMetTyACAVOLI2_FD_187423 | JGI IMG/M metagenome (GOLD analysis project Ga0209149, IMG submission 187423) | Marine gutless worms symbiont microbial communities from Max Planck institute for Marine Microbiology, Germany - Olavius algarvensis... ...
AGAGCCAAGGTAGACAAACTCCTCGACTACCATGACGTCCTGGCCGTGAACCTTAATGCTTAATGGCATATCCTCCCTGCAACCCAAAGCTTGTACCTTTGTCTTCTGCCAATTCACCTCGAGCCCTAGGGATGCTGCCTCACTTGCCATTGTCTCCAATATGGGAACAAGAATATGAGGGTAAAATAAGTTTACAATAAGATTACGTAAACTGATACATGTCTTTAAACAACTGTCTCGTAATGAAGTTTATGGCATCAGACTTAACAGTTAGAAAGCAGTCAAGTCGGCGAGGTCGCAGTTTATATGAGTGGTGAGTTCGGCTTGGCCGGAGGTGGTGAAGAACATGTTGAGGATCGGCATCGTCGTTACGTTCTGCATGTCTAAACATCTCAATGTATGGTCTTAATTACCATGATGACTGGTTCCCATCTTAATAAGTTCGAGCAGTTAATACAAGTGCAGATGACGTAGGTTCAGGACAACTTCAGATCAGCTGATCACTGCTGACACAAGTGAAGTGGTGCAGCAACAATGATGAAACAAAAAAAAAACAAAACAAAAATAAATAAGACTATTTACAAAACAGAACTGACATCGCTTCTCCTAGTAGCCGACTGATACTTACTTACTTACTTACTTACTTACTTAGCCACATAAAACTTGTTCAAATTCAATAAATGCATTAAACATAACAATGCACGTATAACATCCACGTTGAATCTAAGTAACAAAATGTATTTTTACAAACCTAACACTAAGTTAACATACAAGCAGGTTGTGTGTAAACTGCTACGATATTGTAACTACAGTAAAATTTTGTTATGTTAGTTAAAGCTGACCACAGACCTTCTCAAAACACGGCCGAATGCGAAGAGTGATGTTGATAAGAATGGCTTGGATGTCTTTCTCAGCGACTTGACTGAGAATCTTGGACAGGCTGCTCATCGACTCTAGAGTGAGGACGTCATCGACATCATCTTTGTCGTCCATGCCCGCCATCATCGCCGACAGAACCATCGTACAAAACTTCTGAACCTGTCATAGACATCAGCAGCATAACACTATCAACACTTGGCCGCTGAATAAACCCAGCTGGTGGCACTCAAAACAGCTCACAAAGTAAAATTATGAACAGCCAATGAGAGAGGCTGCCACATCAACATCATCGTTGCCTTGTCACAAACATTCTCAGACACTTGCAGTGCGGCATCTGAAAACAGCTGAACATCTGAAAATTAGTAAAATGGAAGAAGATGGGAACAAGCGACAAATCAAAAGAAGAGAGAAAAAAGTAAAAGGTATTTGGTGCTCAGGTTGTTGACGAGCATCTCAACCAATGACATGTCACCAGCGCAGCTTTGTCCAATCATGACCCTTGGTTTATCCACCTATGGGCTCAACGGCCTATGAAAGGGAGATAAGCACCCCGCCTATGCTCCTTCGGAGTATGGCCCTCCTTCAGGTAAAAGGTGCTCAGGTCGAAATCTCCTATGCCCTGCAGCTGTCACTGTTGAATGTGCCAAACTACCTTGTTATAATGCAATGCGATAAAAACACTGATCTACATACCGGTACTGCACAAACTAATGTTCTGTGCACACAATTCTGAGAAAACAAAACACCCAAAAGTGGTAATGCCAATGTACCCACCCTCCCTACCCGCACTTGGCCACATCTGAGATGTGATGTTGGTCTGGAGGAGAGGAATATTGTGTTATAGTATTGTGTACTATTATAATGGTGCACGAAGATACGAGCAGTTCTTACAGGTTGGTCGACCGTATCGGGCTTTGATCTTGCAGGTTTTAGCTCTCTGTGTTCCGAGCACCTCTATGTCTTCAGTCTTTATGGTGCTATATTTATATATATTAAAATTTTTTTGCTTACATCCTTCTCATTGCCTTTTTAGTGAGCTGAGCCTGGTGGAATTGGCCTTTGATGTGGTTGACTAACCATCATCCTTCAGTGCTGTGATACTGTTGGTTGGGTCATCTGACACGTAAAATCGTCTCCGAATTGACCTATGATGTGTCGAGTGGGACGTTAAACCCTTCTATACCATACCATACCATGCCAACATACAAGACATTTTTACAGTGTCACAAGTTCACCTGAGCAGGTCCAGCACTCGAGATATTGCCGAGCCCACGGATACAGAGCATGCGAACCGTCATATCCGAGTCCACCATTCTGCCCAGCAGGTTGTTGACGAGCATCTCAACCAATGACATGTCACCAGCGCAGCTTTGTCCAATCAGCTGTTGACAGACCAACTAATTCAGTAATATTTATAAGAAAACTACGAAAACATCACAAAATATTAATGGCATACAGAGCATGTTATCTGGACTCTACGGTCTTCTCAGCATCTGACTGGTGCCATAAAAACACTAAATCACACAGTGCAGAAGGACCACACATAACCAAGTGTTAACTAAAACCAAGACTGCTCTTGGATTCAGTTTAATCGCCATTCTTCTGTGGTGACAGCAGATTAGACTGGATCGCTTGATCTGACGGCACTTTGTCATACAACACTGATGATGTTTTCTGATGCTAGATAAACAGGGTCAAAGCACCGAGGAAAAGGACTTATACATACAACTGACGGCAGTGTTACAGAAATGTAATCTGATATCAACTGACACATTAAAGTCAGTGCACAAGAAAGCAGAATACACCACAAAGCTGAGGACGACGGACCAGTGCTTCTTGCCTCGTTGTACCTATGTATGTTAACCGTCTCCAGAAACATCAAACTACATTTTGTCATATTATAAAATATATAAAAGTTTACCGGCATTTTTTGACACACACGCAGCCGCTGAGTAAATGTAAAAGTAAGATGGCATCACAAGGCCTCTGCAGAGACAGAATATTGCATTAGTCTGGACACAGTGGACAGACAAGCTCAGGTCGAAACTTCCACGAATAAGAACTTGAATCAGAAGTTTGTTGATGCGTTGGTCACTGCAAAAGTGATGAACGAAGAATTTCTGTACGGTTCAGGTTTGGCAGTCACCTACTAAGTGTGGCTCAAATTCAGGTCAAGTGACAGTTAAGGTCAATAAACTGTCGCATGTTTGGACAGTTAATTGTCACACATTTGACAGTTATTTGAACGTGGTCCATGCAGTCGATTCTGCCAACTGTTACATGTCAATGACATTCACTCGTAGTTCATGATATGAGTATAACGTACCATACGGCTTGCAGTACCAACATAATACATATTTTCTTATTCGTTCAGAACGAAAACATACACCGACATTTACATTTTTACAATTTTTAATAAAAAATGAAGACGATGAACTGATGTACCCCGGTAATAGTACAAACATAAAATAACAGTTATATTACCTCGCCAAAGACTGCAGTAGCCATGATGCGTTGAGGATAATACAGGCTTGACAGCACTGGATTCAGATGACTTATTAGCTGCGGCATCGTGTGTGGATGTGACTGTGCTATATGCCTAGAGCAATGCACGTATGTAAAAGTCGGTTAAACACATTCCCAACAGATGTCAAGTTTTGCAATCTCACCTCACACACGCTGCACCCAATCACAATTTCTATCGACTGACTTACGTGCTGTGCTTATGACTGACCAGGAATACGCATGACTCACTGTGGGTGATCTCTGCATGCGATGAGCAAAGCTTTGAAGTAGGCCACACAGGTAACGTGGATAACTGTGACAGTGTGTGGCTGGTCAGCATCACGGCTGGTGAGGGCAACATTGTGTGCCTCTCGTTGAGCCATCTTCTTGATGCAAGGAATCTTCTGCAGCTGTTGCTTCTGTTTGCACCACGGACGGAAATTCGCTTCGTTGACGCCGTCGAACTGATGCTCAGCTGCTCTGTTCCCACGTGCCTCAGCATATTTGATGATCGTCAGCTTTTCAGAAGCTGTATAGGACTGATGTCATTGGCTCATTGCAGAATACATGCTGTAGAATCTCTCCCAAACACTTGCTATGGGTCCAGCGTTCTCTTTTACAGATGGTTGAATGAGCAGTTAACACGTCTGAGGAAGACAAGACGGTAATTTTTCGAAAAATTTATTATGTGTATATAATACGCACCCTTTCTCAGACAGGTTGGCGGTTTAGCTTAGTGGTAACACGTTGGTCTCGATCAATGTAGTTACTCTACGCTGGGGCCGGTTAGTGCCTGGATGGGTGACCGTCTTCGGGCGGGTAAACTATCTCGGTACGTAACCAGCCACCCAGGCCAACTCAGCCTGGCCATCCCTCTGTGGGTAGACGCTACGAGTACCAGCTTAGGCTGGGAAGGTAATCATAGGTCTGGCATCACACTGGCCATGCGTCACAGACAATAGTGGTTTATCCACCTATGGGCTCAACGGCCAATGAAAGGGAGATAAGCACCCCGCCTATGCTCCTTCGGAGTATGGCCCTCCTTTACCTTTACCTTTTTTCTCAAACACACATTTTTAGGTCAAAACTGTACATATGTATACGGGATTTTACGGTATCTGGATCTAGAACCACCACCACCACCACTCAAGTTTTTATTTAAACGGCATGTTTTCCGATCATAACAGCTCAAGGTCCAGAAAACAAACCTGAGATTGGTTTCATCATGGAAGCTGTTAGTCTTCCTATTCTTGTATGCGTGTCATTAACCATAACTGGTCAGCCACGAAACATCGTCTTCATTCATGTTAGAGTGAAATAAATATAATCAACAGAACTAGAAATAACACAAAAATACTACACAAGATGGGCAAAATTTGCTAAAACCAACCGTGCTAAGACGATGTAACCCTGCCAATATTTTTCTTCATCTTGTACTTTCTGCCAGACTTCCTGCTCCGCAAGTGAGTTCACAAGTTCTTCACTGGCATTGGATTCAACAACGTGCTGCAATGCATTCACGGCCACTGAGCATGGCACGACCTTCACTTCGGTCGACGCAAACACGGCCTTCAATCGACGGCTGTCTTTCTCATCCTCCTACATCAACACATCATTGTCATTCAACCTGGTAAGCACGGAAAACATATAGTGAAAATGACACAGCTTCGCAGTAAAATGTGAATTAAAGTTTGCCAAAATTTTCTTATTTTTATTTTGAAACATTCGTTTGAGGTAACCAAGAAGTTTGATAAAAAATAAATGCAAAAACTATTGGCAAAGGCTTTAGCTTCTTCGCCCTCATCTTAACTAAGTGCTTGAGCAAAAAAGCATAACAAAATATGTGCCTTTAATAACAAATACTTCTTCAGTACAAATACTTAATAACAAATACCTCTGATGGTTAATCAGGTTGACAATCTATACTACGTATTACTTCTACTTAAAATTCCTGCTAGTTCTGCTAGTTCATGGGAGCAAAAGAAATGCATTTGATCAAAAATTGACAATAGTACAACGCAACTGTAAGACAAAATATCAAATGCATCGTTAATCTGCAAAACGACTTCAAGCAAACAAATAAAACTTGGGACATTTCGTCTCAGTGTTGAAATGACACGTGAGTAATATTAGAAGTTTACATCAACTGGTCAAAATTCCTCTAATACTCCAGAAAGTCTTAACATACAGGTGGCACGGCATGAACGAGCCCACCAACAAGACAGGAAGTGTACAATGTTAGAAGGTATTGTTTTTATTTGATCTTAACAAAATACAAAACTTTGGCCACTACAACGTTTCACAACCTTGTTGGGCATCTTTGGCGGTCTAACGCCGACCATTGACGCGGCATGAGCCAACATCACTGCCAATAGTCGTGGATAACTGTTCACTGCTAATGGCTCGGACTTATCTCCACCACGGTCTGGAGACGTTCTCACAGCAAACATCTCTCCCACAGCCGCAATCACCTACACATAAATTCACATCCATAATAATAATCTCGCACGCAGTTAATGCCACCAAATATGATGCTACATAGTCATCTCGCTTCGAAGCTCTAATGTCCATCACATACAAAACAGCACGATATAACAACAAGATCCCGCCGAAATAGTCTACAAAAACTTGCTATTACAAATATTCTACAGATCATTATCACTACTGACATTCTTTCAGTTTCTGTTTAACTGGCATATATTTCATGCTCACGTCAGGGTGAGCTGGCCCTTTAAATCTGTGGACAGTTTTGGGGCTTTATGGCAAGTGCCCTTGGGGCTTTATAGGAAGTGCCCTCTGCCCTTACTGCTGTCATCTACCAGCGTAAATACAAACACAGCAGTTCTGTGCTACAAAAACGTTAAGGTGGTAATGATTTCTTTGCATTAATCAACTTCTTTACAGTTTACATGTATACTCCAAGCAATGAGGTTTCAGACCAAAGCAGTGCAACACAGAGCCTGTCTGAGTGGTGTTAATGGTAGCATCATGGTAAGTGCTGCCTGCCAACAGTTACCAACATGGCCGGCCTGGGTTCAACTCCCAGTCTGGTCAGATTTGGGTGTCAGGTTTATTTAGTGGCGTATGCTTTGAGATTAATGTCTTGGCAAGAGGGTTTGACAGTGTCCTCTATAAGCTGTGACCATTGGTGGCATTTAAATGTCATCAGGGGCTCGTCCTGTGATCAAGTCAAGAACGACATTGCACGGCTGAAGACCATACATAGGCTGGACAGGTAAGTGCTCCATTCTAATGCTGGGTAAGCTGGCGTATGTGCCAACATGGGCAGGAAGTATTCGTGGGCAGGCTCCCCATTGCCTGCTGGACTGGCATAGTGCACCTTTATGTGCAGCCACCAGTCCGGACTGTAAGGTATCGCAGTCAGTCTGGGACAGGCATACACAGTAGGCAACGCTGAGACTTCTGAGATAAAACAGGTGCCATTATAGGGCCGATTCAACAAACCCCATCAAGCTACTCACTCTCCTGTACAAGCCCTCACTACCTTCACAACATGCATACAGACCATGTAGTTATAATCCTCGCTGTAATTACACAGTAGTGGTACATCTACACCATACAGACAACCTAGCCTAACAAGGAGACAAAGTGCTTTGGGCTCAGTATAAAAGTGCCTCAGCACTGGAGCAACTATAGCTCAGCTGATGTTGCTCCCCCACATCATAGAGAGGCAGCATAACACAAACTCAAAGCATACAAGGGTCATACCGTGAAAGGCATAAGAACAGCACGTCGTGCCAACTTCTTCGTCTTTGCGTCTACATTCGTCAGCTCCTCGTACGGCTGACACCGTGACAGCGTGTCCAGAAGGTGGTCGACAATCGATGGTGACAGATTCTTCTCTTGACCCATCTTTTGCCACGTATCAACGACAAGGCTACAACAGTCACAACTACATACAGTGTGGGCCGAAAAAAATGCTAGACAGTTTATAAAAGTATGTAACTCCTGAATACGATTAAATAGAAAGATGGTCCACAAATCAACCTTTTCAGTTCTTTATCTGGAGTAAGACTGGTGTTTTGCAAGCTGTAAGTGTGTAAGTGTGAAAGGGCTCTACACTATGTGGAACAAGGTTGCAACAAGCTCACTGCATAAGGATAGGGACATATCGTGTTGGCTGTCACTAGAGCTGATACTTTTGTTTAAATACACATACACATTAACACACCTCGCTCGAGTGTGAAGAATATTCACATGTCATGTAGCAAACTTACTCGGACCACGGCAGTGTTGCAAACTTACTCGGATCACGGCAGTGTAGCAAACTTACTCGGACCACGGCAGTGTTGCAAACTTACTCGGACCACGGCGGTGTAGCAAACTTACTCGGACCACGGCAGTGTAGCAAACTTACTCAGACCATGGCAGTGGCCGCTCAAGCAGGAAGCCGACGACTTTGAGCAGATGATGCCCAGCGAGTAAGCAGACGACGTGGGCAGTTGCACTGAATGACATCTGACCACGCGCCAACTTGGACGTCTTTGTAAACAGACACGTCAGCACTTCATCCACCTGTAGCATACACAGACATCTGCTTTGTAAACTCACTTCGGTGCTTCGACTTGTGACGACACCAAGTTGATTCATCACTCACACACAACAAGAAACCAGTGACACAATATGACGTGATATGTGGTGGTGCAATAATATACGTGAACATACAAACATAAAAGTTTACCAGTAACACTGCAACATTTTACATACACACCCACGCCATTCTAACTGCCATTTTCAAAGTGAACTTAGGTTAACCATCGGCCCTCAATTTTCCTTTACTATTTTTTTCAGATCTGTCCATCAACTGTCAAAACGTTTCATATCCTCCTTAGATCATCTGACCAAATGTTCCTACACATACCATATCTCGTCTGACACTGGATGTATACTGTTATTTAATGAAAGTCAAATTTAATGCAACTAGTAAAAGTAATTTTGCAGAAGACCAAAGTGTTGCCAACACACAATGGCTGCCAGTATCACCATAGTGTTGCCTCAACATTCATTAGGCAACCTTTAGCCATTAGTGTTGCCTCAACATTCATTAGGCTCAACACTCATAGGCAACCTTTAGGCAGTAGTGTTGCCTCAACATTCATTAGGCTCAACACTCATAAGCAACCTTTAGGCAGTAGTGTTGCCTCAACATTCATTAGGCAACCTTTAGGCAGTAGTGTTGCCTCAACATTCATTAGGCTCAACACTCATAGGCAACCTTTAGGCAGTAGTGTTGCCTCAACATTCATTAGGCTCAACACTCATAGGCAACCTTTAGGCAGTAGTGTTGCCTCAACATTCATTAGGCTCAACACTCATAGGCAACCTTCAGGCACAGCTTGAGCGGAATTCTTGCAGGCCAGAAGCCATTTGCGACATCTAACCAATAGCCTCAAAGCAATGACAACAGTGTAGCATACTAACACGACGTGTGGTACGGTAGTCTAGTGGTCACGGTATCAGATCAGCGATCAAGAGGTCGTGGGTTCAACTCCCGGCTGTGTCATTATCATGTAACGACACTGGGCAAGCTGCTCACAAAGAAGGCCTTATAATTTGACAATGGCAAAGGGTGGTAACGTTCTGCAGCAGGCCTGGTGGAAAGCAACAGCAGCCTACCACCAGGTTTGACTACGTCACCTGTGGGCTCACAGCCCAGAGATCGCGATCACCATCAGCCCCAATGCTTCTACTGAGTATGGGGCTGCCTTTACCGTTAACATGACACAACATTCAGCACTGACCTGTGCACTGCATTCTGAACCGCGGCACTTCAGTGAGTGATTAAGAACCACAGAGCTGGCAGCGGAGCTGCTGAGATCTGGTTCTAGCAGACCGTCAAACAAGCACGTCCAGAAAGTCACCAGCTGCTCTGACTTCAGCTTCTTGACCAACATCTAAACACAGTCAACTGCTGCTACAAAAACTGCCAGAAATCTGCCAACACCTTCTGATTTCCTTGATGTAGCATTATATAAAGTCGGGACACACACACACACTTCTGGCTTTTGTTTAGTGTCTCACTTGGGTTCTTTGCAATTACTGCAGCAGAATTTTTTATGCCTTTCGTGACAAACAATGAACAGTGTTAAAGCACTCAACCGTTCGTTTCTTTAATAAGAACACTGTCAAAATGCAGTGGCTCAATAACAGATATACAAATCAAAATTATTCAAACACGCAGCAAATTATAAAGACAAACTACAGAGGGCTGTCAGCCTAGATAGCTCTGCTGCTGGTGTTCCAGAGACTAAGTCCCAATGTAAAATTTAAAAAAAAACTCGCCAAAAACATTGAAAGCAAAATTTCTAAAATCAGTTCCACGCATTTTGGCATATTGGCACACAGATCACACGTGCCAAGTTTCGTGAAAATCAGAGAAAACTGTAGGAGAAGTAGCGACTGAAAAAGTTTGACGACACACAGACAGACATCGAGACATCAACCACCGACACTATAAGCTCTGGTGGCTGCAAGTAGCAGCATCGCTAAAAATGTCACTGAGAGCAAAGGCATAAACGATTTACAACATGTTACTTATTATATAAAATAATACAGGATCATTTAATTTATGCTGAACAAAATATCACGTTGCTGCAAATGCATCAACTACACGCCTTAGAGAGTACGTAAAACCGAGCACACTCAGACCCCCATTTATACAGAAATTTACACTGTTGAATATAATAACTATAATTGCAAACTGTGATTGTAACGGCAACAATTAACATGTAACAATACTGTATAAAAAGAATTGGCAGCTTTATACAACTACTGCAAACATAACAAGAAAACCAAACTACTCAACTCAACAGTTCTGCACAGTAAGAAAAATGAACACTTTCGCAGTGGCAAATTTACTATGGCACCAGTAAAAATGATCAAACAATGACAAGACCAAACCCGTGCAAGTTCTTTTGACAACATTTCGGCAATGTTTCCCGGTGTGTCAGCAATGCGTGACTTCAGCTTCGGCAGCAAAGTCACAGACTCGTCTTTCGATTCATCAAATTTACCTACATTATCATGACACGGTTTAATAAAACAAAACAGCAAGCTTTCACACTTTAAATTGCTGGTTGGTAAATGTGTACTAGCCACTCCTGAGACAGCTAATCTGAGGCA
>Ga0209149_1002365_pt1 | contig 10527 bp, 8 predicted proteins | sample WorMetTyACAVOLI2_FD_187423 | JGI IMG/M metagenome (GOLD analysis project Ga0209149, IMG submission 187423) | Marine gutless worms symbiont microbial communities from Max Planck institute for Marine Microbiology, Germany - Olavius algarvensis... ...
GCAGGACGATGAACCAAATACGGTTGAACTTCAACTGCGTGTGTATAGCATAGCCGGTAGCCCATTACTAAACTGAGTGCAATATTGGCATAGTTAAACGTGGAGTAGGCGGATTATAGGTCTAACTGATTATTGTTAGCGGTAAAGCATGGGCGTATTGGGCGAAGTGTATTGAGTGCAGTGTCATTGACAGCCACAAAACGTGACAAAATTTTGTAATTAAACAAAATTTAAAAAAACATTGCTGTCTGCACGCGGCGCCCCCTTTCCAGGGGCGCCCTGAGGCGACTGCCTCCACTGCCTCCCGATAGTTGCGCCACTGTGGAGACATCAGAGCTAGGCGTGCTTTCGGTTAAGCCACAGTGCGAGATGGCGGTTTCGACTCATATCGTTAACACAGAGAACTTCGGTTTCATTAGCCCCAGCGTCCGCACATGTCCAGTATAATAAAATAAGATAAATGCTGCAATAAAATTAATGGAATTCTGGTTTTATTTTAGTTTATTTTAGACGTCCACACATCTGCAAGAAATGCTGTAAGAAATGCTAAAATTATTTTATTTCAGTATTTATTTTTATTTTATTGCACATTATGCGGACGGCATTATGCATAAACATTTCTATTGCATAAACAACAGAAACAATGATTTTGAAACAGTATTTTGGCCTTTGTGTTTCTGATCTTGCCTGGTTCCTCTGCATACATTTAGCGCATTAGAGGCGTTGCGTAATGCGCTATATAAATTTAAGACTTACTTACTTACTTACTATACAGTGAGTATTAATTGAATAATTCTGGCGGTGGTGCGTTAGATTTATCGATAGCGTCGAGGCGAGCTGGTGTCCGTGTTTATCCCCGGCAACGATGAATACGTCAATTATCGAAAATTTACTGTGACCCTGTTGACGTCGAAGAAAGCGTGGATCAGCTACGGGGCTGGCTGGGCTGCTGGAATTACTGCGTGACACGCGACGGACAGAGTAATGCGTGGACCGTAGAATGAACAATAGTCCGCGTTGACGCCACCACAAACCAATTAGACAGCGAAGGTGAGCGACGTGGCGTGGTGCATGGCGTCAGAGCAACGCGCTTGTTGATGAGACTGAGCACACGTGCGCCGAGATGCGGTGACGTGGTAGGTGATGATACGCAACAGCAGCATCAGCAGCAGACACGTGAACAATTGCGAGTAGATCGCTGATGCTTTGAGTAAAAACAGCAGCTGTCTGTCAAACGCTGATGTTCCTTAAAGCGCCAGTATCGATGATCACGTGGGCGGTCATGAAGTTTCAGACTTTCAGCGAGCGTGCGTTATATTTGTCACTACCAGATGAGTTCAGTAAATGAAATATGAAGCTCCACTCAATTTTTTGCCCGTGTTTGTTTGTCTGTCTGTTGGCAAGATTACTCAAAAACGCGTGCATCGATTTAGATGAAATGTTGCGTGTCGACAGATGTTGGGACATGGACGAACTGATTAACTTTTGAGCCCGATCCGGATCATACTCCGGATGCCGGAACCGGATTGCTTTCTCCGATATCGTATACGCTACAATCTACGGAACTTCGCAGCCTTGCCTGCCAGTGAGCTGCGCTGCTATACGCGGAATTTTACGTCGGCAAAATCCCAGGTATACCTATTGCCGACGCGCCGCTAGAGCGAGCCGTGGTTTTAAAATGGTTTTATTCACTGAGCCGTCGGAAGACCTTTGTCGGGGGTAAATGCGCTCTACCGAGTGCCCTTCTAGTTTGTGCATGCGTAAATCCTTAAAAATTCATTTACTATATTCGTTTCCACGTTTCAATACGTTGTCATATTTTTAGTTTCCTTGTTATTATCATGTTTAAATATGTATACGACTCATGAACTATTTCGAAGTTGTAATGCATATATTTTTTTCTATTTTTTTCTCATTTGATTGGTTTTTCAGTTTTTGCAGTAGCTGAAGCTGGTTACCATACAGTTTCTGAAAGCATTAAACATCGCATGTCAGTTCAAACGACATGCTAATTGGTTTGAATAGCTCTTTTCGTTCGGCGTATTTCTACGATTTCAATAATTTGTTTTCATCACATCCTCGGTATCCGAATGCCTTCTGGTTTTTTTCGTTTGATACATTCTGCATTGTTTTTTTTTATTAATTTCTACGTTTTACCGCCAAAACCATCTTTAATTCTTAAAATTTCAAAAAATGGTTAAACTTACCGTGTTTATAACTGTAATAAGCATTATTACAATTAGTATAGTTACATAATTACATTAGATAAGTTTTGCATGTAAATGCTTATTAGTTAAGTTTTTTGTTCTTTTTCTTTGCTTTTTATTATCTACCATTTTATTGGCGAATAAAGATTTGCATAAAACTATTAAAGTGTCCTTAACTGAAGTTAATTAAAGTCCAGCGATATAATTTTATTATACAACTTTATTCGCCAAATGGCAGCAATATAAAAACAACAAACAACTTAACTAAACATAATAAGATAGAAATAAACAGTAGGCCTACTGTATTCGCTTAATTACTGCACAGCTGTGCCTATCAGTCTCGTAGAAGCAAAATTCAACTCAGATTACTACGTTATTATTAATGCTTACTACCATGTAATCAAACTCATTGCAGAAAGAATATAATGAGGTTAGTAAGGCACAGTGAACTATGGTGCATACTGAACTGAACTGAACGTTTAATCAGACTTGCAGCAAAAATAGCTGAATATAAAATAACACAAACATAGCAATACAAACATAGACAATCAATGAATATAAAGGAGTACGTATACGATAAAACAATAAAACTAGATACTGATTTTTGTGTGCTGGGCCAAGGTGTAGTTTATCGGCATCATCGCTTTAATTGTTGAATGTGTTTGATGTGGAACAATGAGAGCCGTTTTTCAATTGCACAGAGCAATGGATAAAGCGAAGGAGCGTCAATTGCAGCCCGTGAGCTCTGCGTGCCGTGTTCTGGTCTAATGCACCCGCGGAACAAATAGTAAAAGTCGACGTTATCGACTCACTCCCGGTAGCGAGTTTGTTCGTCGAATTCGCATTGTCTGAAGTTCAGCATTGTGCCCAGTGCGCTGACCGGCGACCCGTGTTTCCGACACCCACCAGTTGCAGCGTCTTTCATGTGTCGCGCTCGGCCAAACCGTCAAAGAGGCACTGCGTCGGCCGGCTAGATTGTCCTCCGCGCTGTCTGTCATTGTTCTGTATCGCTGCTTCTCAATCTCAGGTCGATGAAGCCGCGTTTCGTGTTCATTAAAGAGCGGCCGATGAAATTGAAAATCGCTCCGTGAGCGAGCTCAGCAAAACAACGGCACGAACTATGGCGCTATAGTCAAGCTCAGCTATGTCGGCCTGCTCGTTACGTGATCTATATTGAAGGCTACTCTGGCGCTTTGTAAGAATCCTGGATGCACCAGACTTCTGTCGGTGGCAGAAGGGCCATGCTGCCGGTTTTATCGACTGGCGCGTGCTCTTGTGGGTGGGGTGAGGCGGGGATGTCCAGGAAGCCCGCAGCACTGCACCGAACGTCCAGGCGCGCTCTTCTCGCCGTCGACAATGAAGACTTCATTGTTGAGTATAAGACAAGTTGGATCGACGACGTCGATGAGTGCTTTTGAAGAGCGGACTGATCCGACTGATCGCTCGACATAGCTAGGCGCCTCGCGATGACGTTGCCTCGGAGCACGCAACGGCGTTGAGACTTCGTGACACCCGGAGTCTCCCCAACTACATCATTGACTGCTTCTTGTCACGCAATAGCATTCTACGCGATTCTGCTGTCTTGTTCCAGTCAACGAATTATCGATTATTGAACATCAAGCTAATAAGAATTGCCAGTAGAATGAACAGGATTTATATGTCGGTGGAAGAAAGGCTAAGAAAGGTTTTGAGAAAAAAATTATCAGTTTTCGTATAAGTGCCGGACCCGGACTATACACCATAAAATAATGTTACCAATAAGCGATATCAGTTGTTAAAGTGCCATTGGATGCAGTTACTTCACCTCCGAGGCTCCAAAATCCAGCGTTCCCACCGAATCCCACGCCTCAAATTTCATTTTTAAAAACTCGAGGCCAACAACCACCTGTTTCGAAGCCCAAAGCTGATGCGCAGTTCTCTCACGTCTGATTTTCTACTTTAACCACTTGAACTTCAACACTGGTAGACTACGGCCTTGAATGAACATTGTATTGTAAGTATGTAATAAGCACGCATACTGCTTAGTTGATGTGTGAGGTCTAAACAATACGGTCGAACGTTATACATACAAAAAAGGACTGCTTGACCAACGCCGGTGAGCTACACTTGCTTATCAGTTCGACAACGGATCATAAACGGTGGTTTTCATCTTCGTTGCTGAATTTTAAAACTCTAAAAATAATAGTAAACACTTCAGTTAAACGTAAACGGTGTGAAAATCTAAATATTTTGTCAAAAGACAAGAGCAATCTTTCTTTGCAGAGTTACTCGTATTCGTAGACATGCGGAAATACATCTAAACTAATTATGGAATAAAACATTAAAAAGTCGAAAAAGCTTCTCTGTTAAAGTTTTTATAATGCAATAGCAGTTGCAATCTTTTCGCGCTGCAGTTGTGAAAAAAGAAAGATATAACTTTTCGCTTCATAAATTTAATCTCATAAATGTACAATAATAAATCGAAAACTACTAGTACAATTAACGCTATTAAAATGCATAAAAATAGCGAATTCTATATAACAGTAATGTGTTGTAACTTGTAAACTATTACAGAAAGCAATTGCATGTGAAAAAAACGCTATAGAAACCGTAAGACAATTACGAGGACACGCATAAATACTGAAACATTCACAACATTAAAAATTCATTTATAATGAAAAGTTTGATTGGCGTCACAGTGAATGCATTAAAGTAAATGTTTCGAAATTAGCATATATCTTACCGGCGATAAGGCGGCATACGACACCAGTCTAGCTTCAATTAAGCAGTTATCTGCATAATGTTACAAAGGTAAAATAGTATCTTTTATATATACTGTACTTGTATTCGGTAAAACAGTATACTTTTATTATAACGCAACGAAATTTTAGGCCTACGATTTCTTTCGGCGCGTAAGCCTACGCATTTTGTTAGTTTTAACAGTCTCCAATCGGAAACGAGAAACTGGTGTCTGTACCAGTAGACTGCATAGTTTCGATCGTCAATGAGGTCGACAGGTCGTTTGACAGGACAGGGCACCAGCAGACCGCTACGTGTAGAGCGGAGAATGCCAGTGGCATACATGCTGGTACCGTAATGAAGTCGGCTCGACTGCCGATGAGTAGTCAGCACTGCTACAGTCGCCAGTGTCCCAGTCGCCGTAGGACTGATGACCTGAACATCGAGCGTCGAACTCGTTCACTGAACATCCTCTTGACCACTGCCGCAGACCGCCATCAACTGCCGACCAGTATCGATTATAGATCGAGTCGTTGCGCGGCTGGCAGCACGTCCACGGCTCGCGGTACCACTGGCCGCCGTAGCCGCGCGAACTCCCGTTCATCGGCGAAGCATCGAGACCAGATGTCGACGGCGACGACGACGACGTGGAGAAGTTGACTTCCGGTTCGTCTTTGACTGTGGCCGCATTGCTGTCGGCGGCAACGTGTGGGGTCGGCGGCGGCGTGATGCTAGCCGTACGCTGGACCTGCTGCTGCAGTTGCTGATGTTGGCTATTGACACACTCACCACAATCGTCTTTAGTGCCAGACTCAGACATCTGATGTTGTTGTTGTTGCTGCTGCTGCTGGCGTAGTAGCTTCTTACACTTACTCCGACGATTTTGAAACCAGATTTTAACCTAGACAGTAACATTTACGTCGTTCATTTGACCGCGTTTGCTGCAAAACTGTCTGTACAGTGTGAGGCAAAAAGTACCTAACGAAAAATGCAACTTGTCCAAAAAGATTCCAAAAGCATCAAAGTTTTTGTACGCTTATTTTGTTATTTAGTAGGTTTTCTGTATACAAACGTTACAAACTGTGAAAAAATCTATGTTAAACTGCATAACCTATTCGAACCAGAGGGTCGAGAATAATGCCTCTACCAGGCCGCCAAGTCTAACTTCATCGTCTTGTGACCTTGATCTTTAACCTCCTGACCCGCGAAATTGATGGTTTCAAGCCCTCGGCCCTTACGCGCGGATCACTTGTGCCAATTTGCGTCGAAATCGGTTCATTCGTATTCAAAATACCGTGTTTGGTAACAAAGGAACGGACAAATGGACAAACGAACGGACAAACGAACGGACGGACGGACGGACGGACGAACGGACGAACGGACAGGTATAAAACATTGTGCCTCCGGGCAGTCTAGACTGGCGGAGGCACAAAAGCCGAAGTGATTGCTTCTCTTTTGTACTTTGCGGTAAGAAGCACGTAATTGATTTAAAGTTCCATTCACGTCATCGACAGCTTACAAGAAGTGCACGAAAGTAGGCGTCTCTAAAATACTACAGGCGAATGACATGTATGTGGACGGACTGTAGGCTGTAGCATTTACACTAAAGCCCAGTACACACTGGCGACAAAGTTGAATTCAACACGGTTGACTTTGTTGAAAGTCGACAAAGTCGACCGTGTGGGTTTGGCCCCGTACACACTGGCAACAAAGTCGACCGTATCGGCAACAAAGTTGAACGTATACGGCAACAGTCGACTTTGTTGCCGATTTGTTGCCTATATCGGCAACAGTCGACTTTCAACAAAGTCGAGGGTGTTGAATTCAACTTTGTCGCCAGTGTGTACGGGGCTTTACAGACGGCGGACTGTACGACGTACTGGTTGTCTGGTTCTATGCACAGTCCACACCACTTTATTCGCCATCAAAGGCAGAAACAATTAAAAAACAAACAAAACAAAGAAGAAGTAGCAAAATAAAACATTGCAAGATAAGTCAAACACAACACAACATAATTCAACACTAGGCCTAACACTAGTTAGCATATTTAGCACACAGTCGACAAATAATATTACCAGATACGGAGAGCTTGCGCAGAAAATTAGATTTTCTATTACTTATGCACACCGAAGGCAGCGAAAAATTAAACATTTCCATGCAGCTGGTCGCAACTTCTTTGGATCTATTTAAGCTGTTTAAACCGTAGTGCAGTATCAATGCTAGATCATCCTTCTTCACACAGCGTATCATTAATGTCTGGAATGATCTACCTGTTAATAATACTAACTTCTCGTTCAACTGTTTCAGAAATTCACTTAATAAGGTTGACCTGTCAAGCTACCTGGTCCTTGGCTAACACTCCCATTGTTGTTTTTATTACTGTTATATTTTCTTCCATTGTATTTAGTTGTAGTGTATTATGCAAATTCTGTGTTTTTTTCTTTTTCTATTCAAGGGCAGCAGTAAGTGTGGTTTTTCCACCTTGCTGTCCTGTTCAGGTTTTATCATGTGCTTTTTGTTTGCATCATGTATTTTTATCTGAACAAATAAAGATGATGATGATGATGATGATGATTACCACATGCGTGTTCTCTGTATGCACACGGCTAGGGTTACGGACAGTGTTAGGATTAGGGTTAGCGTTAGGAAGTTATAGGGTTTATCACACGGCTTGGCGAATGCTCATACTACACCGGTAGCCGTGTGCATAACATCGTTCCTGATAACCGCCTAATGTTGTGTCTATCAACAGAAATGACAAGTAGTAAAGCACATTAACTCTTCTCGCCGATAAATGGAGACTTTATCTCGTGTTATCTATTGCTGCAGCCCACGCTGCGCAATGTTTCTTGCGAAAAAAAACTAATTTCCGTCCACACAACGGTATTATCGCTCAACTATCAAAATGCACGAAAGTAGTCCGGTAGCCGCTGCTCTATGTTTTATTCCATCTATCTGATTGCACTATCGTATCACCGCAGACCAAGAAAGACGCAGCTGGTTCTAAGCCAATTTATTTTTTATCGTATAGGCAACTGAAAGTTGACTAACGTCTCTTTCTACCAAAAGTAATTAGTGAACGTTGTGAATTGGTGACGTTATGTCATATTAATCGTAGGGTCCGGTTTTTGAGGCACAGTGAATGGCATATTGCGATAATCGATAAAGAACTGTTTGTTGCTGTTATTGCAGATTCACTCAGCTAAGCTTCGTCATATCCTGCCTTCGCCACTATGCCGTTCGGTTTGCTTGTCGTCGTCTTTTTCTTAGCGGCGATATGTGAGGCGATGGATAGGTTTCCAAACGCAAGATACTTAGGTATGGGTTACAACGTCATAACGGGAAATCCCGACGACGACTTACACGACCCTGGCTTTGCTTTCAATGTCCTAGAATTCACGTGGGTAAACGGAATGAAAACATCGGACGGGAAGTACCTGGTACCTGACCACATTCAAGCCTTGGAGACGAAGTCCTGTGGCTTCCACGGCCAGGCCACAACCGAATATGGTTCGAGGAGTTACCAGAATGCTCTTTCTGTTGATGTTAGTGTCGAAGCAGAAGGGGGATTTGCGCTATGGAGCGCTCGGTTTACAGCTAGCACTGGATACAAACAGGTCAGCCAGGGAACCAATCAGAACCATCGTATCTATACAAGTACCAGAGGAAAATGCATTCAGTACCAGCTATCTATAAACTATGTGCACGCAGCCATAAATGTCACTAATAACTTCGCAAAAGCGGTCAGCTCCTTACCTCTTGCCCGGAACGACAGTGCCTACAACACTTTCATCAATACCTATGGAACGCACTTTACAAGTCAAGTGGTTATGGGCGCCAAGATGGTAGTTCGCTCAGAGTTTGAAGAGGTGGCTTTGACCAACATGGAAGAGACAGGATTAAACATTGAAGCCGGCGCGAAAGTGTCATTCATGCGATTTGCCGCTGGTGTCAGCACTGAGACGGACATACAACGACAGCAGAGAGAAGCGTTTGAGAGCATGCGAAAGTCGTTCACCGCTTCATACCTTGGAAGTCACCCACCGTCTGACGGTAGATGGGAAACATGGGCACAGTCGACGACCAACTCACCCTACCCGGTCAGGTACAAACTTGTGCCGCTTACATCCCTGATCACTAACAAATTCTTCCCCAGCATGCCGTCTAATGAACTAAACACAAGACGCAACCTGCTGACTGATGCCGATACAGTCTATTGCGATGGCAAACCCGGATGTGGAGTTCCTCCGCCAGATAAAGTACCTTTGCGCATGAAGAAGGCTGTCTCTACATTCCGTGGCTCAGCTACAGTGTCCTGTCCGCCGACGTATAGTCTACTGTCGTGCGGCATACTGAACGTTCGAGCCTCGGGAGATCACGACGGACAGCGATATGCGATTCCGGCAAACAGCGCGTCGTGCAGATGTCTCGATAGATCTGAAGCCCAGTGCGTCTCATGGTGTACCAACAATGCCGCTGGTTTTACGATAGCAAGGTCACCGCTAGTTCAAGGAAGCACCACAGCAACATGCCCAGTGGGACACAAGGTAGTAACGTGCAGAATGTGTTTTGTCTGCTGCCCAGTATGGTAGAACTAGAACCGATACTTTTCTTAAAGATGTACTCCAACGAACTTTTTTATCTCAACTAACGAACGACTTATGTACAAGTTTTACAAAAATTGTAATTATTTTATTTTTAAGTAAGACAGTTTTTTTATAAAAAGAACTTTGTTATTTCAATATTTTGTGCTAAAAATAGAACCGCCATAAAGGTACTATTTTAATTTCTTGAGTTCGTACGCCTTAACCACAATGATCAATATCATCATGCGCGAGGAAAACTAGTTTCATCTGCTGGTGCGAAAGAATATTAATTCTATAATTGCTGCAACGTATTAATCACGGAGGTACTAATAGAATAGCCGTATTCAGACTATGGAATCCCGCAACCACGAGTAATACAATAAAATAACCCAAATAACCCAACAGCTGGTTCTCAGTAGTTTCGAAAATAAAAAGTTTGAAAATTGTTTTCTCGCCACACAAGCGGATTAAATTTAATTTAACTATCTAAAATGACTTGCATATATACACTACACGGCGAGTTTTGACCGCATAAGCGAAATTTACTTATAAAAATCTTCGTTCGACTTCGACGTCTCGACCGCAGGCGCCGCCATTGTGCAGTGGCGACATCTACCGGGCAAAATTGTTCTCGACCTCATGTGACGTCATATGTCGAAAACATATTTGAGCAGACCATCACAGACCATGTGACTTCACGCGATCATTACGCCGCTAGAGGGCGGGAGTGTGGTTTTAATCACTCAGTTAAGCGTTGTAACGAATTTTAATTTCGTTCTTTTATCGACAAGCTGAGTTGTGCAGTATTGTTATTAAGCGCCTCACTTTACGTTAGTAAAAGAGGCGCTTATTGAGATAGGCTGTGTCGTGACGTCGTTGGTCGTTGGTCGGTTGGTCGTTGGTCGTTGGTTGGTTGTCACGCGCGTGCACTGTGGCCAAACGGTGCATCCTAGGCCTATAGTTACTATGGAACACTAATAGGAAACCCTACCCCAGGAATTCAATGGTACAACTTT
>Ga0209149_1002367_pt1 | contig 10525 bp, 7 predicted proteins | sample WorMetTyACAVOLI2_FD_187423 | JGI IMG/M metagenome (GOLD analysis project Ga0209149, IMG submission 187423) | Marine gutless worms symbiont microbial communities from Max Planck institute for Marine Microbiology, Germany - Olavius algarvensis... ...
TTACGTACCCAGCGCCATGTAACTGACAAAGCCTTTTCTATAGCCGGGCCACGTGCCTGGAATGCACTGCCAACTGACATTAAACTAATCTCATCGCGAACGAGCTTTTGCAAGAAGCTCAAGACACACTTTTTTAGTCTCATCTAGTCGTTTTTTTAGCATGTTATGGTCTATTTTTGGTTTTATTTTTTTTTAATTACTGCACTATTGTACGGCGCCGCTGAGCCCCTGTAAGGGGCGCCCTATAAGTTTTATGATGATGATGATGATGATGATGATGAGACATGGACTCTCCTGAAGGCTGATGAATGGCGATTAGAAGCATTCCACATGAACTGCCCAGTGCCCACGACGGATCTTAGGAATCCGTTTGGTTCCATTTTGTCACCAACGCCTCAGTCACTAGCCAAACTGGCAAAGAAGACTTAGCAATCCGGATTTGTCGAAGGCGACTGTCCATTTTTGGTCACGTGCGGCGACTACCTGAAGCGACACCAGCCCACTCCACACTACTCATGTAAACCGGACATCAGGCCGGAGTGGAAGCGCCAGCTTGGACTACCCTGCAGAACGTGGGTGCAGCAGATCGAGGACGACACTGGGCTCAATGCCAATGACGCCTGGAGGATCGCACATGACCGCAAGTCTTGGAGGGCACTACGACCCGTGGCCGGTCAAGCGTTCCAGTGAGTGCGTGATACGTCACGAGTCAATCACAGTTTTATCAGTGCTATGAGCTCTAACAGCAACACAGATGAGAAGATTGATGCTGCTCATCACAGATGGTGAAGAAGCATACTGGGTGTCTTTTGGAAACACAGGTTATATATAAAGTGTGTCCACAAAAACAAAGCCACCTACTTTTCAGCATAGTGTCATCAAACTGCAACTAAACGCTCTAGTTTTTGGCACAGCAACTTAAGAGACAACTGCGAGTCTACCTATGATTATGTCTTCCACCTCACTTGCGTAATGCCCATACCTGGTAAAACATTTCAGACGAGTTAAATTTTGACGATAAAGAAAACAGTTGAAGAGTAAAACCCCAAATTCAAAATTTCTCAGCATTAAATTAACATAGAAAACACAACAAAATGTGCTCAAAATGTCCACTGTGAGCCCTGACACAAGCAGAGAGATGGTGACGCCAGTGACTGATGGCTGCAACAACAATCAAATGGTCAAGCTTTCTCCATTCGACTTAACAGTCTGTCTTTCAGTTCTGTAAGAGGTCCTTAAAGTAATGTCTCAGATAAGGATAAGGATGTTAAATTTTTTTCGTAATTGATGATTGGTTTGTGAAATTCAATTAAACTTCCATGATCGGAAGCGTGTCCAGGCATTTCCATTAACGGATGAGGAGTGGCATGTGTCGTTTCTGTTAACATCCCCTACCCCCAGGGCACCCGCAGTGTTGGCACGTAGTCTGGATGTGCATCGAGGTGAGCTAGTCTCTCTGAAGTGACCACGGTGGCAACAGTTTGTAGGGTTTCAAATATCTAGCGGCTTACGGGAGAGGGAGATCGCTGACAAGCAGACTTGAGACAGAATGGTGGTGGCGTGCGATAAGTGTGACGTCGTAAAAGACGGCACCGGTGACTCAGACCACACAATGGACTTCAAAAGCAGTTACCATGGTCTTTGACAAGATGCCCAGCCGGTCATCTAAGAGTTGGGCAATTAAGCCTACTCAACATGCCGAGACATCTAGCAGTCGTCATATGCTGCCAATAACTAGTGTAGTTTTATAACATCAGCAAGTGAGTTGGTGTGAGGAGCAGTGCCGTTGATGAAGCTGAAGCACAGATTAAATGCTGCTGCCGCCACCTCCATGAAGTCGGCATCATGCACAGTAGAATGCTCATTGTTGAGGCACTTTGGTTTACGATATGTCGGTTATTTAGTGTGATGATCGTCTGTGTAACAAACAATCATCGACTAATCTACGTTCGTTTAACATCCCTAGATAATGGTATTACACAGGCTTCATTGGAAATGCAACCCCAGTTGTGTCCTGAGTAAACTCAGGAATAAGTCCTCCAAATTTTATAAAATTTTATAAGTTTTAAATAAAATTCTCTGGCTTTGTGTTTTTGTGAACACAGTGTATAAGAGGCCAACAAAGTTTAGGGAATATATTGAGAGAGAAGACTACACAGGCTTGGACATGTACTGCCGATGAATCACCAGTGCATACCACAACAAGCCTTAAGTACGTGATACATGGGCCGTCAACAATGGCCGTCAAAAAGACGGCCGTGTGTCATGGGCTTTATACTAGGAGGTTCCAGAGCACATCTGAGGTCGACCAAGGTCATACTGCAGAAGCACAGTCATGAAGGACGTGCTAACGATGATAGATACTCACCTGCTCTTGACAGACAAGAATGGCATTGGAATGTGACCCAGTGCATCCACTTGAATGTGGGCTGCATCAAGGTGAAGTTGTGCTCTAGTGTAAAGATTGTTACATGTGATGAACAGAGATACTGGTTGGCTGCTGTAGCTGCAGTTGATGATGTTGCAGGTGATGAAGCTTAAAGTGGACTTGATTGGATACCTCGCTATGAACAGTGTGTTCACTAAGCGCAGTGTGGAGTGCTGTTTGGCAGATCTTGTTGACAAAGTGGGTGATGCAAAAAATAGTTTAGCTGTTCAGGAGACATTGAGTTGTCTGGCCGAGTGTACCTCACTGGACTATGTTGCTATGCAGGTATCGGTCGCTGTTTCATGCTTGTTGATTCCATTAAGTGTTAGTCTGTGTGGTGTTAGTAATTCTTTTCTAATACGTTAATAAAGATTAAAGAATAAGTCAGACAGCTATCATGTAAGTAAGTAAATTTGTGGTTGTGTAAACAAACTTTACAGCTGAAACTGTCACAGACGTGCTATGATGATGTCCCATAAGCTCTGGAAAACAGAAAAGTGCAGAGCTGAGTCAGTGTCAATGATACATCACAGACAGTCAGTGTAGTGAGTTCCGCAGCAGCAGACCAGACACAGAGCAACTTCTTGTTCCGTATCGTGACAGTCTGATTATCGTGGAACTGCCAGGTCACCGTGTGTTGCAGAGCGGAGGTGACATTGGTTGTCGGTGGTTGAGACAGGAATGCACATCTCAGCCAGATATGATAGAGCTGCTTGATGGAGGCACTTGTAGATCAGTAAACTGACCTTGTACTCCACCCACTGGCGACCGGCTCACTGTTTTTATCTGTCGCAGATCATAGAAACGTTGCCAGACAAATGCCGGATGTGAGGAACAAAGGTCAACTTACTGTCAAACAAGATACCCAGACACATGGCTTCAGTGGATATCTGAATGTCAGTGCCTCCCATAGTGACCTTCTGGCACTGAACCTTGGACAGTTGAAGAGGGGCGTCAAGCCAGATGAACTGCGTTTTGTCTTTGTTAAGTTTCAAATGGTTGGCACTTATCCACTGACTGATCTTTTCTACACATGTCACCAACTGTAGAACTTTGACACCTGTCTCCACTGGGTCGGCATGAAAGTACAGTTGACTGTCGTCAGCCTACGAATGTCCTCCAAGACCATGATGGTGAGCAATGGCGATGACGTCAGTGCAGTAAATCAGAAAAAGTATCGGCCCGAGAACGCTGCCCTGAAGCACTGCGTTTTGTCAAAATTGAACTGGTCTACAGTTGTCCAGCAATGCTGACTGACTGTGTCCGACTTCGCAGAAAGGATTCGATCGATCCATGAGTGAGCCAGGCCCAGTATGCCGAAAGACTGCTGAAGGTAATCGATTAAAACATCATGATTGACCGTATCAGCATACAGAATAGAGTGATCGGCTGCACGTAGCACATTAGTAATCACTTTCAATACTGCTGTCTGCATTGAATGTATGCATGTGAAAAGGCAGTCGATATATTATACATTGTTGCTGCTTGTTGACAGTAGCAGCTTTGTTTGCTGTGTGTAACTGTAGGCTTTGCAGATGACATTTGATCAGAAGAACCCAAAGAATCAGACTGAGACACTTAATTGGTTGGCTGGAGCAATTCGACAGTTTGGACTGAAGTGAGTTGTTGTTGTTTGTAGAATTTAGAAAGTCTGCTGATAATATACATGTTGACAGTTTTAGTGTCTGACACATTTGAAACACCAAAAATCATAAAAGTGGTATTATTCTGCTGCATGTATCCAGTGCCAACATGTATGATCGTTGCTGTTTTTTATTTGTCATTTTTTACTGTTACCTGATATGCTTTATTTGGCATGATGTTTTGTCAAAAAACATTTGTAAATATACGCTGGCTCACTCTACTGGTTATGTCAGCTTCAGCATTCTTGGCATTCACACAACACGGAACTGGCGGCCACACTCATACATTTGTTTGTCATGTCGTGCATTGACTACTGCAATGCTGTCCTGGTGGGTGCACCGAAAGCAACTACCGACGAACTGCAGCGAGTGTTGAACACTGCGGCCCATGTGGTCAGCGGTACCCACAAGTTCGACTGAGGATTGTCACAACTTCTCCGTACTGAGCTACATTGGCTGGATGTTCCTGAGTGAGTCATATACAAGCTAGGCATCATGGTGTTCAACTGCCTGCACGGTCAGCACCTCCGTACCTCGTGGAATTGTGCCAACCAGTTGCAGGTGTCACATCACGGCAACATCTCTGATCTGCCACCCGACAGCTCCTGGTTGTACCGTGCCACCAGCTCAGCTCCTATGGCCGATGGGCCTTCCGTATGGCTGGTCCGTCGGTCTGGAATTCCCTGCCTGACAACTTGCAGGATCCGATTATTGGCGGGAACATTTTTTGACAATGTCTGAAGACGTTTCTGTTTGCAACGTACTGATGCATCTATCACATTAGAGGATGCACTATATAAATCTACTTTTTACTTACTTAATCTGTCTTTCGTTTAAACCTAAAGCCTTAAACTTAATTTTTAAACCAAAACTCATTTTAAAACCTGATTAAAGCAGAAAGTGAAGTGACGCTGAAATTTGGTTTTATACTCAGTTTAAAACCGAACCGAATGCATACCCTAAAACTGAGTTTAGAACTGTAGTTAAGACCAAACTTTGGTTTTAAACCGAAGTTAATGTGAACAATCCAGTTTTAAGGTTGGCTGTGTGGTACAGTGGCTAGAACGTCGGTGTCAACTGGCGATCTTTCCCTGTTCTACGCTCGGCCTACAGCTGACGGGTAACCACTTATGTGGGTAAACCGTCAGCTGTAGGCCAGCCAACTAGGCCCACTCACCCTTTCATCCTTCCGGGGTCAATAAAATGAATAGTAACCCATGTAAATAGTGGGTTACGGAGGTAAACGGCAGAACACGTGGTGAGAGGTGTGGTCTACCGCCCACGTGACCGAGTGCTCCTGGCCGTAGGCTGAAGTATGCTCGCTGCCGGCTCAAGACCAACATGATCGGAGATGAGCGCCGCTCCCTAATGCTGTAGGCTGTGAGAGAGCTTACTAGCTAGACGGGTACTTTGCTTTTGCTTTTATGCAACACATTTAGATAGGCAGTTGTGCTATTTGACTAAAACCAAAACGACTTCATCTTTTGCTTTTTTTGCCACAATGACCCATAAAGCTATACATACTGGTAACCCCCCCCCCCATATTTCGCTCATCTGGTCCAGTGGCACACTCCATGCAGAACTCTAAGGTCTGCTTCTGCCAGCCTTCTGTCTGTTACTCGTTGTAACATCTCATTTGGTGCTCGAGGTTTTCGCTCTGCAGCTCCTGCTCTGGAATAGTCTTTCCTCTAACGTCTGTCGTCCGTTCTTGCGAATCTAACAACATTCCGCCGACATCTAAAATCTCATCTTTTCCACTCAGCCTTTACCACCGCCTAGTGACTCACTTCAGCGCCTCTGATTCGTTCTCGACTATGGCACTTTATAAATCTATCTATTTACTTACTTGCTTACTTTCTGAGACCAACAGCATGGCACATGTTTATGGCATTGGTGTCACCATGTCAACTAGGTGGCTTTTTTTCCAGTCACCAATTTCTTTTAATCATAAATTTGACTGTAATAATTATTGTATAAATTTTTTTTGGTAGATGTACCGTATGGCATAGATTGCTAAACAAATTGAACACTGAAAGTGTCATTTGCATTATAATGGTACCGTCTGTTAGCTGCTTAGTATCTTAAGTTTTAAACCTGGTTTTAAACTTAGTTTTAAACCATAGTTAATCTCAGCGTTGGTTTTAAACTGGATTTTAGGATCTAGATTAAGTTCCGGTTTAAAACTTAAATTTAAGTGAAATACAAAGTCACCCACTGTATTATCAAGGTCGTTGAGATGAGGCAGTGCTGTTGTTGCTACAGCTGCTGTGGGTTGATGATATCAGCCTAGCCTGTCAGTCACTCTAGTTGTCCACATGATGATTAACAGCTAGCTTGTTCATTGTAAGCCTCATGCCCAATGGAAGTGTTACCAACAGTGATGCAATAATGACACTGTGTATAAATGCGTAACATTGAAGATAGGATGGGCGTGAAAGGGGGAGTTCCAGTGCTAAGGCCAAGTTATTTCAGGCCCCAATGCACTGTTGCCGCTGCTGCTTGGCTGTTGTAATTAGGTGATGTGAATGCATATTGTGGAGGTGGTGTGGACCATGCAGAGAAGGAAATAGCATTGACTAAGTATTTGGTGGTGCGTGCTGGATACAGCACCTTTTTTCTCTGACAGGACATTGTGTGGTGTCTCTGGACACCCACTGACTCCTCCAGGACACTGACTAATCAGAGATGTGGCTGACATCAGCTGCAAGCTGGTTAGCATAGTCCACTGAAGCAAGCGTCCATCACCATGACATTGCCCACTGACATCCTGCCTTTTACTCACCGCAGAGCAGAGATTATCCTACCGCTTGCCATTTTCGCCAATGGCGAATAAAAACCGGGAGTGGTGAAAAAGATTCACGGTGTTTTCGTCATTAGTGACGAAAACACACGCAAGGTCGAGGTTGTAACCACGGAGGCTGATGGAGCATGATTGTTAATGTAAACATCTTTACCAAGGCAGCCACTGCCCAGCCAGCCTTCCACAGAGCAGTGGCGCGACTGGCATCTAGCTCTTAGTTTTGCATAGCACGCTAGCTTACGATGTGTGATATAATTGATATTCATTACGTGCATGCGTGTGCCCTGCAACACAGTAGTCAGTAGGCTTGTTAGTACAGCTCTTGAGTATTTATAGTTGTGCTGCAGGCTGCAGCAGCATTGAGACCACTAGGCTGGGTCTCTATTGACGGCTCTGGGCTGGGCTAGTCTGGCAACAGCCTGCTGCCTGCAGACAGGGTCCAGGCTAGAAGCACAATATTAATATTCATGTTTAGGCATCTGTGCATCAGCAGCAGTGCTAAAAGGCGCCATTCTTTGAGAACTTCAGTAAGTGAATGAACACTTTTGTGAATGATTTTTCCGCCGTCTTTGTAAAGCTTTTTTGTGTAATAAAGAGAGTGCAAGTGCAACGACCATGGCGTCAAAACGCAAAATTACGTTATTCTTTAAGTCTGAAGGAGAAGGTAGAAGGTAAACAGCCTAAGAAGACCCGTGCCCAGTGCCTAGAGAGTCCCTAAAATCGAAATATAGTGACTAAAATTTTCTAGACACCTTTAGTCACGGTGAAGAAAGCCTGGTGACCACCTAGGTAAATCCCTGCCGCAGAGTGTACCTGTCTGCATAGAGTTCCAAGTTGCAACCCTAATATCCGGACACAAACCAACAGATCTTCCCGACCGTGAGTCAGACCCGGGAGCCCATCAGTCTGTAGCCATCAGGACAGGTGTGAGTCGGGCATAGAAAGATTTCTTTTCTTTATGTGTTTTTAAAAGTGTACTATGCAGTTGTAATATGTTATTGATAGAGTGAGTGTGAAGCCGCTCGTAGAATATGTCAATAAAGCCCTGGCTGCTACAAATCCGGTTTGTGATGGCTTCTATGTACATAAACTAGTTTGTAATATCATTTTATTGCTAGTACAGTGAATTGCTGAAACTTTTGCAGTCGCCAGTACTGCTACACTTAATAGGAAACTTTCACTTTTATTGGATTTGCTGAATGAATTTTGAAAAGAGGTCAATTTTGGCACAGTTGTGCACAAGATGTTGGTATCAATCACAGTAGATATTATATGTGGTGGTTTTGCCATACATACTAGACTGTTGATTGTTGATTGTAGGCTGTGCGTACGGCTGGTATCAGCTTGCTTGGTGTTGTCTATATGTACATGGGTCAGACACTGCGTGTTCTCTTTGAAAATGAAAAGCCAGCCTTGCTACAACAGATAGACGCCGAATTTGACAAAGTAGGCAACATGTCGTGTCGTTGCCTTTAACGATGTTGCTAATTTTTGTATTAGTTATTGAATTGCAGTAATAATGTACAATGATCTTGGATACTGTGAATAGCAGGCTTTGTAAACCTCCTGGCAAATTCATATGCAGTGAGCTTGCAAATTATGTAACATTTCTGCCAAGGTTTGGCGCCCTTGTAGTGACTTTACGGACATGTTATGGCATCTTATAAGTTGTCATATTATTATTATTATTAATCTACCATATCTGGTATTCACTCCGTGCATTGTGTATGTTAGTCAGTGTTCGTTGCAGCATTTACAGTGTTGTTGCTGTGCGACACTGTGCAAGTACAGTATGTGCTACGTCACTCTCATGAGCCACGTCAAAGTTGCAGAACATATCATCAAATGCATTTCACGGCTTAGTAGCCCCATCATTCTAGTTTTCTCTCAATACCTCTCATGGCAGGTTCTAGTGGGATATAATACAGGTGTGGTGTTAAAAATTTGCGACAACTTTTTGCCAGTATGTGGCAATATATCATGCTTTAAAAGAGAAATATGTGTTTGCTTAAATGCTGGTAATGTAGTGTATTGATGTAGTGTAAGTGTGGACATGCATGGCAGGTCAAAGGTGAAAAGCCTCCTGCACCAACACGAGGTGTCAACAAACAGTCGTCAGGTGGTACTGATGATGCTCAAGATGCTGATGATGAAGATGGTGCTGCTGGTGATGGTGCAAGTGTTGCACTTGATCTTGTTCCAAGGACTGATATCAGGTTTGCTGTTAACTGCTATTGACAGTATATTGACATTGAAATTTAGTTGTCTATCTCTTTGTGTGTTTTTCATGACAAGCCAGTTATTACGAGTCGAACATCACAGTGATGGGCAAGAGTTAAATGTAGTAACAGCTTATTTTGCATATCTTGTGATCTCGTGTATCATGGCCAGTTAACATGACTGTACTTTCTATTCCAGTGGTGCCTCGAGTGCGTAGACGTTGGTGGATGTCAGTAAAATTGCACTTCAGCAATCACAAAAGATTTCACTGACAACATCTTTGGAGAAACTGACTTAATGTTTGTTTAGCCTGAAGAGTACACAAATTGATTGAAAATTGGGAGTTGTTGTTGTTATGCTTTAGGTATTTATTAAGTATTCGTCGTTTTTTAGTTAGAATCCTTTAGAGTTCAAACAAAATAATGGACATTTTCCAGTTTACACAGGTATGCCAAAAGTGTCCAATGAAAGCCTGGGTGCTTGATGGAGTGGAGTATTTTACATGCCAGATGTGATCCCTGACACCAAACAAAAAGTGACAGCAACAGTGTCAAAGCATTGAAGAAAAATCATACGTTACAAAAAACGACTCGGTTTTTTACATTTTGTTAGCGGAGAGGCTTGTCGTGGAATGTAGTAAAGCATGGTTGGTGTGACAGTGAGCGTATGACCGATGAGTTGATGGCTGAGTTGGCTGACAAGAACTGGAAAGTACGCAAGGAAGGACTTGACAAAGTTGTAGCTATTGTGAATGAAGTCAAGTTTGTCACAAGCAACATCGGTCCACTTCCCGAGGCACTGAAACCTAGACTTACCGACTCCAACAAAATTCTGGTATGTAATGTATTGCTACGTAAGTTTCATGTGAGTAGGCTGATATTATAATACATATGTGCAATGTGCATGTAGCATGTTGTCAAGTGTGAATGTGAAAATGAGAGTTTATGTCGCACGACATGACCAGCATCAGTGTTGTTCTGGCTCAGTGTCATCAATGTTTCTCTGTAATTGTCTCGTATTGGCTGCAGATTTATTGACATAGCAGTTTAAGAAACAGCTGCGAGTCTGGCTATGATTGTCTTCCACCTTGCCTTGTATAACGTTTCAGACAACTACATTTTGGTGACAAACAGAACAACCAAACTGTAGCAACCACAAATGCAGAAATTTAGTTGGCATTATCTTTAAACATTGTAATGTGAATCCATCACAAAAATGTGCTCAAAATGTCCACCGTGAGCCAGGTCTGACACAAGCACAGAATATTGTGACACCACAACAATCAAATGGTCCGTCTTTCTGCATTCGACTAACAGTCCCTGTTTCCGTTCTGCAAGTCGTCATTATTACGTCTTGGGTAAGCGTATTACCCAAGCTACATTGGAAATACAACTGGAAATGCAACTGCAGTTGTGTCCTGAGTGTACTCGGGAA
>Ga0209149_1002368_pt1 | contig 10524 bp, 10 predicted proteins | sample WorMetTyACAVOLI2_FD_187423 | JGI IMG/M metagenome (GOLD analysis project Ga0209149, IMG submission 187423) | Marine gutless worms symbiont microbial communities from Max Planck institute for Marine Microbiology, Germany - Olavius algarvensis... ...
TTTTTTGGATTTAAACGTAGAGATAGTCTCACTAACATCTTGATGAATGTTGGTTTACCTAGCTTTGATACAATACTTCATAATGCTGCTGCCTCATTCATGCATGTGTGTAATTCTTGTACAAATCACATTGTTGTGCATTTGCGTAACTTTTAGCTTTAGACGTGAATGTGTTTTTTACTGTTTTTATTGTATATATACTGCATATTCTGTGTATTCCTGTCTGTCCTCTGTCTATTGTTTTTTATGGGTCTTGTTGCCTGATTTAAAATAAATGATGATGATGATATACAATAAAAACAGTAAAAACACATTCACGTATAAAGCTAAAAGTTACGCAAATGCACAACAGAGAGTCAGACACACATGCAGCTTATACTATGGACATAGTAGACATACATGTACATGCTGCCGTTTATCTCTATATACTACTTTCATGCATTTTATTTCAAGAGATTCAACTCCTTTTCACTAAAGTTACTTTCTGCTGATGGCATGTTTATTTTTATGAGCACATTAGTGGCGTATAATCCGTAATAAAATTTCGCTGATCGACAGCAGGAAGCAAGCGAATCAGCTTTATAACCGAAGGACATCCATGGAAAATTACAGTTAACAATTGGAGTATACAGAAAAGAAACAATGGGAATAAAAAAGAACGGGAACGGCGTTCCCGTGCGTTCCCGTCCGACTCGAAACCTGCTCGTGCTATGTCAGGGACGTGTGAGAGTTACATTTGACATTGATCTCCTTTGGCATTAAGTGTAGTCTGTTTTGTACGTCCATGCCAATACATTTGATTTGATTGGATTTCATGTAATTTAGATTTAGATTATTATATCCTTTCACCTGTTCAGTCCGTGTATACGTCGTGGTCCATAAAACGGTGCCGTTAACTTTCGACGTTATCTTCACCAGTTCCATCTTCTCTGTGTCTGCTAATACTGTCTCATCGAGACCATCGTGCATTATTCGCAGGACCTATATATAGACTACAGCAGCATCAGCAACTACGACAGAGATGTGGTCTGAGTAACCACGTGTCTCTCGTATCGTTTCTGAGATATTGAACGTCGAATAATGGCGTGCTTTGAAATCTCGGTTAGGTGTTCACTAGCCCAGCGAATAGGCCTATGTGCACGATGAGTATCGCTTAAATCTATACGGACCCGCGACTGTTTTTGTGTCGCAGATAGTACTGCTCTATCTCCATTCGCTTTTACACAGCGAGCTATGGAAAAAGATATGTAGCGTAAGGTCGGTCGGTCATTCAACGTCATTTAACCCTTTAATCGCCACTCGCCACATTAAATCCGCAGAGCAACGGATAACCATATAGCACTACAGTGATTGGTAGGCCTACAGTGGCCGTTGATGGGTGGGCTGTTACATTTGGTACAGCGAGGATGTGACTGCGCGGGGCCCATCAGCCGCCAGTGTACCAACTTCTTATTATTCGATGTGGCACTCTAATTGCCTTTGGAGTCTAAAAGATTAAAATCATCGACACTGATAGCAATAGAATGCCTATATTCGACTTCCTATTAGTCTTCCATTATTGTTAACTATGTGTCTGTCTGCTGTCGTTTCTTGTCAAAAATATGCATTTTTTTCGCCGTTTTACGCACTTCAGTCTTGTTTGAAGCCCTCGCAAGGGGGTTCCCCGTGAACCTGCAAGGGGTTCCCCGTGAACCTAGGGTATGAAAGTTGACATCAAAAAAGTAGTCCCGATGGTGAAAACCGCACGATCCTACGGTCATTAGTTTTGAGTCGATACCAGCGTGTAACAGACAGACGGACGGACGGACAGATGGACACACCGCCTATAGCTAATTCGCGCTGTAACATAGCTTAGCGCGACAAAAACGAGTGCATCGTCATTTTCAATAGCGTACTACTAATTAATTTGCTTCATTCGTGTGACTGCGACGAAACCTCAAGTTCCTGCGTGGCATCTGTAGCGTCACTCATCGCCAGATTGGCCTCTCTGACCCAAACTACGATGGCTATTCATCTGACCCATGGCTCACTGTCAGCACTGACACAATAGAATTTCAGTAAAAATTTTTACGCGCAGTCTCGGTCATCGTCGAGTCTGTGCGGCGCGGAGTTGTGGATTTAGTCGACAATCGGATTCAATCCGCACTGCAGTCCACACACTTTTCAGCTGTGTTAGCCTCGCGAGACGTTTTGTTATCATTCATTAGTAGGCCTAATCTGCCATGCACGTTTTCATTCCACAACATGAAGTCAGGAAAACCGAATAAGCCCTAAATGCATTTGCTATTTGTGCCCGTGAATAGACTATCGCGGACCAAAGCTGCGAACTTTGCGAAGACTGTAATGTACATAGTTTATCATCACGAAGACAAAAGCAGAAGGAAGGGAACAACGACTAAAAGTACATAACTTTCAATGACGAAGCCATAGTCTATGCTGCAGAAATAAATACTATTTGACACCGTTATCATAATTTCCACAAAATAACGCATATGATTAACTGGGACGAGTATAATATACACGTACTTAGAAATAAAAAAAACACTATACACGGTCACTAGCAGTCATGTACACTTAAAAGTGATAATATATTGGAAACAATGTATGGTTACTATACAGACCTATCAGAAATATAGGCCTACTCTATAAAACGGCACTTTTGTCAATGAGTATTTCAGCGTTTTCGGTACAGTTACAAAATTTTATCACATGTGGCATTAATAAACCATCCCTTCATTTGTCTTTGTGACCTTGAATGTCTGTTCAAGGTCACTCAAGGTCATTTTTGGTTAATACGGGATAAAAAAAAGTTTAACAGCAAGTGTATAAAAGCAATATATACATTTAAAAAGTGGTAATTTTGTGGCTTTTTATGCGTAATAGTTCCACACAAATAAACAAAGCCAATTACATTTTAGCATAGCGTCATCAAACCACAACTAAACGCTCTAATTTTTGGTACAGCGATTTAAGAAACAATTGCGAGTCTGGTTATGATTATATCTACCACCTCACCTGTGCTTCGTTGGAAATGCAACTGCAGTTGTGTCCTGAGTGGACTCAAGAATAAGTCCTCCAAATTTATAAAGTCTTTGTTTTTTATGGACACAGTGTACACATATACACATTGATTGATTCAAGAGCAAGGTGTATAGACGACAGCGAGGACGTGACATTCAATCTGCAATCTGCAATCTGCATGGACTACATTACACCAGTACACATATACACACAGAAGCTTATTTCAGACAATAACATACAGAGCGTCGCTCGGTTTCTCTGCATTGCTACAGCTGAACTTCTTGGTTGATTCAAGAGCAAGGTGTATAGACGACGGCGAGGACGTGACATTCAATCTGCAATCTGCATGGACTACATTACACCAGTGACGAGTCGCTGGATGGATGATTGCTCTGACGTGTTTGCGAAATGCACGTATACTATTTGTCGTTCGACTGAAAGCTAATGTAATCCTAATCGGCCACACCTAGCAGCTGCTGCCTAATTGTTGTCCTTCGCAAGTCCTACCGATGACAGCCGGCCAGTCTGCAATGATTGACAGTAACCGACGCCGACGCTTTCTTGCTGCCAAGCACTTAGTCTCTGTCAACGACGTGTCCTCTTGTTACAGCAGCCGTCCGGCCGCATCCGCCTCACCTACCGTCGTTATCTTCGTGGTCGTGAGCATCTGTCATCATCAGCAACATCAGCAGTTGCAACATAATACTTCTGTATCGGCGCACGAAAAAAGTCGTCTTTACGTCCATCTGTTCTGTCGGTCTGATGTGCGACTAAAATCTGCCGATGATGATACCTGCAGACGAGATTGAACGATGAGCTACAGTGGCTGGACAGTAATTCACTACAGGTGTAAAGTTTGTGGGGTCAAGGTGTGGTATGAGGAAGCCAGCCCAGATGCCATACAAGGCGCAATAACAGACGGACTTGTGGAAGTTAACGGCGTAAGTTGCAAGTTACTCCTGTCTGACGATGTTTCCATGGGCCGGGTATCCTCAAACGGGTCTATACCTTGTCTAGTAGGCAAGATCTTGGCCGACCCCAACACTACGAAACGTGACTTCCGAATCTACGGATAATTCATGCATTATTGCTTGGGTGTCCAGTTGGGTTTTAGATTCCTGACTCATAGTGCTTAAGAGATTGACCGCTTCCAGTTCCCTTAACTCCATACTAAACTGTGCCATGGCGGAGGCATCAGTCCAAGACATAAGGTTACTAGCAGGCCCAGGCATCAGGGCAGAACCTGATGTAGCAACTATCGGGTCACTGTGTAAGGTGCTGCACGTGTCGCCTAAACTAGGGTTGGTCGTGATAGAAGAAAAAAGACAGGAAGATTAACCGGAAACCTGGCAAGTAAAGTCAACAAAACCAAATCTTCGCCACGGCTGTGGCCGACGATGACGCCAGTCGGTCGAGGCAATGACCGGCAGCGTCGACGAACAGTGCTGATAGACGACGACGATGCCTGTCAGCGACGACGCACGACGTCAGCGAACAATAACGATGTCTGACAACGATGACCGCAATCCACGGTGTCGACAACGGGACACCGGGACGTCGCAACACTTGAGGTTGTATCAAACCTCACGACAACCTGCTGTTGACAACCACTTCCGGTTCGACGACTTTGAATTAATTTTATTTTCCGACAACTCGATGCCGAAATATTACGATACGATAATGTGTATTTAACGTGCAGTAAAAAGCTGACGGGTAGCCAGCTTAGTCTAACACACGGAATAAACAAAAAATTACAATGTGAAACTAAAAATAAAAATGGTGAGCATGATAGGTCCGGTCCAGTCCCGTTATCGCGAGGCAGTCCAGTAGGTAAAAGAAATCTAAGGTGTGAAGGATTTGTTGAAAAGGTAGGTTTTGAGCCTGGAGTGAAAGAGTGAAGGAGTGATGGATGACGAAAGTGGGGATTGTGACAGAGATGAGTTGGGAAGTGGATGAGGAGGTGAATCAAGACGAGAATGGTGAGGCTGACGGAATGAATCTGGAAGTTGATTCCAAAGACGAGGTGATGCGCATCGAAATGAGCGATCTGTGATTTTCAAGGAGGAGATGGTTGGCGGGCGAGAAAGAGTGACAACAGATGAGGAGCGGGTACTGCGAGGAGGTTGAAGAACGATAAGGTTGTGAAGATAGCTACTGTAGGTTGAGCAGTTGTAAGAACTTTGTAAGTAAGAGAAAGAAGTTTATATTCAATGCGTTTGTTGACCTTTAGTTAGTGGAGAGATTTGAGAATAGGAGTGATATGAGTGGATTTAGGAGCCTTAACAACAGCGAGAGCAAGAGAGTTTTGAATCTGTTGGAGCCAGTTAAGTTAACTGTTTGGAAGTTTATGATAGCGAGAGTTACAGTAGTCAAGTTTAGAGTGAACTATGGAGGTGGCAATGGTGCTGGCTGTTTTGAAGTCAAGGTATGGGCGGATAAAGCGAAGCTCACGGATGTGATAGTAGCAAGACTTAGAAAGTGCAGTGATACTGAGTGATGTAATCCGAGAAGGTAAGGTGAGTAAGGTGTTCGTCGAAAATAACACCAAGGTTGCGAGCGGATTTGGTTGTAGTGAGAGAGCAGTCCTGTATTTTAGAGAGTTGTTGTTTAAATCCAATAAGAAGAAATTCAGTTTAAGAAGAATTGAGAGTGAGAAGATTGGCAGTCATCCAAGAAGATATCTGTTGTAGAGCATTTTGTAAGTGGCTGATGTTGGAATGGAAATGTGACGGATGGAATGAGAGGAAACGCTGTGTGTCATCTGCGTATAGGTGGTGATTTAAAGAAAGAGATGTAACAAGAGTACTGAGTGGTGTTGTATACATGACAAAGAGCAGACTTCCTGAGCCTTGGGGGACACCACAGAGGCAAGTATGTGGGGAGGAGAAATCATTATTGCATTTGACACGAAAACAGCGATAAGAAAGATAGGATCTGAACCAGTTTAGTGCAGTACCATGTATGCCAAACCAAGAGGATAGACGAGTGATTGTGGTCAATGGTATCAAAGATGGTTGCTAGATCGAGAAGGCAGAGACAAGAAATTTTTCGTGAGCCTATGGCGTTAACAAGGTGATCATGTATGTATAGGAGAGCAGTTTCAGTGAAGCGATGTTTACAGTAAGCAGACTGGTGACGATTAACGCAAACTTGCTTCAATACACGAATAAAACTTTGTTATACAACGATAGGATACGATATTCTGCAACTCGCAGCAGACGAAAACTCGCAATAGCTAATACACGAAGTGAACGCGTCGACGTCCAGAGAGAAAGTGACGGCTGTAAGCCGGGAGATCTTTATATACTCTAAGGCTGGTAGCCCGGTAGGCCGGTAAGCCAGTGGGAGGGGGCGGCGAGGGGAGCAAGGTGGTTCGCCCAAGCTCATTAATATGCATGTGCTGGCCTAGGCTTAAGTCTGAACCTAGGCATGTAGCACTCGTTAAAAAAGTGCTGACGAGAGCTATCCATTGGTGTAGGTCACGTGACTTCCGGTTCACGTATAGAAGAGAAAAACTTTGAAAATTACCGACCGTAACCGATCCTCGGGGAGGATAAAAAGAGAAAATCGGGAGTCGTAAGAAGCTGGAATAAAAAAGGGAAAATGTGGAAACGATCGGAGCACTTTAGATGCCGTTTCCGAGATATCAAAAATCGGACATTTGGCAGTTTTGCACGTTAAGATCGGCCTTGACGACCGTTGCTAGCTTCCAGCAAGCTTAGGCATAAATAGCTGTATATGTATAACGATACAAAGACAAGCCATTGACAACGTATAGAAAGGCTGTATAGCTATTGGCAAGGTCGGTGGCAGCAATGCTATGAATAAGCGTATGAGATGTGAGGGCGGCGGTAGCGGCACGAGCAGCGTCGGCTGCGGCAGCCAGTGACAAGCCTTAAGTGTATCGAAACGATGTAAACACAAGGTCGTACGCGTGTATAGGAGTAATTAAAATTCTCGCGAAGCGCGGAAGCGGCTACGAAAAAAGTAAGTGAATGATTTTATAGAATTTAGTAGTGTTTAGGTGGGATATCGTTCCGTAGGTCATGTTAATGCGGGAATAATGATCCGTATCAACATTAGCGTTGATTTATCGCAACGTGGGGATATATGGAAGTAGGCAACATAATTGCCGGTGGCGATTTGCATACTTAAAGATTAGCGGTGGCATTATTGTGACGTCATAATGGGATTGTAGAATTTGTGAATGAAAGTTGTAGTAAAATGGAATTTAGTAATAAAATCGTTTAAGATCGCTTGGAAACCTATCTTTATGGATTGTCGTCAATAACGGATGAACTTTATGAAAGGTAAGTGGTATTGTTTTGGTGTAAGCTAAGATGCAGGTACTGCGCGAAACGGTAAGTACGGATTCGTAGTCGTTGGGCGTAGGGTGGTGATTTCGTTGGGTTGGCGTCCCTTACACCATAAAGTATATACGGGATGGTGTTTTAATGGGAAACAGGGTGGCGTTTTAATAGGGAATAGGATGGTGTTTACCGGGGTGGCGACCCTTACACATGTATACCTCGATGACGTAACAACAACAGTCATCGCCTGCTGCTGCCAGTCACCCGCTCACATCATTTGGACTCGTTCACTGACGAAGGTCCATCCATCAGTTAACCGACTGCAGAATGGAACAGCTGAAAAAAAGTTCCCGAATTATGTCGAATTGCTATAACCCTTTGAGGGCCACAACTAAACCGCAGATCAACAGACCATCAATACAATTGTTGGTACACTGGCCGTTGATGGTCTGGCTGTTACATTTGGTACAGCGGGCTGCGGCCCCGCCCAGTCCCCTCCTCGCTGTACCAAATGTAACAGCCCATCCATCAACGGCCAGTGTACCAACTTCATATTATTCGATCTAGTATTATTGCTTCTGGACTCTAAATGATGTTATGCATCACAGTTATTTATTTTTGTTTTGCACCAATGCTTAGTTTTAAAATAGCGCCAGCTACTGTAGAACGCGAATAGAAAACCGCACCCGAGGTTTCGAATGGTACCAGATTCAATGACCTTGAGTGATCTCAAATCCAGATTTCAAGGTCACGACATGATTCAATGTCAAATAACTCGAAAATGGCACAAGATAAACCTATACTTACAGTGGCCGATCATAGTCTATGGTCTATGGAATGGCGCCATTTTCAGTGATCTTGAATGACCCCTAACCCAGTTTTCAAGGTCACGCTATTCTTTGACGTTGGATATCTCACAAAAGGCTAAAAAATATGGTCATAGTTAAGCTACTACTATAAACTGCGAATTGGAAACCGTGAGCTTTCGAATGGTATGAACTTGAGTGACTCTAACCCTGATTTCAAGGTCACGCCATCCTTTGATGCTGAATATCTCTGAAACGGCTAAAGATACGGCCATAGTAACTATGGCATAGTTACTATGGAATGTAAATAGGAAACCGTACCCAAGCTTTCGAATGGTACCATTTTCAATTACCTTGAATGATCTCTAGTCCAGATTTCAAGGTCACGGATTTACAGATGTCCTCTATACCTATTGTGTGCGCAGCTGACGCGCGATCTGTTTGCGATAGGTAAGTTTCTTTTTGTGTAATGTCAGGTAATGTAGGATCATAACTAAGGTGATGTGGCAAATTATGTAGGCCTACGCGTTTAATAGATAAGACCATCAGGATATCGCACGCTAAATTTCATCGCAACAGACTTACAACTGTACAAGATATTCAAAATGACGCCACTCTTATTTTTGGGACACATGGTAGTAGGCCCTACCGCTGGCTACGTAATGCAGGATAACAAAAGTGTTGTTGTGCGGCATCCATAGAATGAGGGAAAAAAGAAGAACGTTACTCGCAGATGCGTGGTCGGCCCGACTCACACTAAATCACGCAAGAACGATACAAGTCGCGTGACAGTTTCTTCCGATATTGGCCAAGTCTTCACAGTCGGCGCAGCTGAATGTGTCGAGTTACTATCAACTCGAGTTCTCGTGCTCTTGTGCAGCCGTTCAGTTGCCTGACTGTAATTTTGTTACACAACTCCAATTGCCATCAGCGTGCGTTTCACAAGAAAAACAATGTTAATTTCATTTTAAAATTATTTTAGGCAATAACGAATGAATTCGGTTTTACCGCGCGATGCTATGTATAGCGCGGACAATACCGTCGCAAGATGTCTGTACGTCTGTCTGTCCGTCTGTCACACGCAGCTGTCGAAACGATTACACATATCTCTCAAAACTTTTTTCACCATCGGGTAGCCACGCCATTCTAGTTTTTCCACACAAAACGGTAGGCTATCGTAACATTCCGACGGGGACTCTCCCCCCAATGCAAGAGGATATGAAAAAATCGCGATTTTCGACCAATATCTCGCTTTATCTCGAAAATAATGAAAGACAGAAACCTAGCTACTGTGGGAGACGAATAGGAAACCGTACCCAAGCTTTCGAATGGTGCCATTTCCATGACAATGAGTGACCCCTAACTTAAAATTCAAGGTAACAATACTACTCAGAGTCAAATAACTCGATAATGTTGCAAGAAAGACTTAAATGGCCGACAAATATACAAAATCGTATATGATCTATCGAACGGCGCCGTTTTTCAATGACCTTGTCCACTCAACCTTGAACAATCTCTGACCCACTTTTCAAGGTCCCGCCATTCTTTGACGCTGAATATCTCAGGAACGGTACCAGATATATAGTTACAATGGAATACCAACAGGGACTTACACACGTACTCAAGAGTGTCATTTCAAATGACTTCGAGTCACCTTGAGTGCCTTAGCGAAATACGAAATAACACGAAGCATCGCGCGGTCTCTCTGCGACAGCTGACCTTACGTCACACTGACATGCATCGCGCACACAAAGTACAATACATATACATCTTTATTCACCATCAAGATGGTAGTACAGTTTAAATAAGATAGTTAAATAAAATATACAAATTAGGCTAACTAAGAAACAAACAAACAATAGAACACAGCAGTCCGAACGCACATAAAATCCGATACACAAATAGACTCGCGAGAAGATAAATACATTGGTAGCTGCATGTAATGTCACAAAGTATAACAACTGAGTCTTTTGACGAGAAGATTCTCACACTGTCTAATTTTGCCTGAAAAGTTTTCGGTGCGACGAGCCAAAGTGATACTTGGTAGACTGAAACAGAACTCCTGCTGACAATACTTGACAATTTCGATTCTATTGTGTTAAACAGTTTCATGAAGAATCCCTGACAAATGAGGAAAAAGAGGCTGACCCGTTATGGTTAATGACATGCATACGAGAAGAAGAAGATGAAGAATGACAAAGTCGACAGAGGATATTTGTGACTTATTCAATGGGAGAGCCTCAAGTCCATATAGGAGAACAGGAACACATTTTGGTCTTTAATAGATGGACGTGTAACTTCTTCAGAAGCCAATCTGCCTATTTTGCCGAAAATAGCATTAGCAGCTCTGTAAAAGGAACGTTTCGCTTGATCTATACAGAACTTGA
>Ga0209149_1002369_pt1 | contig 10524 bp, 8 predicted proteins | sample WorMetTyACAVOLI2_FD_187423 | JGI IMG/M metagenome (GOLD analysis project Ga0209149, IMG submission 187423) | Marine gutless worms symbiont microbial communities from Max Planck institute for Marine Microbiology, Germany - Olavius algarvensis... ...
TACACCCACCATCGCCATTTATTATTACTCAGCCCGAAAGCTGATACTCATTTTACCGTCCCACGGAGGGTAGAAGGCTGAGTCGACCTAGCTGGCTGGTTACATACCGAGATGGTTTACCCGTCCGCAGACGGTCACCCATCCGAGTACTAACCGGGTCTGACGTAGCGCAACTACGTTGATCGAAGCCAACGTGTTACCACCAAGCCAAACCGCCAACCAAGTGTAGTGTAGTGTGGGTTCTGTCTCCACTATAGGCTATACGTTGTACAGTATGGTACTGTATGTACTAGCATTTGCATGCAGTTTTTTTCCGTCCGTTTAGATGTTTTTGTATCATAAATAAGCATTTAATTACTGTGACACAAATGTCAGTACTATGGTACTGTTTCCGTAGTTCTATATTCTGTAAATATATTCTTGTATTAATAATTTCATATAAATCTCGACTTGATTTGTTTATTGGCATTCTATTTAGGCTACATAACCCGATTGAAAAGAACGTGACAACCCAAGACAGTTAAATTTTGCGTGAGGCAGTGCACCTGGAACTTGCTTTCCCACTCCAAATTTTGTAAAAATGTCTCAAGGGATTTACTCCATAGGGGCAAATTTATATACAAAAATTCAAAATTTTGACAATTTTGACAGAATAAGCCACATATATAATACACAGTGTTTCCACAAAAAACAAAGCCACTTTTTAGCACAGCGCCATCAAACGCTCTAATTTTTGGCACAGCGACTTGAGACAACTTTCAGTCTGCCTATAATTATGTCTTCCACCTCACCTGCATAATGCCTCATACATGGTAAAACGTTTCAGACAAGTTACATTTTGGCGATAAACAAAACAGTCAAACAGTAAAACCCTAAATTCAAAAATTATCAGCATTAACTCAACACACTAAACCATGAAAACACCACTAAATGTGCTCAAAATGTCCACCATGAGCCCTGAGACAGTGACGCCACTGACTGATGGCTGCAACAGCAGTAATGTGGTCCATCCAGCTTTCTGCATTCAACTAGTAGTCTCTGCGTTCTGCATGATGTCATTAAGATAAAACGTCTCAGTTAAGGGTACTGCACACTGCACAGGCTTCATTGGAAATGGAACTGCAGTTGTGTTCTGAGTAGACTCAGGAACAAGTCCTCCAAATTTTATGCTAAAAGTTCTCTGGCCTTGTTTTTTCATGGACACAGTGTATATACGGTAACTATATTTAGTTAAATTTTGTGTGAGGCAGCGGACTAAGAACTCCCTCATCCACACCAATTTTGTAAGAATTGCTCAAGTGATGCACCCACTAGGGGCAAATTTCTACCAAAACTTTCAAATTTTATGATTTTGAGGTATTTAAGCTCACATTTCTATACCTATAATGTTGAAATTTGGCTTAAAAAGTGCAGACCTAGGAATCCCAACAAAAATACTAATTTGATGTTGAATAATATCGTAACCCTGAAATCTTGGTTAGGGATAACTCAAGGTCATTGAAAATGGTACCAATCGAAAGCTTGGGTACGGTTTCCTGTTCACACAAAATTTTGTAAAAACTGCTCAAGGGATTAACATGCATTGCCTTGGGGTGATGCATTTTGATTTCTAATTCATATGCCTATTGGCCAAAGCTGAGGATCCAAAAAAGCAAGAACAGTGACCAATACTTAAGGTAAGAATATCAGTGAATTCAAACTCAGGAACTTCGGAGAATTTTGACACAAAGTATAAGCCAACTGTATTGTATATAACAAGTGTATCAGAGATGATATGAAAGCTGCTGCTCGCCAAAGCCCAAACTACATTAGAAAAACAAAAAATAACAATAAAATACGGCGAAACGATTTTCAATATGGCAGATGGAATTCTTTCACCCTGCAATGTGGCATGTGGCTCTGGGATGACATGCCACTGAATACCTCAAAACCTCCAGCATATTGGAATTCTGCTTCTGGTTTCACTTTCGACCATATCACCGCAGTCGACATCTCGTTCTGCACCAGTCTGCAAAATTTTATCCAAACTGGGCTGCCTTCAGCATAAAAAATTGACGTAATGTCGATTTTCAAGATGGCGGATCTCTGCCATCTTGAATTTTACGGGTCCAATAATGGGTTCTTTTAAAGTCCATGTACAACTTCCTATAGGTCGTCAATATAGACCATAGCTCTAAATTCCTTAATTTTTGAGAAAATTGCATTTTTGCATTTCGGCAACAGACAGACAGACAGACAGACAGATGGACAGTGCCAACACATTAAGCCGCTCTCACTGTCGCGAGCAGCAGCTTAATAATTTATTATTAAAGCTAATATCTCACTGGGCTGCGCCTGTTCGCGCCGAATTGTGAACGCGCGTCGCAAATTAGTCCCAAATTAATCGCCGAGTGGTACCGTCATTCGCAAACTGGCGCACAGATTCGCAAACAGGCGCGAGAGTTTTTGACATGTCAAAAAAATTCTTGCGAAGTAAATTTTTCCCATAATAGTCCCAGAGTCGTCGCAAAGCAGTGCAGTCTATTCGCAGGGGTCGCAAAGTAGTCCCCATGCAGTCGCGAACTACTTTATTGCGAAAGAATTGCGAACAAAATGCGACATTCGTGCAAACGTTGTGCGAATGTCGCAATTTAGTCTCAATTACTTCGCAGAGTCGTAATTCGGTCGTTATTTAGTCCCAATTCATTAGCAAATAGGTCACGTGACAACAGTTTGTCGTTTTCAAATGCAGTCAACTGTGACATTTCCATTGTTTCAGTATTATTATTGTTGTAATATATATTTTGTATCTACACTGTGTTTCAAAAAAAGTTCACCACTAGGACTTTCATGATAACGCTGTGAAATGGAAACCAATTTAAATAATATTTGGCAGAAATGCACCTGACAAAATTTGCGACAAAACTATATGCAACAAATGTGAGATTTATTTGTTGAGCGTCGCTACTTCAAGTTTCAAAATGAGATTCAATTTTCTTCCAATTCAATAATGGAACAATTGAAACACTGCGATTCAGACAGCTTTTGTGATCAAAATATGAGTTGTTTCTACCAAGTCTTGCTTCATATTACTGGCATGACAGGTCTTTGCTAATGTCACAGCGTAATATTATTTTTACCTTTTTTCTCTTACTTATTTAATTCAATGGGCACCTAACATGCATGCACGCGCTAATGTCACAGCGTAATATTATTTTTACCTTTTTTCTCTTACTTATTTAATTCAATGGGCACCTAACATGCATGCACACTGTGGCCACATGCCACAGTGTAAACGTGCACCACGTTGCCTGGTAGCAGACGACGCTTTCGTGTAAACATGGGTTTCACTTTCAGCGACCATGATCGAATTTTGGCCGTCACTTCGAACATTTGCTGTAACATTGCAACTGGAACTTGTCTAATGTAGGCTGGCTGATATTTGGTTACTTCGCTTGTTTGTGTTGCGTCGTTCTCCCTTGCGTCGTGTGACGTAATTGCATTAATAAACTTTACCGTTTTACTGTGTATAATATTCATGCGTATGTTTTACCGTGTAATGAAAGGAATACACCAGTTTGCTGCAAATTTACTCAGCTACATTCCCACCAAATATTATTGTAATCGGTCAACATCTGACTTAGTTATTGTGAAAGGCAAAAGGGTGAACTTTTTTTTGAAACACAGTGTAGTTTTTTTTTGTCAAGCAATTAGTGGATATGCCTCTTGATCCTGGCTTGCTTGACCGCAGTAGCAGCCAGGAGACATGCCGCAACTTTCACCATCTTAGCCTGGTCTTCATCAAGTCGACGGCCATAATCGACCAGCTTCTGGAGTTCTTCTTGCAGATCCTCCATGTTCTTTGACATATTGACAGAATAACGTGGGATCTGGAATAGGCCCTGCATATATACGCGCGAAAATTCACAAAGTATTCGTGCGACTAGTTTGCGATGGCTATGCGACATTCGCACGAACATCGTGCGACATTCGTCGCACGAACTCGCACGAACGTCGGGAGAATAGTTTGCGAATGCATTGCGAATTAGCGACTAGATTGCGACTGGTTTGCGAATTTTGAGCTATAAATTCACAACTTAGTTGCAAACCAGTCGCAATTTTAAAAAATCTGTGCAACTGGTAGCAAAAATCAGTGAAAATTCGCAGTTTTTTTCGCAATTTTTCGGCACAAATTAATCGCGAAATGTCGCAACTCTGTGAGATACGGGCTTAACTTGTCAGATTTGCCTAGTGATAATAAAAATAAATTAAAGCATCAAAATAATCAATCAAAATAAAGTCAGAAACAATCTTGATATTTTCACTTAACAGGTATTAACAAAGTAGAACAGCAAACATAACGTTATCGAAAAAACAAACATTTTCAAAAATACTTTGAAGTTTGAATACAGCATATTTTTTCGTCACCTTGAAGCCATCCTTGCGTACAGCAAACATCACTTCAATCATGTACTGAACTCGTTTATCGATCAGTGCCTCATGCAGTATTGTACGCAGCCTTTCAAACACAGCTGGAAATCACACATAATTTCACATTTACACAAGTCATAAACCTAAGACCCTTAAAAACAGAACACAACCAGATTCCAGTCTATACAATGCACTAAAATGTTGACTGGCAATGGTCCGTTGCCACTAATAGCCAGTCATCTTCTTGCACAAAGCTTGAGTAATGTCAGCAGAATGATCACATCTGTTTTGACCTGGTGAAACCTACATCTGATGAGACTGGTCACATGATCACTTAGAAAGCTACATTGACACTGATCTGTGGACTGTTCACGGTCAACAGATGCACAGTCTGAGCTCATGTAACTTTCAAAAGCTGACAGCTACGTAGTGTTTTCTCTCAGACCAACAGCATGTGCTCTCCTAAACTTTGCAAGCTGTATGTTAGCTGAAGCACTGGTTTAAAGTGATACAAAGAAATTGAAGGACGCAACATTGTGCTTCACTGCACATGCCATGAACAACATCACACATTATAATGCAGAATCTCTAATGTGCACACAAAACTGATGGCAGACATCTTAATCTGCTGCACAGAAAAAAATATTTAAGAAGAAAGGAACTGAAAAAACAGATGAGCACAAAAAAGCTGTGAAAAAGTCCACATTGGAAAGTTTCATATATATTTTTCTGAGTCACCCCTCTAACAGCCGTTGCTAGCTACAAACTAAAATCAAACAAAAAATAACAATATATTTATACTAACTATCCTACCACTAATTACTACCATAATCTATATTCTTCAATCAGTAACTTACTACTATTTTATATTTTATTTGAAACATCCCTAATCCCGACCCTTCAAATTCGACAAACCAGTTATTCCTCGTGGTGAAACTTCTGTTAATCTTTGACCACATTCCTTCAGGAAAGCTATGGCCAACTCAATTGAATCATTAGTTGGACTTTCCATGAGGACGTGCATCATCTCCAGTGCCAGTACTTCATGTGCCTGACACAGTACACAGTATCCATGTATACGGCAGCATCAGCTGTCCTGAATTAACAGTTGTAAAGACAGGCTAACACTTTATCTGTTAAATTAACAGACTTCATAAAAGCAATATCTTCATTATTACTATCTGCGACGTACAAGCGAGGTACCTGTAGTATATGACTGGCATATATAGTATATAGTTTTCAGTGGAGTGCATCTGTCTGAAACCTCTCATATTTTTCAGATTTAACTAGACTGTCACACAAGTATCACGAACACATGAATATGTGAGTCATTTGGTAGACGTGTGTTCTGTGCCTGTGTCTGCATGTAATTTGAAATGTATGGCAGTTATGTGAAGAAAAATCTCGGACGAGTTTGCATGTCAAGGTCATAGATAAAGATCATTTTTCAGAGGGTTCATAAGGCTTCCTATTAAGGATTGCGGGTAGTGAGATTCCATCTCCAATGACTTCATTTTCAAGTTATTTTTGTGTTATTATGGCTATGATTACGACTACAGCACACAAGGCACAGACATAAAAGAACTAATAAAACATGCCCTGTGTCACAGTCCGTCACAGGTGCGAAACATGGCTCATGTGACAAAAGAAGCTTTTGAAGCGTTTTTAAATGATGTCTAAATGACACAATGAGTTTGATTTTGTCTCAGTGCACTCTCTGCATATCAAGCCACAGTCACTACATCTAAACACAAGCTAACATAAACAGTGAGTTATGCAGTTCAGTTCATTTTTGAGACAAATTGTTTCAGTGACAGATAAACAGGACTTGGTGATATTTTAAGGACTTTTTGGTGACAAGATCTTATGGTAGTGTAACATCTGCATGATGACATTTTGGCCACACATTAACTATTAAAAAGGAGCTCAGTTGTCACAGAGAGACTGTACGATGCTCCGTGTCATTAAATATTTCACCAAGTCACTCAAAGTCACGACCACCTTAGTGACATGATGTTTCATTCACAGCTCACTGTCAAGACGTCAATAAAACAAATATCAGAGAATAATAGTGTCCTGAAAACTGGCCATGCTACTATGAAAACACCCTGTATACCTAAATTATACAACTGGGCTTAAACAACTACTGACACACAGACATACATCTTTCACTAATAACAATAACCTTACCACTCTCTGATTAATAAGATGAGCTATAAAACGAGAAGCAGACATGCAAAGACTTTTGTCATTTCTCCGATAACCTTTGCGGAACTGTATTATCAGTCGCTTTACAATGAGCTCTCCAGTCTGTGGAAACTAAAAACATATAACAGTAACTTCTACATTGATAAAAAGGTGAACATGATGGTCAGAAGCACAAAATACAGAATAGGATTAGCACGATACCAGGTATTAAGTTGTTTACCAACACCAAGTACTTACTGGGCAACCCCAATAACGAGCACGATGACAATACTTTCACCATACAACAGCAGAGTAATCAGTTAAAACCAATCCATGTCTCTGATATGTACACGAAGGCTGGCAGCTTAAACCAAGAAGCTCAGCTTTCGCACAGAGACCGCATGATGCTTCGTGTCATTGCATCTTTTGCTAAGTCACTCAAGATCATTTGAAATGACACACTTGAAAAAGGGCGAGACTCATTGTAACTGTCTGTATCTCGCACGCATTTCTAAGATATTCAGCATCAAATAATGATGCGACTTAAATATGGGTTAGGAGTCATTCAAGGCCACTCAAATGGTTCGTTGGATAGACCATATATGACTTTATATTGGTCGGACCTCGTAAGTTGAGCTCTAATATCTTGCATCATTTTCCAGTTATTTGACACTGAATAATGCTTGCCCTGGTAACGCTATTGGTAGTGTCGCGGTGTCTGGGTTCGAGGTCCGGGCTCGCCAGATTGTCGTGTCAGGTTATAGCAGCATATGCTGAGGACGGTGTTTCGTGGCTGACCAATTGTGGTTAATGACATGCATATGAGAAGAAGAAGAAGCATATGCTTTGAGATTAAATTTTCCGGCAGGCACAGAGGGTTAAACGGTGTCCTCTTTAATCTGTGACCGTTGGCTAATGCTGGGTTTAGAGGCGCTCAGTATAAGTCGTTGCTTGAAAGACTGATAACAGATGGCCTCCTACTGTATGCGCTGGCCGGTCATCAATGGCTCTGTTCACACGCACTGCTAAATTGAACCCTGGGGCCCACGATGCAAGGTGCGCATGAGCTATGGCCATCCGTCATGCAGTAGGTATTAGCAGCCAGAGAAACAGTGGTTTTAGGCCGAGCAGGGTAAATATCATGGCACAAGGTCTCTCCACTCCAGATCCCTCCCTTAGCCCTACACACCTCTCTATAAGGAAAGGTTGCGCAACAACTACACACCACACACACCATCAGGTTAGACTGATGGTGTCGCGCAACACTACACTAGTCCCTTCCCTGGTGTTGCACATTGGGCCAGCCTGTGAGGCAGGTCTCAGCGGTGGCATACAAAGGGAGCATGTGCCACCCAAATGGTATGGTATGGTATAGTAGAGTTTAACGTCCCACGTGACACATTATAGGTCATTTTGGAGACGGTTTTATGGGTCACATGACCAAACCAACAGTGTGATAGCACTGAAAGACGATGGTTAGTCAACCACGTCAAGGGCCAAAACCACCAGGCTCAGCTCACTAAAAGGTAAAGAGAAGGATGTAAGCAAACAAAAATTAAGTATCTATATAGCACCATTAAGACCGAAGACACAGTCTCACACAGAGGCGCTTAGAAGACATCGAGCTAAATCAAGCAAGATCAAAGTCCAATACAGTCAACCAACCTGTAAGAACTGCTCGTATCTTTGTGCACCATTATAGTAGTACACAATACTGTAACACAGAGATAGTTTTTTTTTTATTCGCCTTCCTCCAGACCAACATCACATCTCAGATGTGGCCAACTGGAGGTAAGGGGGTAAGTGCCACCCAAAAGAGAAAGAAAGAAAGAAAGGAAGACGTTGAATAATATTGAGCTTGAAATCTGGGTTACAGGTCACACAAGGTACCATGTGAAAGCTTTGGTACGGTTTCCTATTCGCTTTCTATAGTAACTATGGCTCTAGCTTGTATTATTTTTGAGATATAGTCATGGCCAAAAGTTTAGAAATGCTGACATTATTATTATTATTATTATTATTATTATTATTATTATTATTAAGGTTCCAAGGTCACCATATTATTCAATGTCAATTAACTCGAAAATGTTACAATGTAGAGGTATTGCTACAATGGTGCACTAATAGAAAGTCATACATGGTCTATCGAACTGCGCCATTTTTAATGACCTGGAACGACATCAAACCCAGATTGCAAGGTCAGGTCACTGTTTGACGCTGAATATCTAGGAAATGGCTAAAGATACGGCCATGGATACTATGGAAGGCAAATAGGAAATTGCATCCAAGCTTTCAAATGCTACCATCTTCAGTGACCTCGAGTGACCTCTAACCCGCATTTCAAGGTCACGATAATACTAAACGTCAATAACTCGACTAATTGTAAGTCGTGTATGTCGTGTAAGATCTATCCAATGGTTCCATTTACACTGACATTGAGTGACCCTTGCCTAGATTTCAAGGTCATGGGGTAATTAGGCCTCTAGATGCCCTCGACGTATTGTGTGCGCGACAAACGATCTGTTTGCGATAGCTACCTGGGGTAAGTTCTTGCTTTCATACTTTCCTTGCATTTGACGCCACCATTAGGGGGTCCCCATCGGACTATTGCCATACTGTTTGGTGTGCAAAAACTACACAGTGTCTGGAAAAAAAGACCGATAGTATTTTGGCTGTAACTTCGATAAATTTAGACAACTTTTCACGTTTTTTGACACAAGCATCCCGACAATCTGGGTGACTGAAAAATTGTAATCACTTGCACGACGCTACAAAATAATGACGTAATTGTGACGTCACTGAAAAATGCCGCTTTTGCAAGAAGAGATTGTGTCTTTACTGTGGTCTCCAAATAACAAGAATTTAGCTATCGCAAACAGATCGCACATCAGCTGCGCACACACAATGTCGAGGGCATCTACGATAACCCCGTGACCTAGAAATCTAGGTTAACGGTCACTCAAGGTCACTGGAAACGGAACCATTGTGTAGATCATACACGACTTACTATTAGTCGAGTTACTGGACGTTGGATATTATCGTGACCTTAAAATGTGGGTCAGAGGTCACTCAGGGTCACTGAAATTAGTGCCAGTCGAAGGCTTGGGTGTGTTTCCTATTCGCCTTCTATAGTAATGATGGCCGTATCTGTAGCCGTTTGTGAGATATTCAGTGTCCAAGAATGGCGTGACCTTGAAAACCAGCTTCAAGGTCACTAGAAATAGCGCCGTTCGATAGACCATATGCGACTTTCTACTGGTCTGCCATTGTAAATATACCTCTATCTTGTACCATTTTCAAGTTTTTTGACGTTGAATAATATCATGACCTTGAAATCGGGGTTAGAGGTCACTTAATGTCATTGAAACTGGTGCCATTCAGAAGCTTGGGTGCGGTTTCCTGTTCGCCTTCTATAGTAACTGTGGCCGTATCTGTAGCCGTTTGTCAGATATTCAGTGTCAAAGAATGGCGTGACCTTGAAAACCAGGTTAGGGGTTGTTCAAGTTCATTGAATATGGTGCCGTTCGATAGACCATATGCGACTTTCTATTAGTCCGCCATTGTAAATATAGCTCTATCTTGTACCGTTTTCCGAGTTATTTGACGTTAATTAATATCGTGACATTGAAATCTGGGTTAGAGATCACTCAAGATCATTGAAATTGGTGCCATTCAAAAGCTTAAATACGGTTTCCTATTTGCCTTCTATAGTAACTATGGCCGTATCTGTAGCCGTTTGTGAGATATTTAGCGTCAAAGAGTGATGCGAGCTTGAAAACAGGGTTAGAGTTCGTTCAAGATCATTGGAAATGGCACCATTTGATAGACTGCATACGAGTTCTATTCGCCTTCCATAGTAACTATGGCGCTATCTTGTATCGTCTGTGAGATATAGCGACTTATTGGTCGAAAATCCTGAAATTTATA
>Ga0209149_1002370_pt1 | contig 10523 bp, 6 predicted proteins | sample WorMetTyACAVOLI2_FD_187423 | JGI IMG/M metagenome (GOLD analysis project Ga0209149, IMG submission 187423) | Marine gutless worms symbiont microbial communities from Max Planck institute for Marine Microbiology, Germany - Olavius algarvensis... ...
TAGCGCAAGTGGGGGGTCAAAAAGCATTGCTTGACCCCCCACTTCTAAAAGTGGGGGGTCAAAGGACCCCCTTGACCCCGTGCTTCCGCGGTCTATGCCTCGCTTAGTCACCTCCTCGCTGTAGCAAACGTAACAGCCCACCAATCAACGGCCAGTAAACCAACTTGATATTATTTAGTGTGGAACTATAATTACCTGTGCCCATTAGAAGGTTAACAAACAGAAACTGAGGCTACCTTGTCGAGTTCATCATATGGATTCAGACAACTGTAAGAAAACGCATCAATCTTGCGGAAGTCGTCGCGGAATTCCTGCTGTCGGACATCGAACTCGGTAAGTTTTCGACGGATGTTAGCCACCTCGTTCGCCTGCAGAGGTGCAACCTGTTGTTTGATGCTGATCGCTAGCTTCTTGGTGTTGTCCCACTGCTCCGGTAATTCCTTCCATCACCAACAAGTACATTCACTAAATTGGAGCCTCTGGCCTTTTATGCATGTAGTATTGTAGTACGTAGAAACACAAACGCGTGTACGTATTGCACACAGTCATACAGACTGCTACAGTGTGTTTGTATGCTCCTCTTCGAAGGCTAATCATCGTGAAGAAATCCATTTTGCTGTCACAATGTATTTGCTGGCTAATACTTTCGTCACGTCGACGTGCCTTGACCACTAGACTTTGAAATTTCGGTTCTACAGTGTAGAACTTCATTTCTATGACATTTGCCGAGTGTATATAAATTTCTACGACTGACCGTTGAGTTTTAAACACAATTGCTGCGTATATAGGCGGCGAAATGCAAATAAAGTTCTTCATTTATTGAATGAGGTGGTGAATGCTTCCATTGACAAAATATCAATGAAAAAAATACAAACGACACTGCCTTGTTTTCAGGCAAAGAGGCAATAAAAATGCCTTATTTTCTCACAGAGAAAGGCTGTGACTTCGCATCTGTTAAAGTCTTCAAAAGAATTACTTACTTATTTACTTACTTACTTAATACATAAATGGTCGGCAGACCTGGAGCTGCAGGTAAACGTCTTCCGGCATTTCTTGACTGTACGACTTCAGCAGTTCGATCATTTCCTTGAGCGGCTCAAACATCTCATCAGTTGCAGTCTGTCGGTCTTTGACGGCCATCACGTGACCCATAACCTTCACGAGACCCGTGTAATCACCTTCTTTGATAGGTTGATTAAGTCCAGCATCCGCCGTTTGAATAAAGTCATCCAAGTCTTTTAAGCTGCAACAGATAAGAACAGACAAAAGTTATCATGTTGTCCTAATTATAACTTGTAAATTTGATACCTCATGTAAGACACTAGGTCAGCAGTACAACTACGGGAAAGGGGACTATGAAAATCTTTGTAAGTTCATGAATATTGATTGGGAACCATACTTAAGACAGTTTAGCAGTGTTGACGCCAAATGGTTACTTCTCAAAAATAGGCTTGCTGAAGGCACTGAAAAATTTTTGCCAAAAATTTCTAATTATTATGTAGGCCTATGGCGCAAGCCGTCTTAGAAATGTCCTTTGTCTAGGGATGTACGAGAGAAAATTAGATACAAACATAGGTTATGGAACAGATATATCGAGACTAGGGATTTACAATATCTGATTAAATATAAAAAAAATAGAAATAATATCCACAATATAACCAGACAAAAACAAAAATCTGAGCAAAATGAAATTGCTAAGGCCGCAAAGAGTAACCCGAAAAAGTTTTGGGCCTATGTTAAAAACAAAACTGTATTGAAGTCGTCAGTTGGAGATCTGAAGAGGGTTGACAATGGAATAGAAGCCACCGTCACAGATGACATGGAAAAGGCATCAACTTTCTGTAAATACATTGTGTCTCGAAAAACCGCACCGCTACATATATCACATAACTTCAGTTCACCAATTCACAACGGTCACTAATTATTTTTGGCACAAAGATACCTTATTCAATTCTCCAGTGACTGCGTTAAAAATTTTTAAATTGGCTTAGAACCAGCAGTGTGGTTTCCATAACGACAGTAGCGACGTGACGCTCCGGCTTACGCGGCACGCGTCAAACAGGACTGGCTGAAGTCAAACTGCAGCCCCACAATTTACTCGATCTCAATCCACTGGATTGTCACGTCTGGGGGATGCTGGAGTCTTCATTCATTCATTCATATTCGTTTAATGTAGAAGCTGATATAACGCTACTGCAGAAGGCAAGAAAGGAAGACAGAATTATTTATATATGTAGCTGTTAGTAGTAATTAATCAAACTGTTATGTACAGTTAATTTTACATCGTCGTCTGTGGAGTAGTACGAAGGCTTAGTAGATATCAGTAAAGAGCATGCGAGTTATAAAATTGGAGTCAGTCAGATGTGTAGTATGTTGCGGTAGTTGTTGGCTTACTGTAAGTTGCAGCCAAACCCAAAACAATTCCCGAGTTGAAAGATACACTGTAACTGATCTGGTCTGCCTTCCGCAGAAATCCATTGATAAGTTGATAACGCTGCAGTGGAAGGGTTCCGCACGCGACTGCAGACTTGTGTATCGGACAGCGGACGACGTTTTGAACATAAAATGTGATGATCACATAACAATTATTACTGACAGCTATGTTTAGTTTTTGATGTCATATTAATGTGATCACTTTGTTTCAGAAAAAAAGTTCGCGAATTTCGTGATAAACTGAAGTGAATTGTTAAAATTGAGGGGGTGTTACAAGTTCAAGTGATAAAGTTCTCACGTATATTCAGATAAGTGAAGCAATGTTGGTAGACATTTGGGGATACGGTTGGGCAACAACTGTGCAATATTTCATTTACAAAGATCCATCACGCGCGGAACTGTTGCAAAACGTTTTAGAGGGGCTACTTTTTGAATCACTCGGTACAAGTACAAGTATACTAAAAACCTGTATTGAAGATCCGCCGCAATCAACTCGGGTTCAAGTACCAAGTACAAGTCTGGATCTAGCGATCTAATCAAAGCTATGAATGACCTGTGTGTGATGTGGTCGATGAGATGCTGTTTAAACATGAGGCTCCAGTGACGAATGGTGTTGAGCAGCGACTGTTTGAACGGTCGAGCGTCAACGCGAAACCAGTTCTCAAACAACACGAGTCCGTCGAAGCCGTCGACCTCACTGTACAGCTGCTCGTACGTGTCAATCTAGTCAACGGTCACGTGACAACGGTAACGTAAACTGAAGTAGATGTGCATTTCTACAGCGCACCAATGCGAACACGCCTCTAATGCCTGCCGCTCCCCGTACGTCGGCGCTAATCTCTGTTAAACTAGTCCTCAGCCAGACATCAGCCCACTCTGCAAGACCACGGATACGGGCTAGTGTATCATGCGATGTGCCTATTTACGTCCCAGCTTTCGCTGGGTACTCATCGCGCATATCCACGGAGGGATGGCGTAGGCTGAGTAGACCTTGATGCCTGGTTTTGCGCCGAAGCAGTATATATATACTGAATCTATTCAGCGGAAATTACTAGGTACATTGGTGCATTTTAACCGCGCGACGCGTATGCATGGCGCGGACTATACCGTGGCAATGTCTGTCTGTCCGTCTGTTCTGTCTCTCCGCCTGTCTGTCCGTCTGTCTGTCCATCTGTCTGTAATACCCGGTATTCTGTGGACACCGCTGAACATATCCTCAAAATTTTATTACAGTCAGGTAGCGCCACCACTCTAGTTTTTCCACACCAGACGGGATGGCAATATTCCGACGGGAACCCCCGTAACGGAAGGCGTCGAATGCAATGGGGGTATGAAAAAAATCACGATTTTCGACAAATATCTCCATATATCTCGGAACTGATGCAAGATAGAGCCAAAGTTACTATGGATGGCGAATAGGAAACCGCACACAAACTATCGACTGCTACCCGTTTGAAAGACCTTGAGTGACCTCTAACCCAAATTTCAAGGTCACGATATTATTCAGCGTCAACTAACTTAACAAGAACTTAGCTAAGCTATCACAAACAGATCGCGCGTCAGCTGCGCACACAATACGCTGACGGCATCTATAAACTTATATAATTACACCGTGACCTTGAAATCTAGGTTAAGAATCACTCAAGGTCATTGGAAACGGAACTACGTGACTTACTATTTGTTGAGTTATTTGACACTGAATATTATCGTGACCTTGTAATGTGGGTTAGAGGTCGCTCAAGGTCATTGAAAATGGTACCACTTGAAAGCTAAGGTATGGTTTCCTATTCGCCTTCCATAGTAACTATGGTCGTATCTTTAGCCATTTCGGAGATATCCAGCGTCAAAGAATGGCCTAACCTTGGAATATGGGTTTGGGGTCGTTCAAGGTCATTGAAAATGGCGCGGTTTGATAGACCATGTATGACTTTCTATTAGTCCGCCATTGTGGCTATAGCTCTTGTGCCATTTGCGAGTTATTTGATGTTGAATAATATCGTGACTTTGAAATCTGGCTTAGAGGTCACTCAAAGTCATTGAAACTGGTGCCAGTCAAAAGCTTGGGTGAGGTTTTGTATTCGCCTTCTATAGTAACTATGGCCGTATCTGTAACCGTTTGTGAGATATTTAGCGTCAAAGAATGGTGTGACCTTGAAAACAGGGTTAGGGTTCGTTCAAGGTCATTGGAAATGGCACCATTTGATAGATCGCATACGAGTTCTTATTCGCCTTCCATAGTAACTATGGAGTTATCTTGTATCGTATGCGAGATGTAGCAACTTCTTGGTCGAAAATCGCGAAATTTTTATACCCCACCTGTATTTAGCGCCTCAGCAGGGAGTGACCCTGTCGGAATTTCGTAAAGATGTTTGATACTGATAAAACTATAATGATTGGGCTACCGTACGGTGAAAAAAACTACGACAATATATAAGCCGTTTTTATCTACTAGGCCTACCGGAACGTCACGGCGGACGGACAGACGGACAGAATTGCTATATCAATATCGCGCGTCAGTGTGCTGACGTGGGATAAAAATGGTACAAGATAGAGCCATATTTACAATGGCGGACCAATAGAAAGTCGTACATAGTCTATCGAACGGCGCCATTTTCAATGACGTTGAACAAACTCTAATCCAGTTTTCAAGGTCACGCTATTCTCTGACGCTGAATATCTCGTAAACGGTTAAATATATGGCCATAGTTACTGTGGAAGGCGAATAAAAACAGCACTCAAGCTTTCAAATGGTACCAGTTTTAATGACCTTGAGTGACCTCTGACTGAGATTTATGTTCGTTCGTTCGTTCGAACTTCTAACGGAGAGCAACAATAACGCTCAGGTGTTCAAAAGAAATTTTTAATCTTTCTAATTTTATATGCGCATAATGTAATTAATGACTGCAATACCGACGATAATGGCGTTTGATGGATTATGTAATGTGCTCGCTTAACCTGTTGACGAAACTGTGCCAAAGTTGGTGGATTTTCAGGAACGCCTTCATCAGCATGTGATTCGATCTCGTCCGATGTCAGAACGTGACCATACAGAAGAAATTGCCGCATAAATTCTTGACGGTCGTCAACCCACAAATACGAATAGTTGTCGTACGAACTGGAGTATTCGGTGGCCTGGTTCATGATGTTCTGGGCATGCTCCATCAGCTCGGTACGCATCTGTGACATCTCCTCCATGTCTTCCATGTCAGCCTTAAATTACAATTAATTACAATTAATACGAAATCGTACACATGGCACAGAGCGCAAAAAGTCCGAAACAGACTTGTAGTACTTGAGTCTGGACTTGGACTTAAGTCCGTTTTTACTAGACTTGGATTTGGACTTGCAGTTAGAGGACTTATACTTAGACTTGAACTTAAAACCCAAGAACTAAGAACTTGGACTTGGACTTGGAAATTTTGTCAGCAAGTCCTTTTCAAGTCCACTTAACTCAACCATAGAGAACATGTATAAAGAATGTGTAGCCTACTTGAGCATTCACTGTGTACTGATCGCGGATGCTGCTTCAACACATGCTACAATTGCATGCACGAATGTCGGATAAGCTTCTGTCAAAACTGATATTTTCTGAAGTAGGCCTATAATATTATTTGAAACTGGTGAACAGTGAACAGCAAACAGGCTGCAGTGCCTCTAACAGTGAAATACTGAAACGAGACACGTTCTTGTTATGAGTGACTTGTAGAAGTAACACTGCAGATGAGAATGCATCATCGTCCACTAGTGTTCAATTTATTTGTTATTGATAATCGACATTTGCAGTAGTTTAATAGTTTACTACCAAATTGGAGATAGACTTGGACTTGAGGACACAGGACTTGGACTTGGACTTGGCTTTGTGTTAGCGGACTTGGACTTGGACTTGTTTATTTCAGGCGGACTTGGACTTGGACTTGGACTTGGACTTGAGGACAGAGGACTTGGACTTGGCTGGTGATGGACTTGATACAAGTCTGGTCCAAAACACAACTGTAAAGAATGCACAAAAATTAACGTGGTATATTTTATCTATCTTTTCAATCAATCAACTTACTCGATCAATGGACAATTTCAAAACATAACAGTACAGTAAAGCAATGACAGCAAGCAGGACAGCAAGGATAAAACACCAGTCAACCGCCGTAATTTGTAGGCCTACATGCATGCATACAGACAAACGATATTATATCATAAGTTCACCAACAGTCAATCAATTTAAGACAAACCCAGATAGACATTGGAGTAAACAAGAAATGATGTATGACTACAAGGCAGAACAAACAAAATTCCTGCTAGTTCTGCCTTAAAGTATAATAATACATACTATAGATCATCAAACTGATTAACTAGAAGTATTTTGTTATTAGGGACACATATTTCATTTTATTTTTTTGCTCAAGCACTTAGCTAAGATGCTAGCAAAGAAGCTAACGCTTATGTCCACAGTTTTCTTGTTTAAGTTTTATGTTTAAGGGAAACACGACAGGTACGTTTTTAAAAATTCAGAAGTCAACAACTTCAATGGACTGTCAATGTTTCAAGACACGGTCTAAAATACATCCGCTATCTCTTCCATACCAGCTCCTACAGTCACACTTGGACACAGTCCAGTCCTGACTTTCCACATTACAGCATTATTGTCTCAGTCACCGCAGCATTAACATGTCTGATCCCTGCCAGTAAATCACTGAGTGTAAAATAATATGGAGCCCGTAGTGCAGTCTCAGCATTATGCCTACATACGACCAGCGTGCTTTTTACATATTAATTGAAATCTTCGTTACGTCAAATTGTAACTATATAGATGGCATCTGCTGAGATAACTGACAAGTGCACTAGCGATGAAATACAACGAGGAATGCGAGTGCATCTGGTATTTCAAGTCAGCTTTACGCATATCCACCCACGTTAAGAACAATTCAAACTAGACAGTCAATTATAATTACAGCAGAGAAAAGTTAGACGCAACCAACACAAAACAGTTTATGAAATAAGCTGACTTGATACCATTAGAGGCGTTTTTGCGACGATGCGCTATATAAATTGACATTTACATTACATTTACATAGACTGCCGCGGTGACTCAGTGGCGTTAACCACTGCGCTGCGGTGCGCATGGCCTGCGCGTGGCTGTCAGGTTCTGGAGGTCCGGAGCTCAACTCCGGGTCCGGCGGCCTGTTGGTACATGAAATTATCTCAGGCAGGCACAGAGGGTTCGACGGTGTCTTCTTCTTTAAGCTGTGACCGTTGGCTACTGCTGGGTTTGGAAACGCTCAGTATTAGTCGCTGCTTGAACCAATAATGACAGATGACGTCTTGCTGCATGCTCTGGTCGGCCATTACTGGCTCTGTGCACACCTACCGGTATATTGGACCCTGGGGCCCACGGCGTGAAGTGAGCGAGAACTAAGGCCGTCCACTATGCAGTAGGTATTAGCCGCCAGAGAAACAGTGGTTATAGGCCAAGCAGGGTAAATATATATCATGGCACAAGTACTCTCCACTTTCCTCTTTCGTTCCCTTCAATAGCCCTTATACACGCCTCTCTCTAAAAAGGGAAGTTGCGCAAAAACTACACTACACACACCCGACGGTGTCGCGCTACACTACACTAGTCCCATTCCTGGGGTTGCGCATTGGGCCAGCCCGTGAGGCAGGCCTCAGCGCTGGCATATGGCGCCCCATAAAAGCAAAGGAAGGAAAGGAAGCTGACCTGATACTGTTCCTGGTTACACTGTTGTGCAAGCCGACTGATCTTCGACGACTGTCTGAAGATGTCTCCGATTAGGCCGTCAATCATATCGTAGAAACCGTCGGCCACGCCCACCTCCAGAGACGGCCGATAAACAAGATACGGCGCCTGAAACAAAACAGTAACTAGGCTAATTAGCTACATCCTTCAATGTTCATCAGTTATTTGTCTATCACTCTGTACGAAGTTATAGCCAGGTTGATTAAATATAACAACGCATAAAATATTTTCAATATATTTTTGTTATAAACCAGTATAATGCAAGTGTCTGAAGGTGCTTGACGTTAGCCACTGTTGTCGAGTTGCTATGAGTTATAACTTTTATATCGATTATAAAAAAAATTGTTTTTAATATCTTCACTGCTGTGACTCTGTTGGTAAGGATTCGGTGACAAAATGACAAAAAAAACAGTCTCAGTCACGCAATTAACAAATCAATTAATCAATCAATCACAACAAATGTATATGAAACCGTAAGTTGCATTGTTATCACTACAGAATCTGTAATGAGACAGTAGTGGCCATTCGATTAGAGTCTGAAATTCTAGGCTACCTAATCACCTGAAGTTCGAGAACTGCTTCAAAGAGCGACGCTGGTTCTGGCCGCGGTGACGTGTTGTCAAGCAGGAACTTCAGACTACACTGAACTGTAGTAAAGAAACCCTCCACAACCATCTCGTCCACGTAGTCGACGTACGCCATCCACATCTCAGAGTCTTCCTGCGCTTGCAGGAGTCCCAAGTTCTCCTGCAGCCAGACGCGCACTTCACGATTCGCATCATTCAGATAACGCAGATGACAAAACGGAATTGCATTAGCTCTTCAAAGTACAGAGGCAATTATAGTGCCACATCGAATAATATGAAGTTGGTACACTTGCCGTTGATGTATGGGCAGGGCTGTTACATTTGGTACAGTGAGGAGGGGACTGGGCGGGGCCGCAGCCCGCCCAGGCCCCTCCTCGCTGTATCAAATGTAACAGCCCACCCATTAACGGCCAGTGTACCAATCAGCGTATTGCTGGATAACGGTCCGTTGCTTTGCGGTTTAAATGTGCCCATTAAGGGTTAAAACGTAATCAACTCCAGAGACGATTATCTGCGGTAGTTATTTTTAAACGTTTATATTTTGCAGTGATGCTAAGTCTAGCTCGTTTCTGTCACGCTAAGCTGTGCCGGAGCGCAACATATCATGCCCCATTCTCTCGAATAAAGCGTTATCAGTCTTTTATCAATTATGGTTTGTTGCACTATCAGCATGTTTAGCTTCAGCTTTAGCTTTAGCTTTAGTTTGTGTGTCTTAATCCAGCATGCTGCTCAGCTCAGTAGTTGTTTCATAATTTCATTTCTTACAATTTTGACAGTGACTTTGCATACCTGTTGTTTGTTAGGTTTATTCATGTTCGGTTTGTTTGTCTGTGTGTTACTGTGTTAATCTAGCCATATGGTTACTATACATCAATAAACTTACTTACTTACACATAGGAGGCGACGCCCATCTGTCTGTGACAAGCCGGTATACCCTGTGAAGACAAATACTCATAGGACCACACGGTTTTCACTTCGGATAGCTCAAGGATTCTAGTTTTTTTATACCAACCTTCACGTCCCAGATCCCAGGGGAATCCCCCTTGCGAGGGCTTCAAACGAGACTGGGGTGGGTAAAAACGGCAAAAAACGGAGATTTTCGACCACTAAATCGTTACTATCTCGGAAACGACAGAATATGCTGTAAGCGTATAGTTACGATAGGGTCTTTCGACTGGTACCACTTTCGATGACACTGAATGACCTTAAAACGACAACAACGCACCACCTAACCCTATATAGCTATTCTGGAGCTCACTGAGCAGATGTAAATGAAGATAGACACCTACTATCAGCAACTAAAAGATAGCTCGGGTCTAAATATTTCAGAGATGTAATGTAATGTAAATGTAAAACATAATTTCTTTAAAGTGGCTAATAACAGCAAGCTGGTGCTCAGACCACTGTCAATAACGTAGCACAACAACATATCACACTATGTCGGGAAACGATTTCAAAAACAGGAAGAATTTTAGACGACGCCGAAAAATAGTTATTGAAGATGATGACTGAACGTCAGCAGGTAAAGAGTTCCACAGCATGGAGGCCGCCACCGAGAATGAGCGGCGGCCGACGGTTGACAGGTGGCAAGGCGGTACGTGAAGCTGCAGGGTTGATGCAGATCGCCACCGGCGGCGACCTGGCAAGTCAGCGACAGGAACGAGTTGGTCGAGGTATTGAGGTGCCAGACCGTGAAGTACACGGTAGGCCATCAGCGCGACCTTGTACTCTACACGCTCAGGTAGACGCAA
>Ga0209149_1002371_pt1 | contig 10523 bp, 6 predicted proteins | sample WorMetTyACAVOLI2_FD_187423 | JGI IMG/M metagenome (GOLD analysis project Ga0209149, IMG submission 187423) | Marine gutless worms symbiont microbial communities from Max Planck institute for Marine Microbiology, Germany - Olavius algarvensis... ...
TTTACTATAGTTATTATTATCATATCGTGATGTCACGTAGTGGTATTCAAAATGGCTCGGCTACGTGGCAGATTTTGTTCACTGCGTGACATTTTGTCACGTAGTTAATATGTTAGACGAGGCTCTGGCACACAGTAAACTGAAAATGGTTTATTCAGCAGAGTTATTAGTTGTCATGACAGATGGGTTCAAAATTGTCAGAATTCGTGCTCAGATACAACGACATATTAGGATCGAATAGGAAATTACACACGCCTAATTAACCCAACGGTTTAATTTCGAGTGATCTTGAGTGACATAGCAAACGGTCGAAAGTGTTGATAACACTTCATCATCCATCGATGACCGCTTGTTATTCTTAGCTTGTCATATGGCATAGCCTACTTGAAGACGCCGGCACAGAGAAGCCTTGAAGGCAGTCGCATATCGAACTTGTGCATCAGAAATTATCTCTTTTTACAAACATCTTTGTTCATCATAAAATGAATTTTATGAAGTCACCGGCAGATGTTTTAACGGTACCACTTAACGCTGGTGAACAACCGTGACGTAGTATTGCAAGCGACGGTGTCGCTTATTGGCAACACTGGTGCTGCCTGCAGGTCGACACTTAGGCCTCAGTCTGGCACCCAGGCATCAGTGCTGCCTATGCATATCAATACATGGAGACTAGTAACTGTTGTCAACACTCGATGTTGCCGCGTCACTAGTGTAAAGGAGTTTATATCACCGACTCCGTTGCTCGTGTTTTTGGGGCCATACTATAGATCATTATACAGCGTATTCGTTTGCACTGGGGCAAAAGTCGAAAATGTTTTCGGTCCCAAATTCGTCATTTCTTAACAAAATCGAACCAATACACGTTGGAGGGTAGGAGGTGATCTTCCGCGCAAAATATAATTTTTTGGCAAGTGGGAAATTCCCGTAACTCGTTTTACTTTCGTTTTTGCCCACAACAAAAAGCAATCCACTTTTCTCCCTAAGGGGTAAAGATTTAGATGCCCTTTACTGACCATTTATAGGGACTTCTATGCAATATGGAACTAGTGTACAAAGTTGGGGTTTGCCCCGCCCTGAAATTTTTCCCAAAAGGGAGACACAATTTTTACAGGGGCCTATTCGGGAACCCCTTCTGGCCAAACTTCGTAAGGTAGGAGAGCAGCGTTACTGCTGTCGTACAAGAGCTTGGTAGGGGTATACTCTAAAAAGTCAACGGCATTACAGCCATAACGGTTGTCGGTCAGAAGCGCAAAAACTTAGCGACAATCTTGAACTTTTCGTTGAACTTTTCAATTTTGATGCATCCGCTGTTCCGGTAGAAGTAACACATACCAAGTATTTAGGCGATTCCTAGGGTAGGGCGAGACTTTGAGACCGGAACATTAAGCACTCGTAGCCCGTATCGTTTTCGAGATAATGGCGCTCAGAGTGTCCCCCATAAATACGACCAAATTTCGCCTTGAAAATCGGCTGTCCTGAAATTCGCAAAGGTCGTAATATTTTTTATTCACCGATTCTTTTGAAACTCGGGCGGCTGAATGCTACCATCACCGGCTACCGTTGGCGATTTTTTTTGGGAAAATTTTAGACTCCCCTAACTCCCGCAGGGAAAAATAATTTTTTGGACTTTGATCGCTCATATCTCGTAAACGGTGCGAGATAGCGACGAAGTTACTATTATTCTCTAATAGAAAGTTGTATATGCCCTTTCGAACGGTACCAGATTTGTTGATCTCCGGTGACCTTGCAAGGTCAAACCAAAATAAACCACTTCCGGTTTGGCACGTTTTGACCTTTCAGGGTCACCGAAGGTCATCAGCGATGTCGCCAATCGATTGTGCGCATAGTGTTTCCTGTTAACTATAACGAAAAAAAACATAACTTTCATTTGGAAAAAAATTGAGTTTATAGGTGAAAGTGACGGGACTTAGTCGTTTTTGCTGCGACGCTTAACCATGATTCTGAATGTTGCGTATTGGATGCCGCTAGAACGGCGGTATGCGCATCGTACTGACGCAGTATCAACGGTTTACAGAGACGGCGTAACGTTGCTTCACGGCTGAAAACGTCACATCCGTAACTTATTTTTTTGTCAAGCTATTTGTTCGCAAACATCGTAATCCGTTACAAATGTCATACATCCATGTACATGTAGCCTACCTGTACATGTACGGCCCTGCACTGCTGCTGCTGTGCATCGAAACGCTGGACTCTGCAGCCAGCATATTCCATTTCAACACGGTCGGTATAAAAGAAATCGTCGGACAGGGGGGCCAGGGAAATGCAGTCCCGTCACACCGACTCCGATCACGCTGATTGTCGCGTGTATAGTGTCGGCATTTTGTACTACGTTGCTGTCACCTTACATACACCACTGGTACACAGTACAGCACACAACAGTTCTGGTGATCTTCCGTCTTATTTTCCAGACAATTATCACAGGACTGACGTTCGTTGATGAAAGTCAGGACAAATCTTCATATTCACGCACAAAATAATGACACAGACATTTAGACAATAATATTATTATTAGTTTTATTTATTTATTTATTTATTTATTTATTCATTCATTTATATTTATTTATTTTAATTATTTATTTTAATTATTTATTTTTATTTATTTCTTTATTTATTGTTATTTATTTATTTATTGTTATTTATTTATTTTTATTTATTTATTTACTTTTATTTATTTTTTATTTATTATTTATTTATTTAATTATTATTTGGCTATTATTATTACGGAAGTTGCATATTGCATTGTGAAATAATCTTCCTTTCGTTACTAAATTAAAAGCTGTGATTTGCTGTGTAACATTGAAGATACCATCAATGCTGTCAGAATTACACTACACTCTTGATGTACAAGGAACCGGTGGAAATAGTTTCAATGAAACGCGAACGGTCTTCGTCGCGAGAAAAACTTTGTCCATTTTTGTACAGACGGACAAGGCCATGTATAAGCCAAATCAACCAGGTACAGAAACTCTACTGTTTCGTATTGACATCTTTGGCTTCTGTTGTACAGTGGCACAGTGGCGTAACCAGAGGGGGGGGGGTTGGGGGTTCAAACCCCCCATTCGCATCGAAGCCGTTTTTTCACAGCCGTAAAGTTACTGTTATTAAATATTATAACCTCTCTCTAACGACTCGAAGGACTATTAACTCGCACAATTTGCGCAAAACCAACCATTTGGGGGGTGCGATTGCTAGCATGGTAAAATGCGTCTTGACCTGGATCCGTGAGCAATATTTGGTTGTCTGTAACATTGCAAAATGAACCATTTTGTGCATTGTTGTTCATTTTCAATCAGTAATAAAATTACTTCAAAAGGGTGCCAGAGTGCATCACAGACGTGTGATTTTGATGCAAAACATGCAAAATTTTTCAGGGGAGGGGGCACACCCCCTCCCCAGACCCTCTCCCCAGTGGGTAGGGGGACACCCCTTCCCCACACTCCACCCCCTCAGCGCCTCAATCTTAACCCCTTCCATTCTGAAATTCTGCCTACGCTACTGCAGTGGCATACTGACGGGGATGGTAGGGATTAGAAACTCCATTCTTCAGGTCAAAGATCAGCATCAACAATGGCAAGTACCATGAAAGGCCATCTGGAGTAACTATAGAATGCAGTAAAATCTTCAGCGTTTCCAGACGCCCATGGCGGGTGGACAGGGAGATTGCTGAAACTCCAAAGAAGCCTCTCGCTGCCCCCTGCTGCTACTGATCTTTCAGGCCTCGACTTTTGGGTTTTTGTGCCTCGCTTCATTCCGCCTGACACCGAACCCCATAGAAAAAAATAATATCCTGTTTATGGCACAGATGTTTTTTATGCAACTGATGCATTAATAGTCACGTTGACTTTTTAAAGAAGGCTGACAACAACAACAACAACAACAACAACAACACTGAACTCGCTTACGGACCCTTCTCTAAGACAACAGATGAGCCGACACCAGAATGGAAGTGCCTCACCCTGACGAAACAGCCTTGCTGATCACCAGTTCCGCCGTATCAGCTGGGCCATTCGGAATTTTCAAGTGGCGCCCAGGAGCTACCGTTCACCCTCTCACCCTGTGCTGATCTTGTCCCCAAAGTTACTGGCTGGCATGCCAGCAAACAATATCACAGGAACAACACACTAAAGATGAGCACAAACTGTTATCCTCATGAGATTTTACGCCAGATGATATGTAAATTAAATGTGCCTGCCTCGGTGGCGCTATTGGTAGCGTCGCGGTACGCGCTGCCTGGCTACGGTGATCGGCTAGTCTGGGTTCGAGGCCCGGACTGGGCGGATCATTGTGTCAGGTTATAGCGGCGTATGCTTTGAGATTAAATTCTCCAGCAGGCACAGAGGGTTCGACCGTGTCCTCTTTAATCTGTTACCGTTGGCTAATGCTGAGTTTAGAGACGCTCAGTATTAGTCGCTACTTGAACCACTAATGACAGATGGCCTCCTCCTGTATGCGCTGGTCGGTCATCAATGGCTCTGTTTACATGCACCGCTAAATTGGATTGTGGGGCCCACGGGGCGAGGTGCGCTAGAGCTAAAACCGTCCATCATGCAGTAGGTATTAGCCACCAGAGAAACAGTGGTTATAGGCCGAGCAGGGTAAATATCATGGCACAAGGTCTCTCCACTCCCGATCCCTCCCTTAGCCCTACACACCTCTCTAAAAATAAGGGGAGGTCGCTCAACAACTGCACAACACACACCATCAGGTTAGCCTGATGGTGTCGCGCTACACTACACTAGTCCCTTCTCTGGGGTTGCGCATTAGACCAGCCTGTAAGGCAGGCCTTAGCGTTGGCATGCGAAGGGAGCGTGTGCCACCCCAAAAGAGAAAGAAAGAAGCCCTTGTAATGTAAAAAAAGAACAGATTAGGGTGACGTAAAGTCAGAAGACTGCAATGTCACCTAACATTGTCAGAAATATGTTACGTTAGCTGCTCAGAATGCAGACAATGTAACTAAGATGGTGGGAAAGATGCCGTGAATAGATGAGTTTTCAGGGCTCAACAGAATGACTGCAGGGTTGACGCAGCAGTGACTGTTGAGTGTTGACGGCAGACTGTTCCACGCAGCGACAAGAAACGCTCGGTCACCCAGTGACGACTTTCTAGTAGGTGGTACGACAAACGCTGGCGAACTCGATGATCTCAGACGCTGTCTGAACTCCATTCGAGCGATTTGTTGAAGTTGGTCGGACAGGTAGGGTGGTGCCAGACTATGTTGACACTCGAACGCAAGGACACATAGCTTGTACTGGATCTTTTCCTGAATTCATAGCCAGTGTATGTCTTCCAATGCAGGTGTAATGTGATCTGCCTTCATAGCATGACAGACCAAACGAGCTGCTGTGTTGATGACGGCCTGGAGTCGGTTCAAGAGCTTTGCAGGAAGGCCGACCAACAGCGGATTACAGTAATCGAGCTTTGTCAGTACAAAACTGGTGACGAGCGACACAACAGCATGACGAGGCAACGACCTCTGGACGCTCCGCAGCTGGCGCAGGACGCCTAAACATCTTGCAGCAGTTCGGGAATGTGTGTCGTCATGGACACATAAGCGTCCAGGTAAACGCCGAATTTCTCGCACGGAGCTGACAGACGTAACGTTGTCGGCAACGACACGGAGCGGTACGGCGGGAACCTGATGCATAACTCTTCCAATTAATCCGGTCTTGGGACCGGCACTGAAGTTCAATGGATTGTATACCACCGTCAGATTGGTTTCAAAGTAGACTGACGTTTTACAAAAAAAAATTGTTAATGCATAGTGTTTTATTTTACTAAATTAATTTTTTTCTGTTTTATAAGTCACTCATTTTGCATGGAACCTTTTAAATAATATCTTTAACGATGTAAAAATCTGTCGCAGGAGTTGTAATAATATGAGCTGTTCAGCAGATTATCCGCTCGTGGATTGTACAATATTTGTTTTATTGTGCATATGTTGTAGTGCTTTTCAGAGTCATAACAGTTTATCCAGATCTGAAGCCATTTACTAAAGAAATCAACGTTACAATTACTGTAGGTGTTTTTATTCATATTATCTTACGTGGTTATTTATTTGCTGTAATACTCTGTACTATTTCTGTACTATTGTGAATGCAAACTGCAAATGATTCAACTTGTGTAAAAATATCATGAACACATTTTGTTGTGTCCTAATTTAGGACAATGCTGGCAACAAAATAGCTCAGTGGATCAATCAGCGAAATGATACCGGTAAACACGCAATATTTGTTTGCATTTATTTCGCCATTCGTTTATCTTTAAACATGATAAATACAATTTTCGTTTATTTTATTGTTTATAGTAGCGTGTAGTTCGATTTTTACCGCGCGACGCGTATGAATAGCGCGGACTATGCCGTGGCAAGATGTCTGTCTGTCTATCCGTCTGTTACACGCCGGTATTGAGTCTAAACGGTTATACATATCCTCAAAGTTTTTTCACCATCGGGTAGCCGCACTCTTTCAGTTTTCCCGTACCAAACGGGATGTCAATATTCCGACGGCGACCCCCATAACGGGGGCGTCGAATGCAAGGGGTATGAAAAAGTCACGATTTTCGACCAATATCGGGCTTTATCTCGGAACTGATGCAAGATAGAGCCATAGTTACTATGGAAGGCAAATACGAAATTGCATTCAAACTTTCAAATGGTACCAGTTTCAATGACCTTGAGTGACCTCTAACCCAGATTTTAAGGTCACGATATTATTCAACGTCGAATGACTCAAAAACGGTACCAGATAGAGCTATATTTACAATGGCGGACCAATAGAAAGTCGTATATGGTCCATCAAACGGCGCCATTTTTAATGACCTTGAACAACAACTAACCCAGTTTTCAAGGTCACGCTACTCTTTGACTCTGAATATCTCATAAATGGTTAAAGATACGGCCATAGTTACTATGGAAGGCGAATAGGAAACCGCACCCAAGCTTTCGAATGGTACCAGTTTGAATGACCTTCAGTGACCTTTTCAAGGTTACGATGATTCAACGTTAAATAACTTGAAATGATACAACATACAACTATCTTTACAATGGCCGATCAATAAAAAGTCGTATGCTATATCGAACGGCGCCATTTTCAGTGACCTTGAACAACCCATACCCCAATTTCAAGGTAACGCCGTTTTTGGACGCTGAATATCTCGTCGACTCATAGGGCTACCGTGGCGACCGCGCCTTTCCGGTGGCTGCAGCGCGTGCACGGAACAGTCTGCCATAGAGACTCGGGCCTGCTCCTCACTTTTGACATTCCGGAGGGAGACCAAGTCTCACTTTTTTCGTCAGTCATATGACTGGGCCGTCTATTCCGATGGTCAGCAGACGTCTGCATTGAGCTGTGCAACAGTTTTAGATCTAGATTTTGTAAAGTGCCTTCGCAACTGTGTGATAGCAGTACTGTAATACGTGACATTTGTAGTAGTACCGTAGTAGTACTAGTAGTAGTAGTAGTATACCATATGCCATACAATATGGGACAGGTAGAAGGGCTACCTGGCGCTGAGGCCGCCTTTTGGGCCCAATGCGCTGCCCCTAGATAACCAGTCAGTTATTGGACTTGGATTCCAAGGATGGAGCTCCAAAATACTGCTTACATTAATTGTTTCACAGCATCTACCAAGAAAATGTAGAACAGTTTCATTATTCTCCTAGCAATAATGAATTACACAAGTCCTTTGCATTAGAGTTAAATGCCAATTAAGGATATTATGACCAGTCAAAAGTTGGACCAGTATTCTGAGATCCCAACAACAGAGTCGAAGGGTAAACTGTGAAAAGTTGAAACTAACCTCAATTGCCAGTTCTTTAGTCTCACTTTTATTTAGGAATCATCACCAATTGGCGGTAACATGCAGGGCTTCCTTTTGACCATCCTGAAGTACCACAAGTCGCACTACTGCTCAAGGTTTCTTGTGACAGTACATCTTGGACAAGAACACAAGTAGCTGACCATTCATGACTCATGTGCTTGCCAAGTCATAAACAGGATCACCGGAAATTTTTAATCATAAGCCTGGTGCTGGGGCCGCTTCGCTCTTGCTCGATGAGCAGAGCATTGAGAGCAATACTCACGTGACACAGAGGAGTCGGCAAGTGACAAGTGCAAACACCAGGCCAGGCCAAGGCCCACCCAAAGCATGCAGGAAGGGCAACCCGGGAGCCGTGTGACATTGGCCTGCATCACGAGATCATCCGCACAGGGAATATTTCTGCAGTTACTTGTGGTGCGACGAGGCCGCTGCCACTCCGGAATTCCCTCCAGGCTTGGAGAACGCAAGTGCATAGAGTACTTTCACCATCAAATCCATGTGACATTTCTAACACATTTTTTTAGTTTTGTTTCTATTTCTCGGTTTTACTTACACGTCACGTATTCAATCATCTAAATTTACCTATTTTACTTACAGTATGTTTACAAACTGGAAAGAACCATCCCTCAAATGTAGTAGTAATGTATAAAGTATATTTTACCTTATGCTACGAGCTAGCTCATCTGTCCATTGTATTTAATTTATCTTAAAAGTACACACAACAGAATGAGGCTATTGGCAATTAGAGTTTGTGGTATATTGCAGGTGTCTTCAACAATTCATTGCAGTTATCTGACCAGCCGCCTCTTGGTGCATGGACTATAACAGTCTCTGCTAAAGTAACTGCAAGTTTCGTCTTATATCACACACTGACAAGTTTACGTCTTTGTTTAGTTTGTCATCAGCAGATTTACTATTTAATATTGATTAGTTTTACTTAACTTGGAATATGTCATATTCAACTTAAGTTATGCATGTTATACAGTATGTCACATGTAACAAATTATAGAGAGACTTGTCATCGTTTATTACGCCATTGGCAGCACACAATAAAATACACGCAATACATATACATAAAATACATAAAAATAGGGATATAAAGTATTACGAAGTCACAGTTACAGCAAAGACTCGCCACACTGCTTCTTTAACACATACATAACTATACGTTTTGCTATTAATATTTTGCAGCAAAACATTAATTTTTAATCATTTAGGATCTATTGCAGCATTCTGATGTTTTCTTAGGCTTGTGTATCGACATTTGCTATAAGTGTTACTGCTTATTTGTTATATTATCTGTTTCTGTACAGCGAAACACTGTCACAAAGAAGTTTATCGTGGCTGAATATGGTAAATGCCTATAGCTTCTATATCTTTCTAATTCAGTCATTTTATTTTGCTAGTGCTGTAGTCGCTGTGGTCTCCAGCCAGTCGAGTGCACTGTCCTCAGCCTCGTGGGTCAATTCTCATGCAAATGCAATGCAGCAAACCAATAGTGAAGCGCTTAATTGAAAAACTTGTCAGTTAAGAATGCGCTGTCATGTAACCAGTCAGTTATTGGACTTGGATTACAAGGATGGAGCTCCGAAATACTGCTTATATTAATTGTTGCAGAGCATCTACCAACACAAGTAGCTCTGCTGTCGCAAAGAGGCCGCGCGTTGCTTCGTGTCATCGAATATTTTGCTAAGTTACCCAAGATCATTCCACGTCATTCGAAACGACACTGTTGAGTAGGGTGTATGTAAATCCCTATTAGTATTCCGTTGAAACTATGTCTGTATCTCGTACCGTTTCTGAGATATTCAGCGTCAAAGAATAGCGTGACCTTAAAACCGGGGGTAAGGGTCGTTCAAGGTCATTGAAAACGGCGCCGTTCGATAGACCATAATACGACTTTCTATTCGTCCGCCAGTACAAATATAGCTCTATCTTGTACCGTTTTTGCGTTATTTGACGTTGAATAATATCGTGACCTAGAAATCTGGGTTAGAGGTCACTCAAGATCATTCAAACTGGCACCATTTGAAAGCCTGGGTGCAGTTTCCTATTCGCCTTCCATAGTATAACTATGGCTCTATCTTCCATCATTTCGGGGATAAAGCGATATATTAGCCGACAATCGTCATTTTTTCACAAACCCTTGCATTCGACGCCCCCATTAGGGGGGTTCCGTCAGAATAGTGCTATGACGTTTGGTAAGGAAAAACTAGAATGGCTTGGCTACCGGACAGTGAATTTTTTTTGAAGATATGTTTATTCATTTCGACAGAATGAACGAACGTGACAGACGGACAGACACCGCGCATGATGACATGCACAGGCCGCGGTCGCGCGGCAAAAATGTAGAATAGTTGCATTATGCTCTTGGGAATAATGAATCACAACTCATTTGCATTAGAGTTAAATACCAATTAAGGATATTCATTCATTCATTCACAGCAATTTGTAGAGCGCACTATGTCGAGAATGTCGAATCATAGGCCCTGGCCAACTGGCGACTTGGCAAACAAACAGCAAACAAGGTAGTGTTTGGCACTCCTGCCCTTGTTTGCTATTTTTCTGGTGACAAGGATATAATTTATTATTAAGCGCCTCACTTTACTTTAGTAAAAGAGGCGCTTATTGAGATAGGCTGTGTCGTGACGTCGTTGGTCGTTGGTTGTCACGCGCGTGCACTG
>Ga0209149_1002372_pt1 | contig 10521 bp, 6 predicted proteins | sample WorMetTyACAVOLI2_FD_187423 | JGI IMG/M metagenome (GOLD analysis project Ga0209149, IMG submission 187423) | Marine gutless worms symbiont microbial communities from Max Planck institute for Marine Microbiology, Germany - Olavius algarvensis... ...
TAACTCTAGTTAACTCCATGGCGTTAATGCTTGCGTCTATTTGATTTTTAAATCTTAATTTGTACGTTTTTCTTCTTTTTTTATCTCACTAGTTTTACTATTACTACATATTGTTTTGCTGCGTTCGGCCAGCATGAAATAAAGTACGTGATGACGATGATAATAATGAACACATGACCGCAGAACAGACGTCAACCAAGCGTGGTAGGTATGGGCAAAGGGTAACTTTCGGTGTTGCTCCGAATCCGCATGTGGATTCTAGATCACTTTCCATTGTCTTCATCGCTGCGTAATTAAGAGATTTCTTACCATTTCTGATACAGTCACCTGCCGATAATTTGCGAAACTTGGCAAAACGACTGACGACGACAAGGCAATGAATCCACAACATTTTGTCAGCGATCCGGCAGACATCCGGATCCAGATCAGGATTAATCTTGAAATCCGTATTAGAATCCTGGATCAGTTTCGGTTGACATTTCAGCCTTGGCGGAGTTTGCACTCTCTGATTGCTCTTTTCATTGCTGTTGGGAAATTAGAGCTACATTGTAGGCCCATGCACGCATAGCGGAAAACTTAACTGCGGTTTCCAGTTGACTTGAGTTGCTCGACCTGGAAGTGACTCAGGATTCATCTTCTCATCTTCTCATCTTCTCACTGGTTTGGCAAGAAATCTCGCTCACTTTCTTGCTAATTAAAATTTAATGTTTCACAGTTAGTGATACCTGAATGAATCGAGTGTTGTAACGCCGAGGACGCAAGTAAAAGGTAAAAAAAGGTAAAGGTAAGTGTATTTATGTAGCACTCATTTTTATATTACACGCAAGGCGCTCAGGCATGGATCACACAGTTTTACCTGCAATTACACCAATGCCTGCCTTTACCTCGTAAGCGTTCACCAGATGGTGCTTCCCCAGACTGAGGTTGCGCATATCTAATTGCAGCCTACTACTCATTTATCTACCCCGAAAGGATGAAAGACTGAGTCGGCCAATGGAGAAGTCCAAAATTCGACGCCCACCACTCCGAAACCCTGTAAGCGATAGTCATAAAAATCGGCACAGGTGATTACGTCGTGGACCCCTACACCTGTGCAAAAGTTCGTCATGATCTGCGTAAGCATTTCATTTCCGTGCATGCGTGACTTTCAGAAGGGCGTAAGTCCACATTAGTATGTCGTTATAACTATGGTCTGTATCTGGCACTGTTTCTGGGATATTCAGCGTTACATAATGGTGTGACCTTGAAATTTGGGTTTGGGGTCGTTCAAGGTCATCGGAAATGGCACCATTCGAAAGCTTGGGTACGCTTTCCTATTCCTTTTTTGCAGCAACTATCGCCGTATGTTTAGCCGTTAGTGACATATTCATCATCAAAGAATGGCGCAATCTTGATAACTAGGTTGTTCAAGGTCATTGAAAATGGCGCCGTTTGATAGACCATATACGACTTTCTATTGGTCGGTCATTGTAAGTATAGGTCTATCTTGTACCATTTTCGAGTTATTTGGCGTTGAATAATATGGTGACCATGAAGGTCACTCAAGATCATTGAAACTGGTATCCTTCGAATGCTTGGGTGCGGTTTCCTATTTGCCATCCGTAGTAGCTATAGTTCTATCTTGTATTATTTCCGTGATAAAGCAAGATATTGGTAGAAAATCGCGTTTTTTCATACCCCCTTGCATTCGACGCCCCAATAAGAGTGGTTCCTGTTGGAATATTGCCGTGTTTAGTACGAAAAAACTAGTATGGTGTGGCTGACGGTAAAAAATGTAAGGATTTGTATAACCGTTTCGACAGCTGCTGCAGCTTAGTGTCGGTGTCTGCGACCAAGAGTACTAGTCATGCGATATCACTGGTTTTTGTCTTCGGAATTATATAAATCATTTACTTACTTACATTGTGCGTTTTTTTCGCGCAGCATGAAAACATAGAAGTATTCCATTCGGCTGCTGTGATTAACACGGTAATTTTTTTATCAACTGTATCTCTCAACTGCGGTTTTCCCTCTGTAGCAGACATCATATTTCGCATTGCATCCCTTCTGTCCGTCCGTCTGTCTGTTACATGTCCGGCACTAGATGAGCCCAAAATTGACAAGAAGGTTGCCCATGTCACGTGTGACTGCTGGACTAGTTTAGAGGTCAAAGATAAAGGTCGTAAGGCCGCAGAATGCTTTGAATTGTGCCATAACTTCCAAGCGGAAAGCCATAGTTACAACTGATAACTTGCAGGTATCTTCACAGTTGGTGAGTATATAAATCTCACTCTCGTAACGCTCGCAACAACGACAAGTTTTAGAAGTCAAGAGTTCAAATGTCACGGCGAAGGGACCCAAACGGATGAAGACAGTCTTGAGATTGTAGCGAGGGCCGCATATCGTGTAGGCCATCTGAGCGGCATATTCTTTTGTTCGCTAATCAGAATATCACAATTGTCATTTGAAATGTTTCACTTCACGGCTTACTTTACACATTTTACATGATTTTAGAGATAATAACATTAATTAACGATTAATATTAATAAATTGTTAATCTAACAAAGCTATAACTATTAACCCTTTAGAGTGCAACGGTAATTGTAATGCCACATCGAATAATGTGAAGTTGGTACACTGGCCTTTAATGGGTGGGCTGTTACATTTGGTACAGCGAAGGTGGGTCTGGGCGGGTACGGCCCTCCTCGCTGTACCAAATGTAACAGCCCACCCATCGACGGCCAGTGTACCAATCATCGTATTGCTGTATAATGGTCCGTTGCTATGTAGTTATAATGTGCCCGTTAAATGGTTAAATTGTTTAATATTTACTAGGCATATAATGGTAATAATAATAGTTGGTGAGAGTCAGCAGAAGACTGTTGCTGGTAGGAATGGCACGACGACTACCTGACTTGGAATCCAAGCAATTACGACGACGTGGAAGAACTTGTGTTATCGCCGACTCTGATTTGGCTTCCGGATCTCGTCATTCTAAACAGGTCAAACCGACGCAAACATCGTAGCCCACGTACACTGTGTCTCGAAAATTACACACTTTTCATCGTCAATAACTTATGCAATAATATTTATAACTAAGTTCGATAGTTTTGGGCACACGACATAAGCGAACTTTTTAAGCACCTCACTTTACTTTAGTAAAAGAGGCGCTTATTGAGATAGGCTGTGTCGTGACGTCGTTGGTCGTTGGTTGGTTGGTTGGTTGGTTGTCACGCGCGTGCACTGTGGCCAAACGGTGTATCCTAGGCCTATAGTTACTATGGAACACTAATAGGAAACCCTACCCGAGGAATTCAATGGTACAAATTTCGACCCCCCTGGGGTGACCCCTAACCGGGGAATGGGCCCCCCGTGAGGCGCTTTTTGTCAAATTACTTTGACCTCTTGTTACTATATATTCAGGTAATGTCTCACATCGCATCGTTTTTATACCTGACTTATTTTTCTCTGTGGCTCCATCATGGCTGTGATCACGTCGTAGGATATGAGCGAAATGCTTTTATATCATTGCATTGTCTTGTAAAGCACGACAACGACATTCAGTAGATACAATGGCGTTTTGTCGAAATATGTCTGCTGAAAGAATAAAATGCTTGAAAGTTAACGCAGAAATTTCTGGCAGAGGCTGCAAAAACGCAGCCTTAACAAATTACCGAAACGCTGAGAAACACCGCCACAGTAATTTCAGGTAGTGTAGGCACACAAGTACGGTGAGATAGGAAATTGTTTGTGTAATCAGGAAGTATTACTTTCATTATAATGATTACCAAAAGCTGCCAAAATCGGTTGATATAGGCCTAATCAAAATTATAGCAATTACAAAGTGAGTAACTTTTGAGACAGTCAAGTTTTTTTGCAGTGTGTTCCTATATCTGTATTTCTGTAGCCACGTGCTCGTCTTGCGAGTGTAAAATGTGCGTATTTGGCAACGGAGTTAAGTTAATAACTCAAAACAACTAAACGACGAGAAGTTAACCCTTTTCAGCGCAGTGAAAATTATAGCTGACACCTTCCTTTAATGAAAAGCGACATACATATGTCACGGGCATATACTTGTTTAGTTGGTTTGCCTTGCATATTTGTGCCTAACAACATATCATGCGATGGGTGGATTGTTACATTTGGTACAGCAAGAAAAGGACCAAACGGGTGCTTACCCGTTCAGACCCTTCTTTGCCACCAAAATTGTAGCTAAAATATGTTTTACGGATTGCTGTACAGTGCTAACAGGTTTTTCCCGGATAACTACTTCGAGTTGTTTCGTGTCCACGTGCATCACACTGGACGGGTGAGGTGGTGGTTCGGTGGAGTGATGGAGACGTCCTGTCATCTGGACGGGTGAGGTGGTGGTTTTGTGGAGTGATGGAGACGTCCTGTCAACTGGACGGGTGAGGTGGTGGTTTGGTGGAGTGATGGAGACGTCTTGTCATCTGGACGGTACATTGTTTCCGTTCGACTCACAGTCGTGTAATATCGTCGTACAAAGCTGGGCGTACAGTGAGGCCTTCGTCGACCTCAGGAACACTTCCAGCGTCGTGCACTTGGAGGAATTCGAGGACAACGGTATGAAAGCCTAAGTACAGATTCCTTGATACAAGTGTGGAGCGTTCATGGGTGCCACGAGTAAGCCCCCGCCGCTAGCATAAATTTCACGAGAGTGAAATGTTTCGCCGGGGGTTTGATGTGGGGCAAGGGGCGAGGTTTTCTGTCTGGCACGTGGCAAAGTTTTCTGACGCTCAATAGCGAGAGCGGCTTAGTGCATCGGTGCTGTCCATCTGTTTGTTTGTTTGTCTGTTTGTCTGTCGCCAAAATGCAAAAAACGCGATTTTCTCAAAAACTAAACAATTTAGAGCTATGGTTTTTATTGACGACCTATAGGAAGTCGTACATGGGCTTTTCAAAGAACCCATTACGGGACCCCTACAATCCAAGATGGCTGAGATCCGCCATCTTGAAAATCGATATGACGTCATTTTTTTGCCGAAGGTGGTCCGATTTGGATAAAATTTCGGAAACTGGTGCAGAATGACATGTCGACTGCGGTGATGTGGTCGAAATCGAAACCAGGTGTAGAATTACAATATGGTGGACGTTTGGGCGAATTCACTGGCATGTTATCCCAGAACTACCTGCCACAATTCAGGGTGCTTACTTACTTACTTACTTACTTACTTACTTAAGACTTACTTTACTTGCTGCCACCTGGCGAATTCGATGTCATGATTCCAGAGCTACGTCTCACATTGCAGGGTGCTGCCACTTGGTGAATTCACTGTCACGATTCCAGAGCCACTGGCGAAATCAATGTCATGATCGTGCCACATTGCAGGGTGTAAGAATTCCATCCGCCATATTGAAAATCGTTTTTCGCCATTTTTATTTTTTGTTTTTAATGCAGTTTAGGCTTTGACGAGCGGCGGCTTTCGTATCGTCTCCGATACACTTGTTTGAAAGGTCCATGTGCGACTTCCTATTTTCGTCAGTACAGACCACAGCTTTAATTTTTTTTTAATTTTTGAGAAAAGTGCGCTTTTATCTACGCGTTTCAGCCGACAGATGAACAAAAGAACAAACGAACAGACAGACAGACAAACAGAAGGGCATCGCTATCGCGTAACGCCCCCGCTTGCACTTCGTAGCCAATACAATTTCTGGCCGATGTGGATAAGAGCTCGTCAGTATTGTCTCGTGCGTTGGTTCTGCGGCTGAACTGCTGAACTGATCGTAATGCGTGTGATGCGTGCTGTTGACAGACATCTGGGATATCACGGGCACGGGTGTCGAACGACATCTGGCGTACAACGAGGACTATGAAGTCTCCTATACTCAGCTGAAATTCACCATCCTTCTCAAACGCAAACCTCTCTTCTACGTCATCAACATCGTCATCCCTTTCTCGTTGCTCATTCTCGTTGTCCTCATGGTAACTTCTTACAACTAACCAAAATAGTTACGCAACACATGTGGTCGAGAATGATGCCTCCGCCAGGCCTTCAAATCTAACTTTCTCCTCGTGTGACCTTGACCTTTGACTTTTGCATCAGGTTATTGTAACACAAAGGGCATTTACTGTGATATGTGCCTGCCAGGTTTCGCTATAACTTGTCAGATAGTTCTTGATCTATCCAAAGCGGATTTTGTGACCTATATCGGTCTACTGTGACCTTGACCTTTAACATTCTGACCCCCAAAGTTGACCGTTTCATGGCCTTGCGCCGCGAACCACTTCTGCCAATTTTATCAAAGTCGGTTTATTCATTTTGGCAACTATCGTGTTCCAGTTTGGTAACAGACGAACGAACAGACGGACGGACGGAAAAATGGACACGTAGAAAACATTATGTCTCTGCGATCTTGTCAATCTAGCCTGGCAAAGATGTAAAATACATGTGCATGTCATTTGATGAGTTATGTTAGCAACACATTGTTGGTAAGGTCTATCAATGTGAAAATTGTCTTACACCAACAAACTGCGCATGCAGACGCTGTGGCAGGTCTCCCACTGGCTGGTTTATGCAGAACCGTTGAGCTAGTGCGGTCGACTCGACTGCAGACTTTCGTAACAATGCTCAACTTCCACCCTTCGTCAAGGTAACTAAAAATGATGGATTACTCACAAAGTCATCGCTCGCGAATCGTCTGCATGCACAGTTTGTCGTTGTAAGACAATGTTCCCACTGGTAGGCCCTACCAAGCTTTAAAACAATGTCAGTAAAACGTCAATAGTAAAAAAAATCAGACAGTTATCGATTGTTTACAATTATTGGATACTGAGACACGCGATGACGAAAAAATAACGTTATTTCCAATAAGCTGCATTTTCACTTTCTGGGTGAATAGGCCTACTCAAAACTTGACACGGTGAAAACGACGGGTAGGGCCTACTCGTGGAAAAATTAACGCCATTTGATGACATATTAAGATATATGTGGATATGCACTGCCAACAAAATTGCAAAATTTCACGCATAAAGACTTAACCGAAGTGAAAATATTCCAAAACGTTTTTTTTTGGGGGGGGGGTACTTTGTTTAAAACACCCAGTAGGCTACCGCTTTCCACTGAAGCGCGGCGCGGTGCCTAAACAACGAACGTTAATTACGTTATGGACGATTATCAGCAGTAACACTAACACCACGTCATACATACAGCAAGTGCATGTAGGCTCACAGGTGTACACCAAAACTATGCAACAAACTGCCTATAATGATTATTTAGAATCGATGACTTGTTTCTCGCAAACGACTGTGCAGACCTACTGGCTGCCGCCGGAGTCCGATGATAAGATCTCTCTCAGTGTCACGGTCTTGCTTGCCTTCTTCGTTCTGCTGTTTGTCGTCACGGACATCGTGCCGCCGTCGTCCAACCACATCGCTATTATCGGTAACCTTTCTGCACTTGTTACATCTAGTCGTACCTATCTCTGATAGTTGTTGCGTAACGTTATGGTTTACTAATACCGGTGTTTAAGCCTTTAGAGTCCAGAGGCAATTATAGTGCCACATCAAATAATATGAAGTTGGTACACTGGCCGTTGATGGGTGGGCCTTTAGCCTGTTACATTTAGTACAGTGAGGAGGGGACTGGGCGGGGCCCGAGCCCGCCCAAGCCCCTCGTCGTTGTACCAAATATAACAACCCACCCATCAACGGCCAGTGTACCAATCACCGTATTGCTGTATAATGGTCCGTTGCTCTGCGGTTTTAATGTGCCCATAAAGGGTTAATAGCATCAGTGAACTAAAACTGCAAAGGGTGAGGCAAATAAAACGTTCTAACGCGAAAATCATACCTACGTAGCGCAGGAATGTTTTTTTTCACTGAATTTACCTTTTTTATTCAGCACACATTTTTCACAAATCTGTTTAATTTTACTCCGTTAACTTAATATTTGGCGAAGTGGTGCAGCATCAAAGTCAATGTTCAATTTTCGCTAATCAACAGCTTAAGGTATCTAACTTCTCGTAAATTTGCGACGCTGAGAAACAAAAGCCGAAATGTTGCGTGAACTCAACTAGCTAATGAACAATGATAGACACTCTGAGAGGGCAGTGGTGCTGTTGGTAGAGTATCGGACTCGTAACCAAGAGGTTGCGGGTTCGACTCACACCCGGTCCACTGCAAGCAACCTTTGCTAACCTACTGTGTGCTTAGGCCTACTCAGCCTCCTACACTCACCGGGACGGAAAATGAGTAGTAGCTACGGCTACGGGGTGAAGGCCTAGTGTGGCTGATTGGGGCGATGGTGTGTCTGCTAGCTGCGCCGTGGGTCCAGTTGTCTGTTGGCACGGGCAATGGGTGGCCACATAATGCGCTGCGGCACCATTGGCTCATGCCAATCAGCTGCCACTTCCGAGATTGTAAAGCGCTGCTGGTCACAAGTCTGACTCATGTTAGCGGCTCAGCTCTATAACAAGTGTCAAGACCTTCACCTTTACCTTCACACTGTACCGTATTGCCGATCTTGCTGCACAGTTCAAAATGTTGGTCCATTACCGACGTGGGTGCACGCAATATTGATGCCGTCGATCGGCAGTGCTTGCGAAGATTGCTAAGCACGAAATCGCATCAGTCTATTTCTCGTGTTGACGTTTGGTGAATATTCGAGCCATCTCTCTTCACTTCAGCAGTCAATAAAGCACGACGCCTTTGTCTATTTCGGCACATCGTACGAATTTTGTTGGATGACAAGCTCACGATAGTTTGAACGTCAAATAATTCGAAAATGAGCTATAGTTACAGTGGCAGACTAATAGAAAGTTGTATATTTGTCTATTGAATGGCGTCATTTTCAACGACATTGGATGACCCTTAATCCAGATTTCAAGGCCATGCCATTATTCGACGTCTAATATCTCTAATGTCGCTCACACCGTTCTTTATGTTATTACTAATGACTACGAGAGGCCCATTACGTTGACGGGGCGTAACGTTTGGCTATCTAATCTACTGATTAGTTCTTGTTATTATTACTATTACTACGTGTTCGAATATGAAGGTGTGTTCGTGACGGTGACAATGGCAGTATCAACTATATCAGTGATCGAGTCAGTCATTGTAATTCGTCTCTGCAGTCCACAGACCACTGTCTCTCCGCTGCCTTCCGTCGTACGCTTCGTCGCGTTTCGTCTGGTCGGCCGAGTGCTCTGTGTCTCTGGTACGTCGAACAAGGTCAGCCCCATCCCAAGCCGCAGACGCATGACGCTGCCTGGTCACCGTTCCTCCAGACCGAACGTGAAGGACAGCAGCGTGACTTCAGAGACTGTGAAGCACAACAGCGCTGTGGATGATCTAGTCGCAGAATTCCGCAAGGTCAGCTCATCGTAGATGCTTGCACATGTAACTTTTACGTCATAAGTACTTTCGACTTCTAACTGAGTAAATCAAAGTCAAATCAAACTGATTTTTTAAGCTTTTATACCTAGATTACATAGTACAGAGGATTAAAATAAAAACATAACAATGAATGAGTGCATTTTTAAGTGGTTGGGTGGGAGATGAGTGTAAAGTTTACTAGTAATTTAATAGAGCGTGATGTATAAAGGAGGTGTAGCGTTTAGTGCGGGTTGCGGGTCGGGGGTATAGTGATGGAGTACGTAATGGAAGTGGCGCTGGAGTCTCTGAGTGGTGGAAGCAAGCTGGAGATATAAGAAGAGGGAAGAGTTATGGAGCTAAAAATATTTTTAAGTGTTCTCGGCGGTCGCGGAGAGAGGCGAACTGGGCGAGGCTAAGTGCGACCTCATAAGGCATGCCGACTGTGGATGAGTCAATGATTCTAAGTGCCCGGCGTTGAACGGCTTGAATGAGTAGCCTAAAGTAAGCGGTTCATAAGACATTATTACAATGTGCTACGTTATGAAGTTTATTACCTTTGTCAATGAAGTTGAAGAAGTTATGTAATCGATCCGGTGTGTATTCGTCTGTCTGTCAGCAGGATTATTGCAGTAGTAATCAGGCGATTTCGTTGAAACTTATACGATCGGATTGGGCTGTTTCCTGGAAATAAATCAGATGATATACGAGATGAGACGAGGTGGTGATCCGGTCCCGGATAACGGATTCCGGATCACTTTTCCACTTCTCTCACAATCGTAGACTATGGCATTTTAAGATATCTATTAGCATTTCTCATATAGTCGCCAGCCGCTTTTTACGAAATTCGGCGAAATGACTGACACCGACAAAGTAATGACTGAACTACATTTTGGGAGCGATCCGGCTAAGACCCGGATCGGGTTCAATCTGATCACTTTTGGTAGAGGCAACCAGGATCATGGGCACATGACTTTGGTGAAGCTATGCGCTCTCAGAGTGCTGTATAGCTTTCAAAAATACAAGAATCTCCGCTGTCGCAGAGAGGCCGCGCGATGCTTCGTGTCTGTCAGTAGTTAACTTCAACAGCAATCAGCAATCAGCAAAGTAGAGAAACGGTTGTAGGCACTAGTGCCTCTATAACCGTATCTTCAGTAACAACTTTAAATAGTACTTTCTAAAACAGTTTCTAATTTAAACTCTGATCTGTC
>Ga0209149_1002373_pt1 | contig 10520 bp, 4 predicted proteins | sample WorMetTyACAVOLI2_FD_187423 | JGI IMG/M metagenome (GOLD analysis project Ga0209149, IMG submission 187423) | Marine gutless worms symbiont microbial communities from Max Planck institute for Marine Microbiology, Germany - Olavius algarvensis... ...
CTGCAGCAAGTGGAAGAAGACGTTGGCCTATCTGTTGGTGCTGCCTGGATCGCGGGCCAGGATCGTTCGATGTGGAGGACGCTACGACCCTCAGCTGGTCAAGCGCAGCAGTGAGTGAGTGAGTGTGTTTCGCATGAACAGTTTATGTATTTTTGAGTTTAGGTTTCTTCATTCCCGGCTTTCCAAAGCTTATGAGATTTCAGAATCACCATGACAGAATTCTAAAGAAGTGTTTGAAAAGAGTGAAGAAGCACTTGGTTGGTGGCGTTAAATTTTTAATTAGTGTTATTGTTTTCTGCTTTCTTTATGTTTGATTTCACACTATAATACGGCTGTCAGATTATATCATTCAACATTGATGAACTTGTTAACAAATTAATCGCAATTTTAAAAAAATTATGTGATTATAAAAATTAAAGCCAAATTGTCGTCATTGTCTTTTGAGGCATACGATACTGACTTGTAGTTTGTATCTTTTTGAAATTTTTAGAGTTTTTTTTGTTATATTTGTACTTCATAACTTTCACCAGCTTGTCACTTTCTGTTTACATTTTAAATTACTTAAAAGTTTCCAGCTATGTTTGTCATACGTTTATGATTTGAGTTTGCCCTGAAAGAGGGTGTAAACTATCTTTACTGATGGATGCAATACAATACTAGTGACAGCGAGAACACTACGTAATGTGAATGTGTACATACTTGTATGTCACATTGATCACATACACAGACTCTTCTTCACAAGACAAAACTTGAATGAATTCATTGAATTGTAATTCGTAATCACAAAGTCAATCATTTGTTTTTCGTTTTATTTTATTTATCAGTTTCTGTCATTATCATTTAATAAACAACAGTAACTGTTTAATTTAAGATCGTCATTTAGTGTCAATTGTCCAGCAACACTTGATGGCAAAAATCACAGTAGTTGCAACATGTAGAGTTGTAGATCAGTATTCAACAGCAACATGTTGAAACAGCATTCAGTCCTTCACTGACGCCTAACTGCAGCACAAACAACACAATCACAATGTGCATTAAGCATGTAAGCCACAGTAAACGTGTGAGTAAAACAATTAATTGCATGATTAATGCGATTAAAAAATTACTCGCTCAACAGCCCTACATTGTCACATTGAAAACTTAGTATTCTTGATTTGTCCTTGGCAGTTTAGTTTCATTTAAGCTTTGAAATAACAATAACAGTTGTATATCTTATTCACAGTTTCCATTTACTGAGAAACTTGATGAACTTGGGAAAAGTTTGGGAATGTGGTCGGTGGTCGGGGAAATGGCGTATCATTCGAGTTGTAAAAAAAGGAGCGTATAGTTATTCATGAAATTCACCTCAGAACTACGGGACGCCACTTGTCAATGGGATCACACAGTGTTATCTGCCACCCGACAGAGGTGACCGCCCCGCCTTCACCCCAGCTGCCGCAACCGGGCAGGTTGGTACTCGATTTATCGACCCCATAAGGATGAAAGGCTGAGTTGGCATAGTTGGCTGGTTACATACTGAAATGGTTTGTGTGACTGCTGTTGTAACTGTATCACTGTTTTGCTGCTATTTTGTATGCTTTGTGTTAAAAACGAAAAAAGACAAAAAATTGGAAATGCTTAGCTACACATACGTACATAAATGAAAATGGCGATGGAAAGGAGTCGGTGTAGCAGAAGAGGAGACGAATAAAATTACCTAAAGTAATGTAAACTTTGGATTTGCATAGCGCATTGTCCCGAACATGCCTCTAATGCGCTACCGCTTCCCATAAGTCGGAGCTGATCTCCGCTAGCCAGTCGCTTCAGCCAGGCAATCAGTGAACACTGCAAGACCACAGATACGGGCTGGTGTATCATGCGATATACCTGTTTACTCCCCTAGCTTTCACCGGCTACTCATTCTAGCCTAACCACAGAGGACAGGCTCAGGCTGAGTAGGCCTGGGTGCCTGGTTTTGTGCCGAGGTGTTTTACCCACATAGACACATGGTTGTTGTCTCGCACAGTTGAATAGAAAGACACTTGAGTGGCAGCATCACTGTACTGTTGTGTTGAAGTGATGTGTAATATTACATTTTGAAACACTACCGTATATAGTTATGTATAAATATGGTCACATTTCGTGTGTATTTTGTAGGACAAGAATGACATATGTTCCAGCCTATACACTATCAAGTGGTTTATGCAGTGCTTTTTAGATAGAGTTAGTATCATTTGTCGTTGTATAACTAATTTGCATGTAACTATATAAAATTACCATGATTATTAATGCTGGTGTTTTTATTGTCGTAGAAGTTGTTGAAGCTTTAGCTAACACGCAGTGTGTTAAAGTTTGTGTGTTGTTCTGATAGTCACCTAAAGGCGCTATACAAATCTGTTATTATTATTATTATTATCACAAACCTTAATTTTTTTACTGTATAAAGATAGATTTGCCATGTCATTACCATTTTTTAGAACTGTTTGTTTTGTTCAGTGCTGCACGTTATCAGCTTTGAAATCCATCAGTCAAAAGTGTGAACATATATTGCCCCTCTTAAACCAAGTTCTCACAGGCACCTGCTACAAGTAACCGTGATGATAAAGCCGTGTCTTGCAGGGTTCCCATGGGTCCTGAAGTTCGTGTTTGGATATTTCAGGGCCTGAAAAGTCCTGAAATTGGACATTGGTTCTGAAAAATTCATGAAAAAGTACTGCATTTGGTCTAACATGGTCCGTCCTGAAAAACCAAGTAAACCCGACTGTTGATCATTGTTGGTGAATGGACGTAACATTTGACCCAGTGACATCATGGCAGTGCAAGTAACATTAGTGCTGAATAGAGTGATGGTTGAAGTACTTTCATTCATGATAGAAAAATCAGATAAAAATGTTTCTAGCAACCATTACTGCACTATGTTTTGCTATCAAAAACAACTTAAAATACCATAAATGCTAATACACTTGATCATGGTTTTCTGGTATTTATAGTCCTGAAAAAGTCTTGAAATTTGCTCCTGTCATTTGAGTGGGAACCCTGGTCTTGAAGCCAGCTTTGAACTGTATTCTACTAATGTTGTCTTTCAGTTTAGACAGTAGGTCATTCCACACAGTTGGTGCTGGTGAATGGAAACAGACGATCCGTAATGCGAATGAAATGCTGACTGTACAGTAATTCAGTTGCTGTTGTGAATTTAGTGGTAACAGTACAAGTACATTGCTGTTCTCTGTGACTATACACTGCTCATAATTTATGGCTTGCTGGCTCCATAGTATGACAGTGTTGTGTACTCATGTCTTTCTGTTGTAGGTGCCTTTTCATTTAGTTCTGCGACTTTGGGACGTTTATATCTTAGAAGGAGAACGACTGTTGGTTGCCATGAGTTTTAACATCGTGAAACTGCACAGACGTTAGTATAAACGTTTTGCTGCTGTTACTGTTTTCAACTTCTTTCTCGTCAGTTCTACTGCTTGTGGCATTATTCTCAGTAAGTTAGGGATGTTAAGCAAAGTGTGCATTTTAGTTTAATTATTCGTATTCGAATTTGAGTGCTGGAAATTCTGTATTCATTTGCAAACTGCAAAAGGGGTTAATGGTGGATGACGCATAGTCTACAGTGACAGCTGCGGCATGTCATTAAGTCAATGGGCAGAGAGAGGGGTTGGGTCGTATGTTATCAGTCAGAAAGCCAATCATTCAGTGACATGGTAAAGACAAAGCGGCCGCCATGAACAAAGGTGTTATAGATGGATTAAATGTGGTGGGCATGAGTTGTCTGGTGGCATTATGGGATGTCTGGCGTCGTTACGTTCCTGGAACGATGCGACTCTGGGTTATAAGCATCCCAGCAAAAGACCACCGCAGTTGCATTTGAAATCGCTTCGTGGATGATCTCTGTCGCTGGTCCCGTCACAGTTACCGGCATCTGTCTGCGTTAATTGATTTTGTGACTGGAATTCGGTCTGTCGTTACGGTCCTTGACAATATATACATGTAGTTTGAGACTCGATCGATGACGTCACAAAGTTTAAATTTAATTCAAATTTTTGGATCCAAAATTTTACTATAAAATATCAGTGAATTTAACATCCCTAGTTACTGTATCTTCACAGTGTTATTTGAATAGAACTGTCATAACTAAGTGACACTAACATCATGAATGCAGGCATTTATTTATTTTTTGCAGGTAAAATAATGCACCAGTCAGCAGATGAACTCATCACGTATTTCCAGTCGGACCTCATGTTAGACTTTGGTTTTGATGATGACTATGCTATTCAGTCTCTGGTTATAAGCATGCAAGAATTGCATCGAATGAAGTTGGACCTTCCGGCACCGCCTCGGCCCGATGATGCTGTGGAAAAGCCAACAAAACCTTTTGGATGCTTTGAGCCGCCAAGTGTAGAAGAGCTGATTGCCAGCATGCAGATGGAAGCAGCAAATGGAGACTTTGTCGGCCGGCCAAGTATCCCAGCAGACGGTGGACCGGTCATTGTACCCGATGCTCTGCTGAAGAGAAACGCCTCAGACTGGTCGTTTCTGTGTCGAGAAAATGATGATATGAGTTCTTCACACGTATCTGTTGCGGCAACTGATGTTCCTAGTTCGCGGACATCACTTGTCAGCAGTCTGTTGGATAATATCGGGATCCTGTCGACCGCCAATGAGCCTAGTGTCATCAGTTTTGTCGAAGCTGATAGTGCAGTTAGCAGCAGAATGACGCCGACTTGTCGGAGTCCAGCTGCTGATCAGATATCAAACTGCGAATACGACAACGTCCCACCGAGCAGCCGTGACGAGTTTTCAAGTATGTATGAAGAGGAGCTTGAGCAGACGTTGGAAAGTATAGAACAAGAAATTCAAGAGCTTCTTGGCAAACGTGATGAAACTGTTTCTTCCACTGTCACAAATAATGACTACGTGAATTCACATTCAGTCAGCGCTGCACCGCAACAGAATCACGTAGATGCGTATGCTCCACACGCAGAATCTTCAGCCAAATTAGACAGTGTATCGACCAGCAGGTCGTTAACGTCTGAACTGCATTCAACCGTAGCTGAGCTTGAGGCAGTGCCAAGTCCATCCACAGCTGTCGCAAATTCATATTCAGCACCGGTCATATTGTGGTCGAACAATAACTCCTATCAGTCTCGTCAGAAACCTGATGACTCAGTTGTAATACCAATACAGCACCTGCCGTCAACTGCATCGTGGCGCCCGCCTGTCAAGCCAAAGCCAAAAACTGTAGCAGTGTCTCCCAGTGCACAGTCACCGTCATCTGCATCGGCACTAACTCCAATACCAGTCCTACACTTACGAACAGTGCCAATTTCACAGTTTAGTGGTATTTCGGCGTTGTCAGCAACCAAGAGATCAGTGCCTACGTCGTCCACCAATGGTTGCTAGTCTACTAACTTAGCAGCAGCAGTGTACTTGTGAGCTGGTATTTAACAGTCTGTTTTAGTTTGAGGTATGCTATCTTATTATCACATGTATCTGACAATTCCTCTAAGTTTGATGTGGCGTGTGAGGAACGTGCAGTACATTCGTGCACCCAAGCAATATAACAGTGTTAATGGTAAACAAAAATGTGAAATTATGTTTAGTGTAATGACAGTCTCAGATGCACAAATGCTGTTAAAATGGCTTCCTGTGCACTTTCCCGGTTAACAAAATTCAATTCTAAAGTGATATTCAGCACACCTAAGATATATACTTACAGAATTTAGATGTTACCAGTGGAAAGTGTCCCACAGGGTCCTAATTTGCATATTAATTGCATGTCTTAAGAGTGCCAAATGTCATTTTATAATTTTATTACTGATGGGTGCATGTTAGCGACTAGACTAGAGTGTTTTTCGAAAGCCGTCCTGGCACCAAGTCTTCAGTTCTACCTCGTCACTGCAGTGCCGAATTATGGCATAGGCATTGTAGGCAATTGCCAGTGTCTATGACGTCGAGGGGCCTATAAAAGATGTTTACAAGATATTTTGAATGTATATCAGCCGGTCAATCAGCAGTGTTTTTACCGCATGATGCACTGCAAAGCGCATTCTTAGCGATCGTCAAAGTGTCTGTCCGACGTCTGTCACAGTCAGGTAAGGTGTAAAAACTTTGCATTCTTCTTTCTGAGCATTCCAAAATTTGCCAAAATTCCAACTGATCACTCCCAGCAGGGCATCAAATAAGGTTTGGGTGAGTTAGAGTTTGTGTTTTCAGACTAGTAGTCACCTGTATCTGACAAACATTGCAAGTTACAGTCATAGTTACTACTGAACACTAATAGGAAACTGTATGCGGTCTGTTGAATGGTGGCTATTTTTGGTGACCTTGAATAACCTTTAACTCGGATTTTAAAGGCATGCCATTATTCAACGTTGAGTATCTCAGAAACGGTAGAAGATACGAGACATAGTTACAATGGAATATTAATATGAACTTATAAATGCATGTAATTTCAAATTATCTCGAGTGATCTTGAGTGACTTGGCTGCATTTCTGATGACACGGTGCTGCACCAGGGCGTTTCCACAACAGCTGAGCTTTTTATATGTATCGTAAGCACTAAGCTGTTGATGATTTTTGTATAAAATATCAAGTTCAGTTCACACAGTCACATGACAGTACTGATAGTGTATTTGGCCTGATATGCTGAGTTTTGCTCACACACAAATAACAACTTTTTGTCACATGCTTTACATTTATATTTTGGATGTCATCTATTTCGGGTAGCAGATAGTCGGTGTGGTGTGGAGTGATTACCGGTGAGCGATGGAGAGGCCTACGCTATGGTTGTCAAGTGCCTCGGGCCTGTGTTAACCTTAATCCGAGTCTGTGGCAGTGACAGTTGACGTAGTGGCTTTTTTTTATTAGCTGCTTGGTTGGTAGTTATATACACTGCTTAGAGGAAACAATTAAGATATACTGAATATTATTGCATGCCATTATTCACAAAATGCTTGTCAGTAGGGCTGCAAATTTTAATGCTTACTTAATCGATTAACTGTTAAAAATTTCAGTCGATTAAAAATACTTCTAAGCTATTAATTTTTTATGCCCCAGCAGACTATGCACAGCCAACATCGGCTCAGTAATAGGGCGAGCCTTGCAGGCTGCCACACTAGCGACAGGCCAGCCGTGATGGAGTGTCCAGTCCTGTGCCAACATGGACTTGCCTGCAGGTGGTTGAGTCCATTACCGTGTGGAAATGGAACAGTTTGCAGTGCGGTAAGTCCATTCTCACATGGAAATGGAACAGTTAGCAGGGCGGGCAAGTCTGTTGTACAGGTGGTGCTGCTGGGGCATTGAATGACCGCGGGTGGTCTTCAGTTGTCTAGTTTTGCACCGAGATTTACTTGTAGAAAAATTTGTGTCCTTTTTATGTCATGCCTTTCGTTTAATTAGTGGCACTGAATGAAAGCTGCCTGTTTTTTCAATTTTTAACCGTTTATAATGTTTGATTAATTGATAACACATTTTAATTGATAACAGTACTAGTTTGTAGTTAGTTAGTTTGTAGGTTGCTCAGAGATGACCCGGTTTGTGTCTGCTGGCCAAGTGTTGTTGCAAGCTTCTTTGCTTCTATATCTCTGTTCGTATGTTGTCGATTATGTTGTGATCAACATATGTTGTGTGTAGTTTTAGCAGTTCGCTGTAGCAGTTTGTGGCGGCATGGCTATTTCAATTGTAGTTGAATTACGTACTCTTAACGGCACTTAAGTACGTTAGACGCTCCGTCCTGAGTAGCATTAGCATTTAGCACGTTGAATTTTTCTGTTTTTCATTTGCAGTTTTTGCTGACACTTACTTACTGCCTTTCTGTTGGCATACTTTGTTGTATTATTTGACTTGTAGAAACTCGTATGTAATCAACTCACCTAATACTGAACTGACCTCAGTGATAAAAAGACTTGCATTAGTGCTTAGTCGTGTGAGAAATGGTAACTATACGACGGTAGTATTGCATTTATTTATATAGCTGTGGCCATTATAAACTTGCGTTCCAAACCACCAAGTGCTGAGCCGGATATGGATACTGCAATGTTGCAAAGACTAGAAATATTTTGAATTTACTTATAGTTTTTAATGTAGAATTTACAAAGTAGTGTCTTTGATGTTCAGGGCTGTAGTGATGTTGCCAATTGTTAGTAACATGTTTGCATGACAGCTTAAGTGGGTGCAGTGGTCTAGTGGTACAGTACCAGACTCGTAACCGAGAGTTGCGGGTTCGGCTCACACCCGGTCCACTGCAAGCAACCTTGAGCAAGTTGCTAACCTACTGTGTGCTCAGGCCAACTCAGCCTCCTACCCTCAGCGGGACAGGAAATGAGTAGTAGCTATTGCTACGGGGTGAAGGGGTCTAGTGTGGCTGATTGGGGCGATGGTGTGTCTGCTAGCTGCACTGTGGGTCCAATTGTCTGTTAGCATGGGCAGTGGATGGCCACATAATGCGCTATGGCACCATTGGCTCATGCCAATCAGCTGCCACTTTTGAGATTGTAAAGTGCTGCTGGTCACGAGTCTGACTCATGTAAGTGGTGCTATAGCATGTGTCCAGACAATTACTTTTACTCTTTACCTGACTAGTCGCAGTGAGCCAATAAACTGCACATCTGTCAGTTAGTTTTGTATTTACCGGGTACCACCGTCATGAGGAAGGTCTTTCCATGTGCAGCCAGGTCCAGTTTGTGAGACCTCATCCGTTGAGTGAGACAACGTCAAATTAAGGTACATTGTGCAGATGGCTAGCTTGGTAAACCACTGAGCCTCTAGTAATGCTAAAGGGACATGTGTTATGCATTTCTTTCATAGCAGTAAGTGTTGCCGCCACCATTACTGCTAGTGCTGGCCTGGGTGGATTGACTTGGTGCAGTCAGTAAGTAAACAGCTTGGAGTTTGAGCCGTAGCTGGGATTAGTGATGTTAGGATGCCAATCTAAATTACACCTGTAGTGATGTTAGGACGCCAATCTAAACTACCGGTACATGTGTATCAATACTTTACAAAAACAAAAGCTGCACGTCGCAATGCATAGCGCGGCCTACGTCGTGTCACGTTCATGCATTGTATCTAAGCAAGTAAACATATCCTCAAACTTTTTCACCTTGTAGCTCCACCATTCTAGTATTTCCATACCAAACATTATATCAATATTCTGATGGAGACCCCCCGAACAGGAGCATCGAATGCAAGTGGGATATGAAAAAATCACGATTTTCTTTATCTCGGAAATGATACAAGATAGGGCCATACTTACCAGTATGCCAGTAGAATGCCAGTAGGAACTCGTTCAGTCTATTGAAGGTGCCATTTCAATTACCTTGAATTACTTCTAACCCAGATTGTTTCAAGGCAAGGGCATGCCATTATTCAACGTTGAGTATCCCGGAAACAGTACAAGATAGAGATGTAGTTACTATTAAATACTAATAGAAACACATGCGCACCACTCGACAGTGTAATTGTAAATAGCCATGAGTGACCTACCAATAATTTCCAAAGACATGCAGCATCACGTGGCCTCTCTGTGAGTGACAGCTGAGCTTCTTGTGTTGTATCGGACATTGCAATATAGTTTTATTGGTAAATAATTCCTCCATTTGCATTCAGTATCTGTTAGCAAAATTTTAAATTAGCATTACCAAGTATGCAGTGCACTAAATAGACAATTTTTGGCTTGTGACTAGCTATTTGCATGTCTGTTGAATGTATGCTGTTTTCTTGTATGTCATTCACAGAGTAATTATTATAAACGAGCGGTTTTGTTCGAATGGATTGTTAAACATTTCCAATTCCTAACTGTGTCAAGAGCTGTGAAAACAACGGTAATCTTCAAGCAGTGATAATCATGCCTGATGTAAAGACTCAACTTATGTTTTATATGATTATCTGTACGTTCTTTCCTAAATCGATATTATCTGGTAAAATTGCTCCGTCTGTTCGTTAGTAGATTATAACTTGGAAGTTGTGTTGCATGTAAAAAAGCAAATCGTACACCAGTGTGATTTTATGTCATTTCTATTGCTTCTTCTAATGCTTCTTTTGATTTCTGAAGTGGGCTTGATTTCTGAAGTGGGCTTGATTTTATTAGCAGTTTCTGATTTCTGGTTTTGTTCAGTTCCTCGCTCACTTTACTGTTTTTAGTCATACATTAATTTTAGGGAATTTTTACCTGCACTCCACGGCTTGTCATCTAGACTAGTCTGTTGTGTCACATTTTGTGAGAATCTCGCACATTGAAGGTCGCCAGTGCATCGTGAACGTGAATGTTTTCGTGTTAGTCACTCAGTGTAACAGTGTCAAATGATTCTACAGTGTATTTTCCCGGTTGTTGTATTTAACGATTGCGACTTGAAGTTTGTGTGTGTGATATTCCATTTTCCGTTCATGACAACTGTAAATTGGTTGTTACTGGACAACTCTGAGCAAACATTGTGTTAAGCTTCCGATTGTCTACAAGTGTTCTTCTGTCAGTACTCTGTTCAGTTAGTTTGCTGTTTTCAGTGACATAAGGTTTGATGCTGTTCGTTTTCGTTGATTGA
>Ga0209149_1002374_pt1 | contig 10519 bp, 10 predicted proteins | sample WorMetTyACAVOLI2_FD_187423 | JGI IMG/M metagenome (GOLD analysis project Ga0209149, IMG submission 187423) | Marine gutless worms symbiont microbial communities from Max Planck institute for Marine Microbiology, Germany - Olavius algarvensis... ...
TCAAGCAATGACGTCATGGAACGGGCAGCCCGCGTACACAATGAGTAATGAAATCGTTGTAAAAATAGGCATGACGTAAGCTGATTCAGCAGAAGATGAGTAAGTGTGGTAAAAATAGATGACGCGTAGTTTAGTCAATAGTGACGTAAGCATGATGACGTCATGGAACAGACGGGCCGCGCACGCTGACACATTAGGTTTGGGCGAGCTGGCGTGTAACCCTAGGGTAACCCTAGCCTTAGCTCTAACCCTAACTCTAACCCTATCCCTCTAAGGTCCACGATGACGTCAGGGTAGGGGGCTGAGTAATCGGGATTTCCGATGACGTCAGAGATGATGTCATGGGTGCGTAATAGGCTAAAATTGCTGACGCTAGTGAATTTATTCTGTCAGTATCTAACTACTTATAGGTTTGCAGACGTTTAAGCGCGACATTTTCTCGGTTAGACTTCTGCAAGCCTACTCGTCTCGTCTGCAGCATTGCTTTCTCCTTTAGTATACCAGTAATAATAATAAATATTTGAGGACATGTAAATGCCCATGATAATTAATATAAATTTACTTCTTGCGGCCTGTGAATATACTAGTGTTTCCGCTGAGCGAAAGGACAAACCAAAAAGTGAAATCACCCATTGTATAAAGTTAAATCGCGCGTACCTCCGCGCAGTTTGTCGGCGATATCTGAGTCTCTTGTAGTTGCATGTCACGCCCGTCATATAATTTATAATAAAACATCCAAGCTATATCACAGCATACAATGTCATAACAGTTGCACGCTGCAAGCTAATTATAGCACTAGGAAAACCCACAGCCTATGCTATGGCCATATTGCTTTCGATATCAATCCAAAATAACAGCACAAGCATTCAGTTTTGTCCACTGAAACAGTTGCTGAGTTTGTAACAATAACAGCTGTTATTGAGATGTGCTAGAAGTGTCATTAGATAATGAAAATTTCGACATCTACCTGATATTTAGCACTCGGAGAACCCACAGCCTATGCTATGGCCATTATTGCTTTCGATATCAATCCAAAATAACGGCACAAACATTCAGTTTTGTCCACTGAAACAGTTGCTGAGTTTGTAACAATAACAGCTGTTATTGAGGTGTGCTAGAAGTGTCATTAGATAATGAAAATTTCGACATCTACCTTATTTGCCTCAATTTCTCACTGACACGACACCACTCAGTCGCATCCTCCTCTGTTGACAGCGAACGCTGAACCCACGGATGTGCTGAACCGCAGCGTCAGCGTCAGCGCTGTTCGCCTTGCAGCCTATAGGCCAGCTGCAGTCTCTGCGACTCGTCTGTGACTGACGCCCTACTACCCAAAGGGTTGAGTCAACTTGAGTGAGTGAGTGAGTAGTTTCTTAACGGCAAATCAGCACAAAAGAGGCTATTTAGTGCCATTCAAGTTTATACGATGGATAGGATATGAAAATAATTTATAAGACGGTAAAACCTATGAATGTAAGATCAAGGCTGTGAAGCTAGAATAAAAAAAAAATCAAATAACAAAAATTAATACGAAAACATTAAAGTTGCTTATAAAAACGAGTTTCTTCAATAAAATCAATGATTTTATGTGCTTCGATATTATCAAACACATCTTTAATAGAAGAAGCAACAAAGAGTTTATTTCGTACATCATTAAGATCAACACATTCAACCAGAATGTGCTTCACTGTTAGTGGGCACTGACAAGTACCAGAGGGTTGAAGTTTTGGGTAAAGATACGGTCATAGTTACAATGGAAAACGATTATGAACTCGTATGTGATTTATCGAATGGTGCCGTTTCCAATGACCTTGAACGATCCCTAACCCAGATTTTAAGGTCATGCCAATAGTCGACGCTGAATATGTCATTAACGGTAGGCCTACAAGATAGACACATATTTAGGCCTACAATGGATAACCATCATCATCATCATCATCATCATCATCATCATCATCATCATCATATATTCGTTTAAAGAACTTTGACAAAACGCAAAGTAACAACGATAAAGTGTCAGGGAGATAAAACAATCTAGAGAACGTAATAGGGGCCTAGTAAAATCGTAAAGAAATGTGCGACTAATATATGTCTTTATACAGCATAGTTGTGTTTTAAAGAGGAAAACAGATAAGTTTCTATTAAGATTTAATTGTGTTGAAAATACTTTTTGCAATTTTTGTAGCTCAATTTAATGTAAGCGTGGAATAGTTTTTTTCTCTAGTTAAGTTAGATTAGTTTATTTGTTGTTTTCTTTACTCCTCACTGTTTCTACCAGATGTCTGGTGAATAAAGATGTTCAAAACTGACTTCAGCCAGACGATCAGTTTTGTTTATCAGTTCCCTGTTGTGTGGTCTGCTAAGTTCATAGAACGAGACTGTTTCGTTCGGCAGAGAGTTGTACAGAACCAATAGTTACACACACCCATAAATCAATTGCAGCATTTGTCACAGTACTATTTATAGTATTTATACTAGTTATTTGTATTTGTTTATTTTGTTTCATTTTATGTTTCATTGTTTCATACTTTAATTTATTTGTGCAATTTTGTCAGTGACTTTGCATATTGTTTGCTAGGTTTATTTATGTTTTCTATCTATCTATCTATCTTTATTTGCTCACAAGACATTTCATTATGTTTTGTTCGTTCGTTTGTTTGTTATACTCTCGCTTGCCGTGTTCACTGTGTTAATTTAGCCATATGGCTACTATACGTTAATAAACTTACTTACTTATTTATTTGTAGTACTTTGACAAATACCGCACCACTTGATAGATCGCATACGAGTTCCCATTCATATTCCACTGTAAATGTCTCCACCGTGTACTGTTTCTGAAATATTCAGCGTTGGATATTGGCATAACCTTGAAATCTGGGTTAGGTGTTGTTCAAGGGCATTGAAAATGGCGGCGATCGATAGATCATATACGACTTACTATTGGTCTTCCGTAGTAATTATAACTATATCTTGCACCGTTTTCGAGTTTTAATGTTGAACAATTAGTAACCTTGAAATCTAGGTCAGGGTCACTCGAGGTCATTGTAAATGGCACCATTTGATAGATCGCACACGAGTTCCTATTCGTCTTCCATTGTAACTATGACCGTATCTTGTACCGTTTTTGCCGCGCGATGCTATGCAAGCGCGGCCTTAGCCGTCATGCGGTGTCTGTCTGTCTGTGTGTCCGTGGATTGTGTCAAAACGAATAAACATATCTTCAAAATTTTTTCACCATCGGGTAGCCACATGCACCATTCTAGTTTTTCACGCATCAAGCGGTTTGGCAATATTCTGACGGGAACCCTTCTAACGGCGGCGTCGAATGCAGGTCGTAGACAAAAAACGCGATTCTGGACGAATATCTGGCTTCGCTGCACACAGGTCTACAGTGTTGTCAACCGTACGAGTTGTGAAGTGTGAAAAACAAAGCCGCGACGAACGGCGGCAAGCGTCGAGCACTCACCGCGGCGTCCGTCGTCCGTTGTTTGCACAAGATGACGACGAAGTGTTTGTGACGGGCTCGACGTTATACGCCGGAGACGAAGGGAGCCTAGGGAGGTCAACCCCCTCGGTCATATCCCCCATTTTCTGCTGCCGTAGGACATCGTAGGACACAACCCGGCGGGTATTTTTTGTTGAAAATTGACTCTAACCCGTACTCCTGACCCTATCCGACACACGAGGCGGGAACCTGACCCCAACCGACCCACGAACGGCAGCAAACAAGGGGGGTTATGATCTAGGGGTGTTTGTCCGATGGGTTTTGGTCAGACACCGCCGGAGACAATAGGAGACAACAGAACATGATTTAATAGAATTTTATGCACTAGTAAATCTGAAGCCGCAGTAACTAGTAATAAAAGACTGCGCTGTAGGTATGGTGAAGCTGACTACAGACAAACGTGAAGCATCGCGTGGCCTTCTGCGACAACAGAGCCTCTTGTCGAAATATAGCGAGACATTGGTTGAAAACGCCAAATTTTCATACCCCTCCCCTTTAACTTGCACGATAACCTAGAACGCCTTTGATTTTTTTTGCAAAAATTTCAATACAAACTGGCCGAGTCCCTAAGGTTAAGCTAAGAATATAATTGCCCAACAGTTTAAGTCTCTTCGTAGGGTGCAACAGCGTTACAGATGACAGACGGACGACAGACGGACGGACGGACGGCTCATGACATAGGGCGAACGTAACGTACTAACGTTCGCCTAAAACACCACAAAATGTGTAGGCCTACTGTAGTATGGTTCACGCAGACAATATACGTTGCTGACATGACCATTCGCAGCTCAGCGATGATCTACATGTATAACGACGTCGAGAGCTTCAGCGCTGGAGACCAATGAATTATGAATTAGCTTACTATCGATAACTTTATTGTTCGTTCTATCTGACTGCATGTAGGTCTACCTGTATATTATACAGAATAACTGCACACAGTCTATCTTAAGTTGTATAAGCCAAAGCTCTAAAACAGCAAAAATTAAAATGTTTATTAATTATAAGCGTGAAATATATGCACTAGCACATTTAAATCTGTCAACCGCCAGTTTTAAATGTCTAAGCTAGCGCATATGTTTTATGCTTATAATTTATAAACATTTTAATTTTTGTTGTTTTAGAGCTTTGGCTTATACAACTTTAGATAGACTGTGTGCAGTTTTTCTGTATAATATTTGTTGTTTTAATAAAGTTTGTTGGATCGGACGTATGACAAATTAGTAACCCAGACAGTAGCGCGAACAGGTGAGTTCTGCATAGGCGAAAAATAAAGATTTGTAAGTTGAGAGTTCTTGTAGGCCTTGACATCATCGCACATATTATGTTCCCGACATTCGTTTAATATATACATCTTTATTCATCATTATAATGACGTCACGCAAAAAAAGTTCCGGTTTCGAGTTTTGGTCATGTGTCATCTCCGCATGGCAGTAATGCATCTCCCCACCAAATTTTGCGCAAATAGCTCTATCCCATTCATAGTTATTGACATTTTCCGAAATCCAAGATGGCGGCCGCCACCATGTTAAATTTTCGAGTCATGTAAATTTGGAACATTCCGTCATGTTAATAGTGTGGTGCTTGAGCTCTGTATCAAATTTGGTTCAACTGTATGTTATAGTCACTGAGATCAACACACTTATGCTCCAGACGTTCAGTTGATGACGTCACGCGAATTAACTTCCGGTTTCGACTTTTGGTCAAGTGGTCATCTCCGCATGGCCGTGATGCATCTTGCCATATAATTTGATGCAAGATATCTGTATCCAGTCCGGAGTCATTGGCATTTTTCCGAAATTCAAGATGGCGGCCACCGCCATCTTGGATTTTCAGTTAATGTGAATTTCGGCGTGTTCACAGTGTGGTACTTGTGTTCTGTACCAAATTTGGTTCAAACATCTGTTATAGTCACTGAGATCGACGCACATATGCTTCCGACCTTCATTTGATGACGTCACGCGAATTAATTTCCGGTTTCGACTTTTGGTTACGTGGTTATCTCCGCATGGCCGTGTTGCATCTTGCCATATAATTTGATGCAAGATATCTTTATCCAGTCCGAAGTTATTGACATTTTTCCGAAATTAAAGGTGGCGGCCGCCGCCATGTTGGTTTTCAGTTTATGTGAATTTAGCCATTCTGGCGTGTTGATAGTGTGGTATTTGTGTTTTGTATCAAATTTGGTTCAAATATATGTTATAGTCACTGAGATCGACGCACATATGCTTCAGACGTTCATTTGATGACGTCACGCGAATTAACTTCCGATTTCTACTTTTGGTCACGTGGTCGTCTATGCATGGCCGAGATGCATATTCCCATGAAATTTGGTGCATATATCTTTATCCAGTCCTGAGTTATTGATATTTTTCCAAAATTAAAGATGGTGGCCGCCGCCATCTTGGATTTGTTTGGGTGAGCCATGGGACCACCCACGAAGCCTCATTCGTGGTGCGTACCTCCTATAAAAATTTTGTCATGATCCGCTATTTAGTTATCAAGTTATAAGGATTTGAATTTTTTCTCGTTCAGGCTTGAAAGTCCTATCCACGCCCCCAAAATTTCAGTTTCGGGGGATTTTACCCCCCCAAAGTTTAGGGGTACATCGTTCAGACCCCCACAAGGCACTTCCTTGAGCGGAACGACGCGTTTTGAGCCCTCATTGGTCCAGATCGGACGCACAATGCGACCTGTGGCCTTGGCAAAGAAACCAAAAAAAAGAAAAAAAAGACAGTGGCAAACTGGCTATTTGCCCAGACCACCCACGTCGCCATATCGACGTCAAAGTTTGCATGCCGGATGGCCTCCGGTGTATAGTTCTATATTTCAAGTTTCATTAAAATCGGTGAAGTGGTTTTGCCGCTGCGGATGGTCGAAAATCGCCCTTCCTTATTCCCATTACTTTGGCCATTGGCTTATACAACAGCTTGTACTACCGTACAAGCCGTGATGACAATAATTACGGGTCGACTGACATTGCAAGACCTGACAATGACGGAGCAGATCATCTAACGCTGAAGTTCTGTGTGTTCACAAGTATTGCTACTTGCTGTATTTAAACCGACGTAGGAAAAGAAAATGTTGGCCTACATCAAAGCACGAACGCTAGCCTTGCGTCAATACAGCTGTTGAGATTTTAAAAATATATTTCAATAATTTTGTTAAGTTATCATGTGTATTTGATTCTGTGAGTGCATATGTATGCTTGTGTATAATATTACGTAGTAATTAAAAATATCAAGTCAATAACAAGACGCTCAGCTGTCGCAGACAGGCCACGCGTGTCAGACAGGCCGCGCGATGCTTCGTGTTTGTCTGTAGTCAGCTTCAACATACCTACAGCGCAGTTTTTTTTATTACTATTACTGCGGCTTCAGATTTACTAGTGCATAAAATTCTATTAAATTATGTTCTGCTGTCTCCTATTTTCTCCGGCGATGTCCGACCAAAACCCCCCGGACAAACACCCCTAGGTCATAAACCCCCTTGTTTGCTGCCGTTCGTGGGTCGGTTGGGGTCAGGATCCCGTCTCGTGGGTCGGATAGGGTCAGGAGTACGGGTTAGTGTCAGTTTTCAACAAAAATGCCCACAGGGTTCTGTCCTACGATGTCTTACGGCAGCAGAAAACGGGGGTTATGACCAAGGGGGTTGTGTCCGGGGGGGGGTTGACCTCCTATCCGGCGTATAGCGTCGAGCCTGTCACAAACACTTCGTCGACGTCTTGTGCGAACAACGGACGACGGACGCCGCGGCGTGCTCAACGCTCGCCGCCGTTCGTCGCGGCTTTGTTGTTTTTCACAGTTCGCGACTCGTACGGTTGACAACAATGTAGACCTGTATGCAGCGAAGCCAGATATTCGTCCAGAATCGCGTTTTATTGCGTACCCCACCTGCATTCGACGACCCTGTTAGGGGGGTTCCCGTCGGAATATTGGGATTCCGTTTGGCGTGGAAAAACTAGAATGGCTGGGCTACCCGATGGTGAGAAAATTTCGAAGATAACTTTATTCGTTTTGGCACAATTCACGAACGTGACGGACGGACAGACAGACAGACACCGCATGCCGACATAGGCCGCGCTTATGCATCGCATCGCGCGGCAAAAATTATCATAAAAGTCATACACATTGAAAACACTCATGCTAATCACAAACACTATAAAAACACAACTACACTGTGTTCCAAAAAAACATGTGACCACGTCTTTGACGATAAGTTGAACTGGAATTGTCCGTTTACAACAATTTTTGGCACACTTATTACCAAGAGTGTAGGCCATCTACAGATGTTTTTATTTTCCCACCTGACTTATTTTGTGCAGCTACTTTACCTTGGGAAACTGTCAAGACCTAAATATCAGTAAAAATTAAACGAAATCATGAAAATTTCACAGGAACATGCGATTCTGTTTACAAATCTCTATCTGTCAAAGCAGTACTGACGCACAAAGACTGTTGAATGAATTGGCAGACAGGAGTTGGAAACTTGGAAACATCGACAGTCTGCTGAAGAGAATCCACAAGACGGGTACAATTGTCTGGTAACCAGGCAGCAGAAGAGCGCGTTCGTCGCGTAGCAGTGGAGGACCTTGTGCTCAGTCAGGTGGACAAGCCAAAAAGGCACCGATCAGCCCGTGAGATTTCGCATGAAACTGCCATTCTCTGTTAAAGTGTGTACAGGATATTTCATCGTGATCTCGAGCTCAAATGCTTCACACGACGTCGTGCTCAGCTGTTGTCTGAAGCCAATCGCATCGACCGTCTCACTCACTAATAAACAACCTTGCCATCTGCAGTAAATCTTGTTATTGTTCTCTTATAAACCGTAAGTTGAATAATAAGTAAGTAAAATAATATAGTGGCAGTTTTGCATTTAACATCCTAGTATTGTAGCATTGGAAAAAAATCAACAATTTAAGGCTAAATTCATGATAGTTAGGTCTCAACAGATTCCCAAGGTAAAGTAGCTACACTAGATAGGTGAGGTGGAAAACTAAAAATACCTGTCGATGACTTCTACTCTTAGTAATACGTGTGTCAAAAATCTTTGTAAACTTATCATCAAAAGTGTGGTCACATGTTTTTTTGGAACACAGTGTAGAAATCAAAGTGCATCACCTCCGAGGTCCTACACTTTTCGTCCGTCTTTGTCAGGTCTTGAATTTTCCACCCCTGCGATTTAGTCCGTCATTGTCAGGTCCGGCATTTTCAGCGCCCCCCCCCCCCTCACAACATGCAGACAAGACAGTGAATAGATTCGAGACTCCGACAGCAGTCTGTGGGTTTGTGCCGATCCCAGCAATTTTTTGAATTTGGTGACTTTTTGGTGCATTTTGAGGTACTTTTCAACCTTTTCAACACATCCTTTCAATCCTAGACTTCTGGTACCCCCTGGACTGTCTTCACGGATCATGGGACTGGACCGGACTTATCATGCTCATCCGTATTTTTTAGTTTTTTTTTCGTTTAAATTTTCCCGTTTGTTCCGTGTAGTAGACGAAGCTGACTACCCGTCAGCATTTTACTGCACAAATACACACTCATCATCATCATCGTCGTCGTCGTCGTCATCGTCGTCGTCGTCGTCGTCGTCATCATCATCATCATCATCATCCTCATCATCATCATTATTATCCTCATCATCCTCCTCCTCCTCCTCCTCCTCGATCCTCATCATCATCATGTTCGTTTTTTTATGAAACAAAACGCAACTTATATAATAGCACAAAAAACAGAATAAGAACAATGAATGTTTGTAGAGCATACGGATGAAGAAGTTACAGCTATGTAGTTTGGTGATTTGGGGAATTAACTGCCGATCGTGCTGCCTGGGTCTTAGACTGTAGTGGGTGCTAGCTTTTTCGGGGAGGAGATGGGCTAAGATATGATTTGGGTTGGTAAGAATTTGGCGGAACAGGGTGCGATCAGCTGTATCTATGATGCTCGTGATGTCAGCAAGGTCCGTAGTGCAATAGCCTTGGCGGCGGATGAAATTCGTTTTTCGTTGTAACTACGTTCCCGGTCGCGGAGAAACCTCATTACGCAATAGACGCATTCGCGCGTCCTCTTTGCGACAACAGAGCTACTTGTTTTTATTTCACGTAGAGTGTTGTGGCATGTTGCAGCGAACTTGTAGCGAAATCGCAGCATTTTCGTACTACCTCATATCGTAGTCGTATCGTACTTGTAACCACAGCTTTAAAGGAACACATGTGCGCAAACAACGACGTCAACGAAATATAAAGTCATCACACTGCAAAAATAGCGCCGTTGGCAATACTTGCTGTCATAGTCTTCCGCAAAGCAGCAGTGCCGTGTGAAATATTAATAATGCACAAGGCCTTGAAACCATTTTATTACCTGAATTCATTTAACTGTAGCGAGAGCTATAATTTGAATCGGCAAACGTTGCACAGGCCTACGTCGCTAATGAAGACACGTGAGCGTTTTTTTGTACTGTTCTTATCGGAGTTGATTTTGTATTTGATATCATTATAATAGAAGATGAAATGTGCCAGTTAGCGTTATACACGGCTGTGTATACGCAAGTTTGGTACGCAGCGAGTTACTGTATAGGCAATAAGCGGTGTATGAAACCAGTAAAACGTGCGTATGGCTACACAACTCTGTGGAACCGTAACTGGCATTTTCTTTAATGTTGTTGCACATCACAGTGTAGCACCGTCGTGATATGTGCTCATTTATACTGTGCTGATTTATTTTGTAAACATATTTTCTGTTAATTGGTTGGCTATATTTAACAGGGATTTTTCCATTCTTTAGCCACCCATTTGATATCACATTATATTTTTATTCATTGGTGCTATGATTGTACTTCGTTATGTTAATAAGTGTTGATTGGTGTTGATTGAACACTGTTGCAAGGGCGACGCAGCTTGAGATGAGAAAACAGCAATTTTCGGGGGTGTCAAAACCAGTGGCGTCAATCGGTTTGAAATATTGGGGGGGACCCTCCTCTCCCTTCCCCTCCTCCCCCTCCTCTCCCCCTTTCCCC